>Ga0307517_10004484_pt1 | contig 21432 bp, 30 predicted proteins | sample 23_EM_MG_FD_194515 | JGI IMG/M metagenome (GOLD analysis project Ga0307517, IMG submission 194515) | Populus trichocarpa ectomycorrhiza microbial communities from riparian zone in the Pacific Northwest, United States - 23_EM | ecosystem: Host-associated > Plants > Roots > Unclassified | place... | reverse complement strand
GGTCGTGGGTTCAACATCCTTTGCATCTGCAAGCGCGGTGTCACCCAACCCGCCTCCTTGGGAGCTGACACTGTACGACCGCGCCCAAGGGCGCCCAACATGCTTTGTTTCCTCCTGGGGAATATCCAATGTCGGTACATCCTGTGCAGCCTCAACGGATTCAAAAATTGCGGGGGTGGCCAGTTCTGGTTCGGCCTCGGGTTCTTGAGGTTCGGGAACGGGAACATCGAGTTCGAAAACACCCGAAGCAGTTTCCTCCTCGGTTGCTGGTCCGGCGGTAGGCTCAGATACAGCGTGGGCGGGAACCTCTTGCTCAGTGACCTCAGGAGAGGGTTCTGGTTCTTCAACTGGTGCGGCGACGACAGAAGCGGGCTCTTCAACGTTCTCTCGAGGTTCTGGGGCAGGTGCTTCGGGTTTATCGACAGCGGGTTTTTCCTCAGTAACGATGTCGGGAGTGACATCCTCGACAGGGTCAATGGCTGGAGCCTCTTCTGTCACGACTGATTCCACCACATGTTCTGGGACGGCGAAATTGGAGAGGGGTGTCGCAATGACGGGTTCCACGTCCACTGGCACCTCCTTCACTTCGTTCGAAGGCTCTGGAACAGACTCTGTGGCAAGTGACTCCCTGACAGGAAGGGTCTCCCCAGGATTCTCAGGTTCGGTGACCTCCGGTTCCTCAATGACCGCTTCAACCACACCCTTCGCAGCAGGGGGCTCCTCAGTCCTTGGTTCAACATCACCAGGAGTAGATGTCTCAGGGACGTTTGGAGTTGATTCCTGGCACCTGGTCAGCCACTACAAGCGTTACCCAGTCACCGCGGCGCGTACCTCCGTAACGGCGACCTCTGGTGTTTCCTCAACAGGTTCGACCAATTCCTCGTCAGGGTAATCATGCCCGTTAGCTGCTGGTACTGGAGCATCCTCCTTGGGAACTGGTGGAACACCCACGACCGTGGTAGCGGGATCCTCAGCAGGCTCCTCCTGGAACGACATAGCCGGGCTCTTGAGACGCTCGTACTCGACCATGATTGAAGTCGTACACACCTCGACATTAGAACTAGTAACAACAGGAGCAACCTCGACTTCAGCCTCAACTGTCGGGGCAGCCTCGAGCTCTGCCACGGGTTCTTCGACTTTGACTGGTTCTTCGGGTACATGCTCAGGGTCTTCCTTAGTCTGCAGGGGGTGATTAGCTGTGAATGAAAGCACAAGATTCAGCGCTGAATACCACGGTGACGGCCTCGATGGGCTCAGGAGCAACCTCCAACTCGGCCGCAACAAGGTCAGCAATGACCGGCTCGGGTTCCTTGGGGAAGGCGCCCCCGGTGACAGGGAGGGCGTCATCTTCTAGTTCCGCAGGGTCCGACTCGGCAGGCTCCACGACGGGTTCACCTGATGGGAGAGTGGGGACGGATACAACCTCCGTCTCTTCCTTCTCCTCGACCACAGGCTCTGCGGGACGTGAGTAATGCTGTTCGATAGAGTATAAGGTATGTCAAACCTTCCGAAGGAGTGCGTTCACCCCTCCCGAGATCAACCTTGAGTGGGAGTAAATCGACACTGAGAAAATGTGGGGAGGGAGTCGATATCCTGACTTACAGCGGGCTCGACTTCCTTAGCATCTGGGGTTGCGTCGACCTCGACGGACTTGCTCTCTACCTCGGGCTCGGGTTCGGCAGGAGCAGGGGCATCCTTCACTAGAACAGTGACGGATTCCATGACACCAGGGACAGGATTAACATGAGGAACCACGCCTCCCTCCACGCCCTCCAAGGGAGCTGCAAGATGAACCCAATCAATCAATCCCAGAAGCCCCCAAGCACGAAGAAGGAGCAACTAACCAGCGACGGGCTCAGGGACCTTATCACCGTCATTCTCCTCAACCACGATCTTCTTCTCGGCATCGGCGTCGAGGACCTTGACGGGAACGCCCTATCACAAGGGAACGAAAGGAAGATCGGAAATGAGCACACGGACCCCGTCCAATCACCCAAAAAAAAAAAAAAAGGCGGAAGCAAAAGAGGCGGAAGAAAAAAAAACGAGGCAAAGGGTTGAACCCGAAACAGGGAAGGACGGATCTAAAGGTAAAGCACCGCTTACAGCGATTTCCTGGACCACGGAGGCATCCGCGTCCTGAGACAGACCCTCCACGAGGGTCTGATCCGCAAGATCCAAATCCACTCCCTCAGAGGTAGGACCCTCGACATCACCGTTGACTTCATGCTTGATCGGTGCCTTATCTTCAGCGACTTCATCTGCGTCATCGGCCTTCCGAGTTTCAACCGGGACTAGCGTGTTATCCGGTTCATTAACCTGATAGACCCAACCACATCAGAAAACATGCAATCCCACACATTCACAGGGGTCGAGAATAGGTAAAAAGACCACGGGGGGAGGAGGGCACGAGACGTGAGTCGGACTTAACACGTAAAGACCGTGTCAAAGGGACACAGACACACTATTCTCCCTAAACCCCGGAGCGGAGGTGAATCAAAAGTTCAAAAGTTCAACACTCACAAAAGGCGCAGCTTCGACTTCATTGACGGGGCCGTTGAAATTTGTTGGCGTAGCGTCGGGTATATTCGTGTCATGTTTCGGTAGAACGGACGGGGTATCGTCAGAGGCGGTTCGAACGGTCCCCGTTGGCAACTCGGTCGCAGGCTCGGCCGGCGAGGAATCCATAATGGTAGAGACATCCTTCGCCGCTAGGTGCTCTGATGGAGGAACCGCGGAGGAATCGACACGCTCAGATTCAGAGGTTTCGTTCGGGGTGGCGATCACGGGTTCTTGGGCTGACATGGGTCGTAAATCTGGGGCTATAGGGAGTGGAGGATGGACGAAAGTGTGGTGGAGGTGGTGGGTTGGAAAGCAGACAGACGGGTTCGTCCTCGACCGCCAAATGCCACTGGACAATGACCGTCAGAACTGAGGAACGTAAAAAGCTTTAGCCCGAGTCCCGCGATATCCACACGTACGCACGTGATCATCAACCTCATTCACAACCAGGGCCGAGTCCCGGAAGCAAAGGCTTCCCAGCACGCGTCCCCTCCAGATGTCAAGTGTTCAAGAGACATGTGTATTGAAAATGGAACAACAAACGACAGGGTAGGGTAAGAAAAAGAGTTCTATTGGATATCTGGGGGTTAAACAGAACTCAAATGCTTCCAAGGGCACGTAGAACAAGGAGTGAGTACTTTCGCAATGCAACAAAAAATGTCCTTTGCTCATTTCCACTTAGAACAAAGCAGCGATGGCACCAATGACACCAGCGACACCGAAGCTGCTGAGAGCAAGTGTAGTGACACCACCGCTGGCGTTGTTACCGGTCGAGGGGGTGGGGGTAGACGAGGTCCTGGTGGAGCTGTCGAGGTGGGGAGTCAACTTCCTCGTCCTAATGCAGCGCCGCAAGGGCTTACCTTCCCGATCCACCGGAAGAGTTTGCAGGATTTCCCGTAGCGGTGTTGGTGGGGGAGGAGCCACCAGTGCTGGGAGGGGAGCTGCCGTTGCTGGAACCACCAGTGAGGCAGGCACTGTCGGTGCCGGCCCGGACGGTAACAATGTCAGAGAAGGCGGTCGCACCAGTGCTATCCTTAAGGACGATAGTGCTACCGGTGGACGAGGTTAGCTCAGGGCCAAAACAACACAGAAACCCGAGGTATAAAAAAACAACTCACAAGAGGGAGTTAGCCTGGAGGTCCATAACATAAGAAAACTGGTTGCCCTGCTGGGTAGGCAACGTCTTGATCTAAAACGCCAAGGGCATCAACACCACATTTTTCCTTGGCGATGGCATCAAGGCAAAACTTACAGCAGCGGCGTTGGGTTGACCGGCTGGCAATTCGAAACCGCTGAGCGCCTGCTCGATCCACGCGATTCGAAAGAAGGCACTTACCAGGGACGAAAGAAAGGAAGAAAGGGGCAGTTCCGTCGCGCCAGTTGAGGCTGTGAGGGGATGTCAGAAACGGTGACAAAGGCGGGTTAAACTCCAACCTACAGAACGGGTTCTGCAAGGTGCGAAAGAGCAAACGAAGTGCTGAGTCAAGCAATGGACCTCATATATGCTACTGCTACTCACGACACTGAACAACATTGGCTCTGGAGGGGGCGACGTCGCATTAGCATGGGGACGACTGGAAAAAAAGCGCGCGAGTTCGTTAAGCTTACGGGGTGTCAATGGTCAAGCCAAGAACGGCGGGAACGAGAGAGACGAGGGCAGCGGCGACAACTGAGAACTTCATGGCTAGTTGGGGGGGAGGGAGATAGAAGAACAACAGAGGGTGTGGTCGTCGTTGACACGAACAGAAGGGAGTGAGTTCACAAGTACTGAGCCAACCACTTGAAACTCCGCCTGATCTCGCGGCTAATCCCCGATATCAACCATGAGGAAATGGCCAAGAAGCGATCTGCGCCACCGCTCGCTCCTAAACTTGTGCTGCCCCTGATCCCAGGGGTCATCACGGCCGCCGCACCGGCCGTGAAGTAAAATTCTCATGTCGCGCACTCAGTGTTTTGCTCCCTAAATCCAGGTTCTCAATCCATAACAAGGTCCAACAAAAAAGTCGATAAACACACGATACAATCGCAGTGCGGAATCACACGTCCGTCCGTCCATCATGTCACAACTTTATCCAACTATTCCTCCCACCAGGATTATGCAAGGCAGTCTGACCAACTTTGACAAGTCGAGTCTCCGTCCTTGACGACTCGTTCGGTGTTCGCGGAATCTCTGTCTTATTGACGACCGGTGGAACGTCCAACGCGTCAATCGTGGGGCTTGGCGTGATGAGAGGTGTTGAGATCCCAGTCAGACTCGTCGACGCGCGATCAACGGTCCAGTCCAGTACTGGTATCATCACTGGCAAAAACGCCTCGGCGTACCACTCGTACCACACCCGTTGTTGATCTGTAAGCCGCCACATCGATACATGCAGTTCCGAGTTCCCCGGGAGATACAACGGATCCTGCAACGAGGTATGAATTGTTTGCGGGTGGCGCATAAGAATGGAAGACTTACCTTGAATGGGAAGTATATCGGGAACCAGCTAATCATATCCTTCGAGATATAGTCCTTTCTTTGCGGATGGATGCTGAGCCCAACGCTTCCGTAGAGGACTGCCTCAAAATAACCCGCGAGGCCATGCAGAACCCCTGCGTGGGGAATGTGAAAGCTCAGATTGGCGAACCGGGAATTATGGCTGTTTGTCACAGGGAGTCCTAAAGCCGAGGCGTTTCAGTCATTCAATACACCGGGGAATCTCCCGGTTCTCCCACCTCGTTCGTTGAGTACGACGTTTTTTGCCGGGTGTACGAATTCCCAGCATTCTTGGATCCGGGATCCAGTGTGTCCATCTCCGCCGCCGCCGCTGAGAATATTCACCGCGCTGAACATCACCACGTACGGGGTCTCAGACTTCCTCAGGCCCTCACGACCCCGGACTTCGTTGAATAGCTTGGTCGAAGAGAGAGGTGCGATGTGTGCCGTGTACGATGACGGTATTGAAATGCCGTTCGCTGGGGTAAGAGTTCAGTCGAGAAAAAACGCAAATTGTGCGCATATACTCACGTTTTAAGAACCTCACCGCCCCATCCAAACACTCTGGGCTCAACTCATTATCTCCAAACGAGCCCAGAAGTTCTGTTATCAGTATATCGACCTTTTCGGGCAACTCCAGCGTCCTCATGTCACCAAAATGGAGTTGAACCCGGCCCCTCCATTCTGTTTTCTGCCTCTCCTGTAGCCTTGGACAAGTTAAAGACCTAGCCGGTAGGCAATTCGGTGACTGAACGTGTGGATCACTTACGTCACAAAGGCGTTTGGATTCTTTTCCACAACATGAATGAAGGCTTTCCGTTTTGCCCGCGATATTGCTTTGAGTGCCCGAGCCACCAGCGGACCTCTCCCCGCACCCGCTACACACAAGAGTCTGTATATTGAATCAGTTGCAGGGAAGGAATAGTTTCACGAGGAGGATGCACATTCGGTCATCGGTTTCCGGCCATTCCAGCAGAGCCAGAAAAGTCGCCTCCTCATAATTGGCGTACTTGACAGGATCTTGTTCAAAGGTCTGATACGTCGTGCTTTGCAAGTTATCCGCCAAGGGCTGGATGCCAGGATCAAGAGCAAAACAGCACCTATTATGCTCGCAGTTCACGAGCAACAGGGAGGCAGTGACCACAAACCTGAAGTGGCGCCTGCAAGTAATCCTGGTATCCAATGGAAAAGTTTTCCACAGTCCCAAATTTCTTCATCGTTTGCACCCCTGGACTGGTCTCCTCGAGGTGTCTGATGTATTGGGAATAAGCCTTCTCCCCGCCACGGCTGTGTTGGCCGGTGTTGGTTCCCGAAAGGATGATCGTAGGTTGTAACTAGAGATGTATTCAATCACGGAATGTACCGTGAGGAGTTGGATATATGCGCTCACCTTCATGATATCACGGATGAATGATTGTGTGCCTTTTGGCAATACTGGATAGCTTTTGGAGTTCGCAATGAACGTGGAAGCGGGAAGGAAGATCTGCCTGGTAGGTTCCGCGAGCCACTTATCCAAGACACCGGCGGTCAAAGGCAACGGTGGACTCAAGTCAAGGGCTAAACCCAAACGCTTGAGCATATAAACACCCCTTCAGACGAACGACTCACTTAGGCTCAACCGAGGACTACTCTCGCAAATGGTCCTGATCACATCCCACATCTCCCATGTGCTATTAAACTCCTCCTCTGTCGTATGGGGGAAGCTCATCGACTTGGAAGATGCCGCAGAGACACCGCTGGCGATCGAGGAGGAACTGATGCTCGGAGCGGGTGAAGCGGGTCGTGGGGTGGGTGTCACGAGCTGGAACACTGCAGGGTCGTATACGGGTACCCGGACGGAGATGTCCATGTACGGTATCTTGTTAAGGCACGCATGGATCGCGCGAGCATATGAGGGGACGTGGGTCCGGTTCCGCGGTGGTGGGAGGATAGCAACTGAGACGTTCAGATACGAGGCATATGCTAACTCTTGCATGAGTGCCTAAGAGAAAAACGTTAGGACGCCCCGGCTGGAAGGTGACCGAGGAAGACTTTGTACCGTTTCCGCATCACACCTGACCCACTCGTCTTGGGAGTCGAGCTCAAGCCAATCCGATAACATGACAATCGTGTTTTCAGCCTCATCTACCCGTTACGACGGTAGGTCTGAGCACGAAGGTGCATTTTAAGCGTTCAACACACGCACCTAACCGAGTAACGTTCACTTCTTCCCTAAAAAACACCGGGTTGGATCTCCAAGCCTCGGAAATCCGTTCAGCGCTATCGTCCTTCTCCCCTTCGTCCTCGGGGGACAAACACATCTTCTTCCACCTCGCCTGCCATTTCTCGTTCGTCAGGGGTATGCAGACGGTGTCGTAGCCTCTAGTTTTGCTGGTCGAGAGCAATCGGAGGATGGGTGTTTCGCAGCTCGGATCGCGATCACCAGCAGCGCTCGCGATGTCGGCTAATGAGAGGTGACTTGCAACCGTGGCCATGGAAAATACAGGGAACCCTGAAGCACCCGACATCTTTTCCTCCGTTCTTCTTCCGCTTTAAATATTCGAATTGGGCGGTGCTCGGCGAGATTGGTTGTGGGACAACTGATCGATTTTTCGGACGCTTCAAGATTCGTTTTCGAATCAGAAACGTACTAACATCCTCGGTTCTGCGTGACCGGCCTTGGCTTGTTCCCCTACGCGCTCGCCCCTCGATCCTGGTGTCATTGTGTCACGGCTATGAGGAGAACTGTACGTTGGTCGAACTCGTACTTTGTTGCTGGTACGGGCGCGGGGAGTCTTCTGGAATTCCATCGGGGTCTATCCTTTCAGCCCCTATTACGAGCTCAAGGCCGCATTCTAACATCCACGCGCCGGGGGCACGGGTGGAATTTCCGGAAAAGGGAGTGGACACCCTCTTTGAAACCATTCACTCTGTCACCGGTCACCTTGCGGCTCCTATCTTGACCTGTCGATGTCCGGCGGTGTCTCTCCATCCCCAGCTCTGACAACTCAACCCTCTACACCCGCCGGAGTGACCGAACAGCAGAAGAGGCTCCTATGGAGGAAGAACTTTTGAGAGATCCATCCCACGTTCCCTCGAACCAGACAGGTCGGATTGTGGAAGAAAGGGGGGCGGCAGTGGGGGAGGGGTCTGTGGACCAACCCACCGGCCGACCGGCGGGGACCAGCGGTGCGAATGATGTGGACGTGGATATGGATCTAGGCGAAGGCACATCCAACCCTGCACCCGATGAACGGTTCGGGTTGGATCCCGTGCCATCGGCGAAAGAACCTAAACCCAAATCCGCCTTCGTCAAGATCATGGAACTCGGAAAGCAGGGTATGTTCAAAGCATATATGGAAGCATTCTTCGGTGAGTCCCACAATGTTTGGAAGCGATGATCCCCTCTCTACGGGTTGGGTCACCTCGCTGATGCTGGATATTCTGGCGAATAGATCACTTCTATTATTACAAAAGGACCGGTGGCGAACTTCACGGAAACATTAGCGTCGACACGATCATCTACCTTGAAGAGCCGAAGAAAGGAGGGCTGTTGCACCTAGATCCTCCAATTCAGATGTCTGGAGACTTCAAGTTTAGTTTCTGATCGTCACTGCCGAGACGTTGGACGCTGATTCACACTTTTTCAGTCCGTGCCCACGACAGAGATGGATACCTGAGTTGGAGTACGACGAAGACGGCGAGGTGATATTTTGGAGTTCGAAGGAACGTGAGGAGGATTCGTCATCAATACCAATTGACTGGTACACGAAGCGGTCTGGAACACTTTGAGTCGAAGGTTGGCTCTCACTGCGGAACCAGTGGTCGTGAAGACGGCACTATCGTACATCTGCAACACGGAAGGTCGTACCGAGTTGACCGACCCAAGCCGGGTATTGCTGGATGGTTTGAGTCGCATCCGGAAAAAGGAAATTTTGATCCATATTTGGCCTTGCTTCACCTAGTCTGAACTTCACGGTTGGCAGCCCATTCGACATTCAACCTCTGTAAGACTTCACGAAAATAGGCTGGAATGGGACCGGGAGCCGGCAAATTATCACGGCCGGCCCCGTTCACGCATATGCGCAGCTCCCAAGCAAATCGAAATGCCATTCGCCTTGTTAGTCCCATCCCGATATCGCACCCATGGCCTCGGATGCACTTGACGGTGAACAGCATGAGGTTTGAGGGTGGCCTCTCTTCGGACGCCACCCCCCTCATACTCAGCCGAGCTTCCCTGCCCTGATCGTCATGCGTCAAATCCTTCGGATGGAGATATCGACAATTCCTCCTTATTGTATTTCTATGGGCTTCAGGAGATCCCAGACAAGCGAATGTACATGTCTGCATCCACTGCCGGTCCCGGTTACCTGGTCGGCGGCCTCATCCCATTACTCTCCTATTTCTTCATTCAACAGGCCTTCGAGGCTCTCATTCACTCGTGTGCCTTGACAGGAACGGTGAAGGCCCGGATTACCGATGCCGCTACCGGCGAAGGAGGGATTTATTCTTATATATGGGGTGTGTTCAGCACCCTAATGGTTGGACGGGCCGCTGCTGGGGCGGCATACAGAATTGTCGCCGCCCTCGAAGGCTAGCGTTTGCTTTCGTATGTTCCCCGTTATCATCTATGTCGCATCTCTTCCATCTCTTTGATGTAAAGGTTTTTATGCCGGAGTTGGCAACTTATGTTGCATCACGTTTTTGCTCACCGTCGTTCCTGCCGCAATCAAGCGCGTTCTCTAGTTGTCGACTCTCGTTGCGATACATTTTCCTTCCGACTACTGTACAAACTTGTTCAAAACCTCCTGACAACAACACTTCAAAAACACGACACTACCGCCTCTTTCAATGTATCAAAGATCCCCTTGTCTTTCGCAAAGAATTAGCCAGTCCCAAGAATGTTTCCGCCAGTCGAACCTGCTCCAAGTTAGCCTCAGCATGTGAGTGACATGATCGAAACACACGGAATCAAGTGCGGTTGCATGGGAGGACTCCACATGCGCGTCGGGGGGGAGCAATGGGTCCCTAGGAGCGGTCGCCTCTACCTCTCTGGCAAGCTGAGCCATGCGACGTAATGTCCTGTTGTAAGGTCCGAAAGACACCGTGTGAAATGAAAGGGGTTTCCTGTGCGAGGTTGACCGAGTGAATTTTAAAGAGGAACCAGTACTTACCCGCGATCAATGGCGGCACGGCACGCTGAACGAACGGTCCCATCCGATACAGAACCTTCACCATCGGAGAGGAAGATGACAACGGGAGACCTGTGGAGTGTCAATCCTCGTCTGGAATGGCCCACAGGAATCACGCACCTCTCATTACTCCAGTGTTGAACCATGACCGACTGTGCTTCAGCCAGAGCCTCCGTATAATTGGTCCCTCTTCCCACTCGGTGCGTCGCGATACCGTTCAAGAGATCATCTGGAGAGCTAGTAAAATCGTTTGAGATGCAAGTAGTCGCTGATCTGTCAAACAAGATCATGCTGTATGCATCTCTGCGAGCAATGGCCGCATTTTGCCCGGTAGCGTTGGCAGTTGCTTGACGGGAGGTCCAGAATCCATAGAGTGACGAAAACACAGCACCGAGTCTGTTGTTGTTGTGTCGACTGATCTTCGTAGTTGACGGAGTATTCGGGAGAGGTCGGAGATCTGTGTGACTCATGGAGCTGGACCTACAGCAGATTAGGACTTGCGCCACTCTTAGAAGGGTAAGCATACCTGTCAATTACAAAGATGCTGGTACCTTGTTAGAGGCGTTAAAAATCGAGTGTAAGGCACTCCGAAACGTACACATGGAAAGCCTGCCTCAAAACTACCGGGTTTCTGCACGTAAACGCGTGTCCGTCGTTCGAAACGTAGCCTAACCCTACAGCTTGATCCGTCAATGCAGGGGGATGGAATACGGGTAAGGTGCAATGGGAGGGCTGCGCTGGATTTGTCGCAGTCGCTTGATGTTCCGGACCTGGGAAACACGGTTTATTCATGACCCTGTGAGCGAGCGTAAAAGGATTTACCACCACACATATGATCACTGTCGACGCATCTATTAGTTTCGAAAATTGGGAATACGCGGGTTCTCACCATTTAGCAAATCTGGCCTGGTCGTCCTTGGAGTATGGGTCTACAAGTTCCGTTAGTAAGGCGGGAGCCCACGCCGCGCCGACCTGCCTTTGAACCCTGCCGGGGTGTTAGCAAAAATACGAGTGAGGAGGGGGCTGGGTGGCGCACCCATTCGTTTCCAGTGAAGACTATGGGTAATCCAATCCTTGTCCTTGTCTGGGTCAGGGAGCACCCTGGTCGAAATATGCTGAATCTCGGCTCCGCTGCAAGACGCAGGAACCCCTGAGCGACAATAGTCGACGTGGACGTGTCTTCCGAGGTCCGAGCAGTAGAGGTTGCACATCATCGGAGCGCCGTCGTCGTTGGTTGCAAACTTGTGTCCGTTGACTTCAAAGGCAGTATCCTCTGGTCCTTCGACCGACCATTTTACCCTTGACATTGACCCATGACTGGTTTCGTGTTCTTTCTGTGGGTGACCTTCGGAAACGTGAGGTAGTATAATTGCGTCAGAATCTTTGCACACGTACCTCTTGGAAGCGTACAGTAGTATCCGCAGTTTTCGCAACTGTAAACTGATTAGGCTGTGTGTGAATCCGATAGTAGGTGGATTTACCGGGCTTCGCAGAAGTGGAACACGTTGCTATCAGCTGAATGACAGTGTTTTCCCGGGTGCTCGAGCGTTCCTTCGGGGATCGGAATAACGCATGGGAGTCGTTTGGCAGCTGGGGAGGTGGTTAGGAGAGGTTTTTGGACTTGGGCGGGGGGCCAAACCTTGTGAGTACTGCAGAATTATTAAATTACAGCGATGATACACAAAGTTCAAACGTCCTCACCTTGGTGTACTGGAATGATTCGTGTCGCCCTGTGAATGTGGATTCGATCGACTGGGGCGTTGTCTCGATTTCACACGTCCCTTCAGCAGTGCACAACGCGGAGCAGGAATGTTTCAATCTGTGGTTATTGTGAGAAACAGACATTGCACTTCCGAACCGATTCTCTTACTCGCAGAGGTGAAGTTGGTCCTTCTTGAGACCGTGCAAATGGTCTGCGCTGGAGCATAGCCGCTTGCACAACTGACATGACATTGGACACATTTGTTTATCACAGCTATGTTGGTCATGCACCTCATCACTGATTCAGGGTTGTGAGCATCTGTTGTAAGAGAACTTTGGGGGTTCCTAACCTAGGAATAGCACATGTCCCACTGCAAGTATAGTGTCCTGAGCAGTTAGGGAGTGGAATGTCTCTGAGTTCACAAGGCTGGAGACAGTTTAGAGCCTGCTGCCATTGGTTTTGAAGATTTTACCTCTCCACAAGCATGGACTCGTGCCAAGCACATGTGTTCACCATCTGTATGGTTCGAAAGCTGGTAGGGGGTAATTAGGAGTTTGTGGTAGGTGTGTGTAGATGCATTCAGACCTTGGTGCATTCACCAAGACACCACTTCTTGCCCTTGAGTTTGCAGGGCTCTCCACACAAATGAACATCAACAGCACACCTAAAGATTGGGATTATAAGTGTAGTGACCTCATGCAGAGAATCCATAGGCATACACATGTTGCCCTGAGTGCCCAGCACTAAAGAGGAGTTAATATGGAAAAAAATCATTGTGTAAAGTGTCATACCTGAATCCACATTTCTTCTCTTCACCAGGATGGTCATCATTAAACCCACACAGGTGAGGGCAACGGTGTGAGGTCTTGCAATCATGCTGATTATCATGACCACGGCTTTGAATACACATCAGATCACAAGATGAGCACTGTGCTTTGCAGAGGTGAACATTCTCCTTGAGTTCAACAAGAGCTGTATCACAGGCCCTCTTAAGTGTCTCTAGGCTTGCATGGCTGGCCTTGAACCTCTCCAAGTTCTGGTATATCCATTTCTGGACATGGGTGGCCCTCATCTGTGTGATTGCCTCAAGATAGCCAGAGAGTCCAGAAACCCAGTCACCCTCAGGGGTGTTAAACCTGCCAGAAGATCCATTCCAGGTCTGACACAGAGAATAGAGGGCAGTTTCCCTATCCACAGCATTGGTACTACTGTTTCCAGAGAGATAGAACTGCATCCCTGTATCTGGAGTGTCAATAGGCTCATTGGTGTCTAGGTTCTTAATTATTGGTCAGTACACATCTAATAAATAGGGTGGTGGGGATAAACCTTCAGGGGCTCATCAGCATCACTCATGCCAAGTGAAACAGCCTTTGGGAGCATATCCAGGAGTTGAAGGGCACGATGTGCAACAAGATTTTCTAGAGGAAGCCAGAAGGATGATTAGTGAACTTAGAGGTTCTCAATACATGGGATAGCCCACGTGATAATGCCCCCCAATCATTTGCCTATGAGAAAATATAAATTGATTTGGTTGTCATAGAAGAATAGTGGCTGACCTTTAACTTTGCCATGAGTGTTTTCAATGTCTGCAAAAATTCACCTGCAGTCTTGTGAGTCACTTCTTGTTGGTCTAAGCGCCTCTGGATGGTTGGAAAAAGCATGTAGAATTGCTTTGAGCCAATCACTGGCCATGGGATAATGTCAAGTTTGCCATGGTGGAGTTTTGTGATAAAATTTGCATCCTGTTCATCTTGCACAATTTTTTAGAATTTCAGTGAGAACCTTTTGATAATGTCAGGGATTTACAATATATACTGTGATCATCTTACTCTCGAACAATATCCTTTTTATCAGCATCCACAACATCCTGGAGGAACTTGTATTAGTACAAACCACAAATATCTCCTCTGTGATCTACCTTGATGATTATCATCAGCCTTGACTGGAATAAGGTAGGATTTGCAGCAGGGTCTAGCACAGTGGATGAAGATTGAAATGACTGGAATAGCCCAGTGATATCACGAGATAAGGCAAAGTTGTTCCTAAAAAGGACCTGCACATACAATCAGTCTTTTCATCTAAAAATTGAATGAATAAATCAATCTGCCTACCATGTTGGAGATTGCAGTGTTGAACAACACTAAAAGAGTGTCTTCTTGTGCTGAACGCTCAATGCTATGAACACCTAACAGGCATTTATATCAGCCTGGGCTTTAGTAACTGATAACTGTCAAACCTTCAAAGTCCAGGGCAACAACAAGATAGTCTTTGGTTGGAGTCACTGATAACCACACCCCTTCTATAGTAGAGGTTAGAATTGAATCCACACATTAAATAGATGTGAGGGATATCTACCAGTTGTCCTCATTGCACTTCCAGCAAATGAAGTATCCACAAGATGGTTCAAGGCAAAACTCTTGCCAACAGATTGTTCTCCCATCTTCCATAGAGGTGAGTAATAATCTTTCAGAAGAATAGCCCCTTACAGAAGAAACAACTTTCACTGGCTGTATATGAATATAAGTAATGAGACAAAATAGCCATTTGGAAATTTCTGACCTTCTGAGTCATGTATGACTGGAAAATTGACTCATACCAGCCCAAGGAAATAGTCTCAACAATCTGGCTGACTTCTGCTCCAAGCAATGAGTGTTCATGCTCTGCTGATGAGACACCATCCTTCAGTGGCAAGAATATGTTGTCCCGTGTAACAGCAATGTGGATTGGGATCTGGAAATGCTTATAAGTAGATCTTATGGAGGTATGATATGCTGGATCACATACAAGGCAGATCATGTTGACCAGCCACTCACCCACACAGAAAACAGATTTATCCCAGTCTGGAGAGTGCAGAAACTGTTCAAAATCCTGAGCTGCAACCTCCAAATTCTTGAGATCATTGCTGAGTGGCTTATGTGTCTTCTGGTGGAACCTGTGTTTCATCTCCAGGAAATGAGGGCTAACATGCTGGTGGTGTTCCTCTCCATCCACAACAAATACAAGCTTGGGGGGGCAACGTCCATGAAAGGAGAGGATGGTCTGGTGTTGTATTGCTGCAAGAACAGGAAACCGAGTCCACACATCTTCATGACAGTCAATGAGACAATTATGAAGTGTGTTTGCTGATTTCCTCTTTAGGGCAGCTCCACCATGCTCCCTGAAGGAAAAGTCTGTAATCTTCTTTGTGATCTCCAAAGCCAATGAAGAACAGGCCTTGTTGGTAGAATTAAGGGATATCACATGGACACTTGCTCTGTTGACCATTGAAGTCACAAGTAAAGGTTCTGCAAAGGCATCTGGACAGATAATGGCATAGCCATCAGTAGATCCAAATGTTGCCCAATGATATGCATTGAGAACAAGTTTAGGCCCAACCATGAATGAGAGCAGCAGGCAAGCCCCATCAGGTGTTGAGTGTACACCAGTTGGAGGCTTATCCAATGTCACAGAAGCTGGCCTAGAGGCATAGTTGAACCAGCTTAGTCATGTGGTAATGAGAAAAATCATACCCAAACTGTTGTGTCAACAAAGAATATATCCTTGCCACCAAATCAGTCCCAATAAACAGAAGCTCTTCACTGCCATGAACAAAACACATGGCAGTAATTGACACCCCAGGAGAATACCAAGGTGCCAATTCAATGCCACTGGCCCAACTTTGGAGCTGGTTGTATTGCTCATCAAAGATGAAGATGTGGAGCTGAAGCTAGAAATGACAGGGGGTTGATAATTGCTAGAAACTTTTAAGGGAGAATTCTACCTTTGTAGTTTCACAGACAGCAAGGGTCCGCCTCACCTCATCAAAGGTGAATATACAAGCTTCCCCAATCTTACTCCTATGCAGGCTTTTTTTAGGGGGTCGGGAAACTGCAACATTGATGTGTTGTTGTGAATTGAGGTAAACCAGGATGCTGTCCATGTGGTCATCAACAATGAGGAGAAGCTTATCATTCTCAAGAAGTTGGAGGTGCCTAGAACAGGTCAGATATGCTGCAAACTGGATGAACTAGACTCACAGGATAGTGTAGTGGGCATGTAAGCGGAACTGGTATGAATGCCTTGGTTCAACATGAAGAGATGGAATGGAGTGTGGGTCCAGTTGTAAGTCCTGCCTACTGTCGGATGTTAAAGACAAGTTGTGGACCTTGTACTCAAGGAGGGCATCTGTATGTTGTGTGATCTTGGCAACAAACTTAAATGTTGCTGATGCTATTGAGAGTAAGCACATATAATGAGGATTAGGGAATCTGGAGACTTACTAGACCAACTATACCCATAGCTATACTTATGCTTTACCTCTTCAACACCATGGATAAGCACTATAGTCTGGGACCTAGAGAATATATTTTAATGTCGGGTATACCTGCAGACAACACAAAACTTACCCTGAATTCACCTGAGCCTGGGCCATTCTGATCTCATTGAACCAGTCACTCCGTGAAGATTCCCTCCTCTTCTGGTCCTGCTCATTTGCTGCCAGTTCAACATGATGGTACATCATTTGCCGTTTGATGTTATAAGCTCGGAAGTAAAGTCTTGGGAGACTCCGCTCCATAAATTCCTGAAAGTACTGATGTGCCTCTTTCATGACATCCTGAGCAAGTTGTTCAAGGAGAGGTTCCTTGGACACCTTTTCTGGCAAAGCTGTAAGGAACTCCCAGTCCTTCATATCTCTGCTCCAACGGACAGCCTCATCAACACTCTTTGAAGTCTGCTCTTGTGAGAGGAAGAGGGACTTGAGTGCAGAAAGGAAGGATGATGACCCTCCTGCTGAAGATGGCCCCCAATCCTTGAGGTGAGACTTGAGGGCCTTTGAATCATCCACAGCTTTGATCATGGCTACAAGCTCCCTTCGGTCATTCTCCAAAAGGTCAGGTTTCTTGCTAAAGAAGGTTTCGGCAATGATGACTCGTTCCTTTGAACGCTGGAAGCCAGAGCTTGCCACCTTGCCTAAAGCACCCTCGAGGGTGGCATCAAATTCTTTCTGGAGTTCTGGGAATAATGCAAGGAGGTTCACAAGGCTGGCAGGGTCTGGTGCTGACCATTAGACTTGGGAGGACAGGAGTAAGAGTACCGTACTTGAAGCAACATTCTCAGTGTCCACCTCTTTAGTCCCGGGGAAATTTTCCTTTGAGTCAAGTGAACTACGTGTGTATCAGAATCCTGATTCCTACGGATGGAACTTGGAAAGGGAGACGTACGGATATGCGTCCAAGATCCTCCTTGTTATTTCCCTGGCCAAGGTATCCTCCAGCAGCGATCGATCATTCTTGAGCTGCTCATCTATACGCCGCTTCTCCTCGGAAACACCCCTCCAAGAAGTCTCCTTGCTCTTGGCATTGCGAGACTTCCAAGCAGCACAGGCAGTAGGAAACCTGCTGCCCAAGCCGTGTTCGATCAAGAGGGCCACCGCGGCATCATCGAGGTCTTCGCCGAGGTCGATAGAATATTTGGAGCTTGATGGTGTGAGCTCCGTCGTGTTATACAGATGAGAAATGACATACAGGTAGTTCCGAAGCTGAACGGAATTACACTCCTCGTTAACCCTCTTAACCATCTTCACTGGGGGAATGAGTGTAGAGGTGCGGACGGCCTGTCTTTTTTCTCCGGAGAGGAATATCGGCATGAGATCCGTTGGGTATCCCCCTGCAGCGCTATGCTCAGGGAACAACATCGATAGGTCGACCTGCTTTGGCTTTAGCGTCGGCCAAGGTTGATAAAATCCGTCTCACAGTGATGCCTGGCCGTGGGACGACGTTCTCCTCCTGTTCGTTAGTTTTCGTAACTTCGAAGGTAAACAAGCGGTCAACTTGATCGTCATCCTCCACGTCAATTTGCAGCTCTTCCTGGACATCTCCTGCCCACTCTAACAAAGACGCATGATCGGAGGAGATGAGGCAATAGAGTTGATCGACGATCTTTGTCAGATACCTGGTAGAGCTTGCTTAGTGAGGATCCACAATACGGAGGTTTTCTGCGACACCTCATAAAGGTCACCCTGTTCCGCTTCACAGAAGTAACTGCGTCATCATCCCAAGTAGTTTCTTCAGGCCAGTAAATGACAAAGACCCGAGGGTCGTCGTGCGAAGGTGATGGAGGTTGAACGAAATATATGCCAGATCGAAGGTGCGGCGTCGCAGAGTTATTCCCGCTTGCAAGGAGTGTATTTCTGCTGTGGGGCTATAAGTGACGCGCTAAAACCACGTTTGAAGCGGCAGAAATCACGGACAGGTGTGGTTCAATGGCTCCAACTTCCAGGAGCAGATCCGCAATTCTTTCTTTGCTGCCGTACACGCCAATCGGCTTGATGCTTTCGTTATCGAGTGCCCGAAAATCGATCTTTGTCAAGGAGACGTAGGCTCCAGGAGAGACCTTGTTGATGAAACGCTTCAGTGATTCTTGGTCGATGATAACCTTTTCCACTGTCAAACGTGGTGAGGATAAAGAGCGAGAACTAATGTATGCGCCGCACCTAGGCCACCGCTGCCTGTTTCGCTGATCAAATCCAGGATGCGATACATCCCCTTGACGGAGTGCATTAAATCGTTTGGGTCAATTGGTGACACGCAGTCGGTAGCGGCTTCCGCATCGCCACTGGCGGTGCCTTTGTTTTCGGGGAGGATGTCGTGCTAACAGGCGAGGTTAACGAAATTAATGCTTGTGACCAATCTTGAGCGGATATACCTCGTTGGCGCCAAGAGGCTGGACATCGTCTTGCGCCGTGTCCATTGTGGTTGACGCGGGCTGGTGACCCTGTCGACGTACTGATAAGAACGAGAGATGGTGGACCGATAGGAAAGTTCGAGGGTCATACAGTTTGCGCTGGTTCGCTGTCTGCGGTACCAGTGTTGTTCAATACAGGTGCTGGATCGGAATCCGAAGTGGGACCCGGCCCGATGTCCTGTGGTTGTGGGCGAAAAAATCAGGGAACCGTTTCGAGTCGGAGAGGGAAAGTTGCAGTCATACCGATGTTTTTGGCTCGTGGTCAGGCAGAGGCGGACTTGTGACGTTCGTCGCGTCAGGACCGGGGTCTGTGGGGAGTTGAACGTGACAAGGGTCGATTTCTGGATCTAGTACCGTCGGGCAAGAAATTTCACCGTGGGTAATGGTAACGCCTCCAGTGTCTGCGGTATCGCTTTCGGTGTTCGTAGGAGAAAATAACGGGGGAGGATCGAGATTTTCCATGGCGTAGAGAGCGAAGAGGTAACAAAGCGATAAGATCTTAAGATGCGGACCTCGAAAACCCCCTGGCCAGCCACACCTGCCTTTTTCGATTTCGTGACGCAGTGTCAGCCGCGCGTCCAGAGACCCAGCCATGGCACTTTGTTGATTGAATTATTCGGCGAAGGACAGCCTGGTAAGGATCCTCGAAGCTGGAAAGTGTGTCTCTAACACAGACGCGATCATTCTTAGGATCCTCTCGGGCGAACGAACTGCAGGATCTCTCACGGCACCAACCAGTACCAGGTCGGTGGTGCCTCAGCTTGCGGGTTCACAGCGTTGAACTGCACACGTATCGTTCTTGCAGCTGAGCAGGATGGCCCGAAGGGGAGAGATCTCCCTAAATGCGTGACGAAGGCTAAGACTGCCCTGGTGAGAGGTCCCATGTCGCGTTCGTGATCTCCTCCAGCCATCTACCTTTCCCAGGAGATCACATTGATTTGCGCTCAGTGATCAAGCTCCTCTTATCTTGAGGTCGAGGGTATATACAAGGTTCCACCCTTTTCGAATTCGCTGGAGTTTGAGTCTTCCGAATTTGGTCTTCCGAACTTCGAGGAGTTCAGATCCGTTCTCTCGTGAGCAATGCTCTCTCCGCTGTGCAGACACGCCCTTATCGACTTCGAACGCACGCAGCCGTCTCGTGAAGAGCGGAACGATCAACCCGATCTTCCGCCCGAACACCAGGAAAACACGCATCGCCACGCGTGTGTGGCAATTACTTAGATGTGTTCGTACATTTGAGATTGATGCCTATAAACACTTGCACGGCCTGGGTTGACACTTATGAGCACCTGCGACACCCGCGCACGCCCCCACGCCCCGCGTCGTTTGAGGGAAAATGAATGGGCCCAAACGAGTGCGCAGTTGTATATTTGGTCAGTAAACTCTTTCAAAGTCCACAGTACGCGTACATGCGGCCACAAACCGTCCGCTCGTGCGTGCACAAAAATGAAATTTGTGTGCGAGAGTTGGCACATTGTGCACTCCCCGAGCGAGTGTCCATCCGTCCGCACGGTGAAGACAGATTTCACGATTGAAACCGTACAAGAGATCATGCGACCCGGGCGACTGCACAAGACTGACCATGTAAGTTAGATGTCGCTATCCTCCTCTGCGCGTGGTACTAGCTAAAGCTGGTGCACGGCCTGATTTTCACGGCCGGCTCCGTTCGCGCATCACGGTGGCCCCCAAGCGAATCAAAGCGCCATTCGCCTCGTTGGTCCCGTCCCAATATGGCATCCACGGCTTCGGATGTACTTGACGGCGAACAATATAAGATTGGCAAGGGTGGCCTCTTCGTAGACACCACCCCCCTCCTCTCGTACCCGGCCGGACCACTCCGCCCTACGCACAACAATGGCACCAAAACGCACCCAGCAGCGAAAGAAGAAACCTGCTCTGAAAGATCTCCAGTCATTTGAGGGCTCGTACCACCTGACCCGCGTTATGAGGGACACCATGGTTGGTGAGCCATCTTCTCTCCTTGGTGGGCGGATTCAGCGCTGACGGAGCTCACTTCTTGCAGCATTCGCGGTCAAATCAGAAAACGATGGTCCAGGGTTCAGCGCGACCCCGGACTTAATCAAGATCGACGCGCGTAACGGTCAAGGACTGTTGATGGATTACGATGTGAACCTCAACATGAAGACGGAATTGATGATGGTAGGGCCGGGCGCTTCAACAGGACGAGAGTATATGCGCTAACTAAGTTCGATTCGACAGTTGCATCCGTATTGTGGGCGACCAGTGGAAGAAATCGCATACTACATGAGCCTGGAACAGTCACCCGTTGGGGGCCTGGGGTTGTCATACAAACAGTGGCTCGATATACTGCGTGGCAAACCTGTCGAAAATCTGGACAAGTTCCCTGTTTCCCCGGAGGTGCGGAAGAGGGTGACGGAGTGGCTGCAGGGTTTGGCCACCAGGCTCTCCGTGAACGAGGGTACAGAAACCCTGGTTCAGGATATCATTGACGCGAGGTTCGGAGATATGGAGGAAGAAACCAGTGACACAGAGGGAGAGAGCGATGGTCGCCATGCTGGCGCTCGGATGGAGGTGTATGCATTGGAATAGAGTAGTGTTTTTTTTTTTGCATTACATGTAATGGCCCATCTTTCTTCCCCATCGACTCCGTTGCGGTCTCTCACCTGAATGGATATTCGCAGCGGCTGCTGGGGACAACCCGGGAGTTTTGGTCGGCTTCCCATGTGTTTCATGTGGAGGCCGAACACTTGCGATCCAACATCTGGACAGGACCAGGGCGCGTAAACGCGACGCTCTCGCGCAGTGCATCCTGCAAAACT
>Ga0307517_10004482_pt1 | contig 21436 bp, 15 predicted proteins | sample 23_EM_MG_FD_194515 | JGI IMG/M metagenome (GOLD analysis project Ga0307517, IMG submission 194515) | Populus trichocarpa ectomycorrhiza microbial communities from riparian zone in the Pacific Northwest, United States - 23_EM | ecosystem: Host-associated > Plants > Roots > Unclassified | place... | reverse complement strand
TATATTTTGAATTTTTTTTAACTTTTGAATTTTTTTTCAATTAATTTTTTTTTAATATTTTCAAATTATTTTAATATATTAACGTTTAAAAATTATTTTTAAAATCAAAAAAATTATTATTTTAATATAATTTTAAAAAAATTATTTTTAAAAATAATTATTATCCCACTTTCAAATACTCCCTACATGAACATATATACGTACATGGGATTCTCTATCTTTATCTCCTCCAATTAATCATTAGACTGAATGATAGAATCAATTAATATCCGAACCTCCCCTCAACTTGGAATCGATTCAAAATCAAAGCAATTTTTTACTAATATTTTTTTATTTTTCATATAAATATAATATTTAAATATAAATTTGGATTATTTATCATTAATCATTTTAGATGGTTTTCTAGTACGTATAGTTATACTTTACTTTAACTTTATTTATTACGGAGTTTTAACATAAGCTTTCATTTACTAATTACTTGACTAATTCATCACACTCAACTTTATTTGTTTAAACTTTCTTTCACTGAGTATATATCTTTAACTATCCTTTTATATTTTGATTTTATCTTTATAAATATTTATTTAAAAAAAAAATAAGATTCAACTTTGAATTGCTCTTTTATACACATAGTTTTTAAACCCAACCCGGTCCAAGGCCCGAGTTTCAGGTTTTAACCGGGTCATCGGGTCGCCCGGGTCAATCCCTATTTTTTAAAAAAATTAAAATGACGTCGTTTTAGTAAAAAAAAAAAAAACAAAAGTCAACGGCTTGCAACCAGGTTTTGCCGGGTCAACCGGGTCACCAGATCATGACTTTTTCTATTTTTTCTTCAACCCAGCCCGGTTCCAGTCCCAGATCGGTCTGATCCCGGATCAACCCGTCAAACCGAACTAAGTTTCAAAACTATGTTTCTATGCGCACATAAATAAAATTAGATTAAGCTTAGTAGCGATTACTAATTCGGTTCATTATTACCTCTTTTTATTTTATGTTTTGAAATTAAATTCCTATTATTATATTATTATAAATATGATAATGTATTTAAAAGATAAAAAAATTATTTATTTTAAATTTAAATTTCTAAAAAAATAGAATAAATTAAATATTTATTTAGCAATACGATTGCACCGGCATTTTGCAAACAAAAACATAAAAACTATAATGTTTTTGCCTTGTTGCAATCTCCAATGCATCGCGTTGTAAAGAGAGTGTCTAAAAACAATTATGAAAAAATTATGAAAATAAAAAAGAAATCCAAACAAACAAGGTTTCAAGTTTTGACTGACATTTTTCTTTCCCAGCAAATCTTTTATTTATTACCTCAAAATTCCAAAATCACCACGCGGAAAACAACATCAAATCAATGGAAGAACCACGACCAGTCCAGGACCCACCAAATCTCCAAAACCTACCCGTTCAAAACCCAGACCCGAATCCAAACTCAGACCTACCTTTCACGGCACCATCTGACCCTCCACCAGCACCGCCACCGCCACCAGCAGCAGTACCGACACCACCACCTCCTCCTGTCCTTCCTGAAAGCAAGAAGAGATCACTTGACAATTACGGTCCAATTCAAGAATGCAGATACTTCAAGATGCGCGCTATTGTCAAAGATATCAGATCCCATTTTCTTGAGGTACATTTTTAGACACCCATCATTAAATTTTATGTCTTTGGTTTTAATGTAGGTTTGAATTCATTGTTTCTTTTTTGTTTTGTGTGTTCGAGGTGATTTTATTTCTGGGTTTGAGTTATAAATCATTAGTAGTGCTGAAGTTGTGTTCTATCATAATTATTGCTTCTTGGTATATGGGGTTCCTGTGATATTATGATCGTGTTTTCCATTTTGAAATTACGGGGTGTTTTTAATTTGTTGATCTTATAAAAAAAAATATCTTAATTTAAGATTGAATTATGATCTTCTGGTACAAACTTCACTTTATGCAAGCCCGTAGTGGAGTTTATTTGCAAAAATTCTTTATTTTTGCCTGCATGGTCAAATCTTGAGTACTAATCTTTACATTTCTTTGAGACTATGAAAACCTTGTCTGCGAATGTGGCTGGAGTGTGGTAAGTGACAAGGTATACACTAGTGAGTGGTTTTTTACTACCATTTGGAGAGTTGCAATGACTTGCAGTTGGTCACTGCATGTCTTCATTTGTAAGTGCGTCAATCAATAGTAGTTGAAATTTTGATGTTAAGATGTGAAGGGTTTAAAATTCTTCTGTTTTGTTGAAGATGCTTCGAACAGTGGACTTCCAGAGTTGCAAAGGAGCCGAGGAACTTCAAGAAAGTAAGTTCATCAATTTTCACTTTGTATCATTGAATGGCACATAGTTAACCAAGTACAGTAGTTGAATGCAAATGTGACCTTTCTCTCTGTGATCAATTTACCTCATGTGGAAAGAATGCTAATAGCAGTACAATACTTAGAATTGATACGCTGAATCTAGGTCTTCTCTCTGTGTTCAATTTACCTCCTGTGGAAAGAATGATAATATCAGTACACTACTTACAATTCATATATTGGATTTAGGTCTGTTTTGTTGTTTTTTTCATTGCTTAGCTATGATTACATTTGCAGCCTTTTCTATCTTGAAACTCTATCAGAAGTTTCTCTGCAATTCTTATGGTGAGAGTCATTTGAGCCTGATTTGATGGAATTGGTGGGGTTCTAACCTCTGATGACATTTAACGTTTCTCATAAGCTGGTCAAATAACATTTACATTATTCATTTGCAATAATCCAAGCCACTCTTTGATGGTAGATTTAGTAATCTGTTGTTGGCTCATAAGACGTGCTTTTGACCGTGTAACTTGTGTTTTGCAGAGCTGAAGCTGCTTATGGAACTATACAAGCAGATGACAGCAGAAAAGCTCAGTACAACCAATTGGAAGACTGCACCCAACTCTGGTGAAAATGGGGTAGGACTAAAGCCCCAGGAGCAGCTTCATGACACAGCAGATCAGACCCGACCAGGCCATGTTTTTGCAAAACTATCTGAAAAGCAGCAAGCCGAACATAGTCAGAATCAAGGGACACATATTGTTGGAGGATCGGCTTTTGGCTGGAATTTTATCACCTTTACTGGCAGCATGCCAATCTACTATGGAAGAACAAAGGAATCATTCCGAGCTGCTCATGTGACTTTGTAGGCTACCATTCTCCTCGCTCACACAATTTGTTAGTCGAAAGGAAAGCATGTAACAATAAGAATATTCAGAGCCTCACCCATGAGCTTTGCACAAGGGGATGCTTTCAATGATTCAACAGTTGTAATGTGTGTAACTTTGGTGGAATGATTGCACAATTGTAGGTTTTACAAGAAATATGATGAAATCTCCATATTGGTGTCACAATGTTTTAATCATTTCCTTGCGTAGGCTGTATTTGTTCTGGCAAGATGAAAATGGTGCACAGGTGCTTTGCCAGGATGCTGAGCTAAGTGTGGTGCACATCCAATGCATTTTGGATCATGTATTTCAATCGGTTCATTTTCAACTTTCTTTTAGTTTCTTAAAACAAAACAAACCGTACAGAGTACTGAGTTTTCAATTATTTGTAACTGCATAAAACAAGAGTGATAAATATATTTTGGTTAATTTGGTTTCATTTAGTCGTTTGGCTTTATTGTGATAGCTGGGAATTTCGAATTTTTTTTCTGGGACTTAATATACTCGTCGTCTTATCCTATGCTGGATTAACCCTCTTGAACGGCTATTGAAAAGGTATGGTTCCACTTGCTTAGTTTCAGACTGGTTCTTCCCATGGTCAACTGATTTTGCCTCTCATTGTGGAATTACAAGATTTGTTTTCCATGGAGCATGTTTCTTCTCTTCATGTGCCATAGAATGTGTGACATTGTATCAGCCTCGCAAGATGGTATCATATGATGACACGGATACTTTTGTCAATCCAAATTTTCCAAGCGAGATCAAATTGACAAGACAATAACTACCGGATTATGTTAAATGAAAGCTGATCATTACAGGAAGGTTTTAGGAAGAAAGGCATGGCATACAGGCCCCTTTTGGCTATGGAACTGTGTAGTTGAAAATAAGGCAAAGAGATGTAAAGAAGCCTCAATCGATGAACATGAGTGTATGAAATGGCTCAGTTCAAATAAGGCAAATTCAGATGTTTATGTATGCTTTGAAGTATAGCCAACTTCGCTTCTTCACGACTTCTGGAAATCGTAACGTCTTGTAGATTCTGGGTTGCAATGCATAGGAGCATGGGCACCACAAATATTGATTCTTGAACATGAAGCATTAGGAGGATTTGTGACACATTGTGAACGGAATTCCCCACTTGAAGTAATAATTGCTGGAGTCCCAACGGTAATATGGCCTGTTTCTGCAGAGCAGTTTTATAATGAAGAGTTGGTTACTGAGATTTTAAGAATCAAAGGGTTGGTGTGCAGAAGTGGGCTGCAGTGGTTGGTGATAGCTTGAAGAAAGAAGGCATAGAGAAGGCAGGGACTCATATTATGGAAGTTAAAGAAGTAGAGCAAGGAAGCTTGGAGAAATGGCAAGGAGATCTGTTGAAGAAGGCTGGTCTTCTCCTCCTGATTTCAACGCTTTCCTTGAAGAAATGAAAAGCGAGAATTGCAACTAAAATTTAAGAGACCTTGTCGTAGACTAAAATCAGAGTCTGCTTCCTCTGCCTCACACATCTTGTATCTTAGGCCATTCCTAAAGCACACCAAAGATGTTATGCGAACTTCCAATATTCAAGCTTAGCAAATCAATACCTAGTTCTTTCTTTGAAATGTATATGAAATATAATATGAAGCTAGAAATGCCAAGCTAATGACAATCTAACTGAAATATCAATCCAAACCAACCCAAATAAATAGGTTTTTTTAGATAATTATCTTCTCCAATAAATAACGAATAAAATATGAATATTATCAGACTCAATTCAAACATCTACTTATATTATATAGAAATATATGTATAACATTCTTATTTTTTTGAATCCAATATAATAAATACATATATTAATACATTTATAGTTTTATCATTTAATACATTCTTCAAATATATATATATATATATATATATATATATATATATATATATATTACTATTTTATTTTTTATTGAATAATAAATTATAATCGGACAATGAATATCTATATAGATACTCGAAACCCGATAGATAAGATATGTATTTCTGAATTTCTTCCCTGGTGTATAATAAATAGAGTATGAATATAGAAAAATCCGACTAAATAGATATCCATTGACATCCCTGCTAATGACAGCAAACTAAGTTCAATGCCTAAAACAATCAACATCATTTAGCAAGAAATAGCTAGGGACTGGATGTATCTTTTACATGAATTACATTGTTAGAGATGTTTTTCCACTGTCTCATCAACTTCCTTTTAAAAAAAAAAAAATCTAGTTTATAATGAAAGTAGCAGGAAAAAATTTTGGAATCAATACATGCATAATGGAGCAAACCACACAAAGAATGAATGAACTTGCATACCTACATGAAAGAAATGCCAAAGCCCACCAAAAAAAACCATATATTGAGACACCTCAACTCCAAGATATCATCATAAAAAATCATCAGCAAGAAGAATTGCTTTCTTCACAGAAGGAGTTGAGTGAAGCTTTCACTACCCTGATGTCCATGGAAGTGAAGATCCCACAATAGGTGCCACATGGTTATCTTCAGAAATATAAAACCACAAAAAGATAGGATTGAGGAGATTCATCAACCACCAGAAAGCATGTTACGTCTCACTTTTGTCCAGAGTTTGCATTTTTCTCAGCTTCAAGATTTGTACCCTCCTTGAGCGCAGCATGTGCTTCATTTTCCATTCCAAGTGTAGCAAGGGCAACAGCCTGAAGATACGATGCCACGTGCCATACAGGGGAAATGACTTGGGCTTGCATTGCATCACTTAGAGCTTCCTGAGGCAGGTCACTCATGAGATAGGACAGACTCCGCCGGGCAAAAACAGTTGGGGAAACCATGGTTCCCACATCAATGAACTACAAGTCATAGAAGAGTCTGTCAAATACAATTTGTATGCTTGCTGTTAAAACAAGTGGGGAAAAAATTAAAATCAGGTAGCTTGGTATGATAAGGAGATTGTATTATTAGCCAAGAACAGCACAAATTAATGAAAAAACAATTCCTGACATAATTCATGAATGAAAACTGAAAACTTTGAAATGAGGAGGAAACCTGAGTGTAACACTCAATTGCAATTCTATAGTCTTTCTGCTTGAAAGCAGAATCACCCTTTTTCTTTGTATTTAAAGTCTCCTGCATCTCATCTGTCCACATTTGGAATGAGAGCTGCGCATAGGAAAAAATTTTGAGTTCCAATCTTAGCTGGGTTCTTGACAAGTTAGAGAACATGCGAATAGAATGAGCCAGTGAGCATTTGCAATTTATATGAGAAAAGAAACAGCAAGACACCTTGGTAATGAATAATTGCTTGAAATGTGAATATAACAAGAATAGCAGATAAGCCCAGGGTGAAAAGTATACAGTTTATAATACGGTTAAACATCTACTATTTGAAACCTATTGAGAGCTTTAATATGAAATAGAGAACCTCATTTGCCACTCCTTGATCATCTTTATAGCCAATATTGTCTAAGATCTCATTTATGGCTGTCAGGTCCCTTCTAGAGCAAGCCTCGCCAAATGGTGACAAAGGAGAGGATGAAGCACCATGTGGGATACCCATCAAGATATGAGAAGGAACCTGCACAGGAAAGGAAATGGAAACATGAAAACTATTTAAGACTCGCTTCTAATGTCAAGTTTAGTTACAAGCAGTCCCTGATGGTTTAAGTGTATTGACAAATCAACTAGAAAAACAAACTCCAATGCTATTTCAGGAATTTATATATCTGTACAGTCATCCGCAACCAATTTTCATTTTTGCATTTTTTTTAAAACGAGTTGTCTCTAAGAAACAGTCTGACAAAAGTTCCCCTCTAAAATTCCTAATGAATCCTTGCCCAACAGAAGGCACTGAACTCAAAAAAGTTTCACTGCATGATGAAATTATAACACGGCAATCTGCAGGCACCAAAACAAGAAGTCAACAAGAGGTATAGAAGATATGACAGTCAAATGAACAAACATACATCATTTTCCTTCTGAAGAGGAGTCAAAGCAGCGACTAAGGATTTCAGACTTGGCCGCTCTCGGAGTTCATACTGTAAACATCGAGAAGCCAGGCGTACTAACTCAGTCCCATCATCACTGGAAAACTGTCCTTCCAAACAAGAATCTGTCAACATCTGAAGATTTCTATCCCGTATCAAGTCAAGGGCCTGGAACAATTTTCTTTTGAGTGTTAAATTTATGTGGACAGGCTTGTGTAACATGTATTTGTAAACATGGGGAGGAAAACACAGTTTTTTTTGTGTTTGGCAGCTTGATCTAGAATGTCAATCAATGGATCCAAACGAGAGTTATACTAGTAAATTTACATTTGAATGATGTGCACTCACATGACTTGGGGGGATATGCTTTCCACTGAGAAGGTCAAGCAAAAGAGTGCCAAAACTATATATTACACTCTCTGGTGTTACTCTCCCTGAAACAAAGACAAGGAACATAAGCAAAGTCTTGGATTAACTTATATAACAAGGATTAAATAATATTAGTGCCCAAATACATTGGAGGGCAGGAACACAATTAGACAGCTATGATGACACAAAATTAGCACCAGTACAAGATATTATGCAGACAAGTACAATTTAGTCAAAATTCTCTATTCTGGGATGCAATCAAAATTGATAAATATGACCAAAATCTCATACTCTATACAATGCAAGAAAAGCATGCCTAACAGGGAAATCATCAAAAGATCGCACATCTCTCAAAACTATAAAAAAATGCATTGGCCTAGATAGTATTATAAGAGTTCCATTATATGGATCTAAATTCTGAAAACCTTTTGGGCAGGTCAGAAGAATAGTAATGTTATGCATCAGAAGTTTTACAAGCATGAACACATTGAACATTCCAAAAGAACAATATGGGAACTACAGATTTGTGGTGCTTTGAGGATCTAGATTATATAACACCTTGAGCAGGCCAGTCAGCAAGGCCCTTAACGGGTGGTAATGTAAAGTGATCTCACCATTAGATTTAACTACATAAATCCATTAGTTGTTCATAGATCTTCTGATTTCAATTTCAGAAAATCACAAAATCAAAGCAGCAAGAAACGGTACTGTGAACAAGAAGCACCTACCAGTTCTCAAATACTCAGGAGGAGTAAAAGCCAGATTCGTACTATAACTTTTTCCATCCCTGCTGTTTTTCATGAGGCCAAAGCTGGAAAGTTTTGGATTACCATCCTGTATAATTCTAACATATAAATAAAGAATGCAGGTAGAATCTAACTAGGAATTGGTTTCAGAGAAATGGAGACAGAATTTCATACCTCATCAAACAAAATTCTATAGGCATTAAGGTCATGGTAAAGGGCACGCCCTTTACTTGTGCAGTATTCTAAAGCTTCTGCAAGATGTAGAACAACTCTTAATCTCATCGGCCATTTTATAGGTTGAGTTTCCCCTGATTCAAGAGAGAATTGATTTGCTTATATCCCCTATAATCAAACTTGTAGAAAGACAGTCATGCAATTTTACAGAAAAAAGAAAATTGGTGCTATTATACCATATTTAGGATGCAGAATTCAATCAGGAGACCAAAAATACAATCACAAATATGCAACAAAACTTGTATCCAGAATCCTTGTCCATGCATGAGAAATAAGCCTTACAATGGAAAAGGTGTTTTGCAAGTGTCTCATTGAGCATAAATTCTGCCACAAGCACCCTTTCATCACCTTCACAACAGAAACCAAGCAAATTTACCAATCTATGACTCCGTAGCTGGCCAACAGATCTCGCTTCCTCCTATTATTGTAACAGAAAATTATTTTCAAGTTATGACACAGTAAACTCAAACCAAGGTATTTCTTCAAGCAGGTCTTTGTGACCTCAATGAGAATACATAAACAGATTGGCATTCATCAGTTATATGCAAGGCTTGATTCACGAATAGACCTCAAATTGAACAAAGAAATGCCAGAATTTGTCTTATTGCTAACTAAACAGGGGATGTAAATAAAGCGATTCGATCCTAGTCATACTAATTCGTTGAAGGTAGTCCATGCCTCTTAGTATAATTTAAAACACGGCACCTGCTCGAATGAAGGAAAAAAAAATTTGTCGAGTTGTTGATGTTTCCGAAAGGGCACTCTGCATAATGAAATTAAAAATGCAAACATAGAATCCAAGTACATTAGTGGATGGCGTAGAAGTAGCGCACCAAAAATTGTCGAGCATCAGGCCAGGCCATTTTATTGAATCGCTTAACAGCAATCCTCCTCTGATTTTCAAGCTTCCCTTTATAAACAACATTGGGAGCCTTCTCCCCATGCTCAGACACAATATTTTGTACTGCAAAACCAGATGTTGCATTTTTCAGCTGCTCAAGTGTGAATTCGCGGAATGTAGGCAAGTCATTAACCTCACTCTTATCTTCATTTCCTGGGGGGAAAAAAAGTTACGACCCATAAAAAAAATAAACTTTCTTTTCCCAAAAGAGAAGAAAACCCAATTATTTGACCCACCAACATCAGGAACTTCAACAACAGCTGCCTTGAACTGTGAATCTACGCAACAACGTGTAAGCTTAGTGCACTGACTCCCCATCTCTCAAAAATCACAAACCAAGGCTTTAATTTACCAGATCATAAAATAACCAAACTTGGCAAATCTAATCAACCCCAACTGAACCCACTGAAGCTATACAACTGCAAAAACTCAACAGCCACTCAAATTTGATAGAAACAAGATCAAATGGCCCAAAGATTTGAGGAGCAACCAAAGAAAGATAAAAGATGAAAGAATGTTGAAACCAAGATCAGATCATGCCATGTCATGTCACATCAAATTCATATAATGAGCGTGATGTGATATAATGGTTAATATTTGTATGAGTAACTTTAAAAAAAATGTGAATTATGACCGACAGGGATAGAATCTTGCATATTATTTTAATGGTTTTAATAGATATTTTCATGTAGCAGACAGGTGACTCTTATTACTGGAACAAGATAATTAGTTTTTTTTTTTATTTTTTTTTTTAAGATTGGAACTGGTCTTTGTTCGGAGAATGGAACAGCTTCAAGAGGTCCAAAAGAAAACATGTCATCATCTCTCTTGCTCTCCCGCCGTAATCATTTCAATTTTGCCACCTTAATTATCATGTGTTAGGCAAACGGCGCCGTTGGACTTGTTGAGTCCACGAGATCAGGCTTGGGTCCCAGGAATGAGGTAATAATGATAGTAGTCAAAACTTGACTCAGGTCCACAATTTAACTTGGAAATCTGATATATTATAACAAATATAGTGGTGAACAGTGCTGAAAATAAAATTTATGTTCTTTTAGTTTTTTATGGATTTTTTTATATGATTTTACCATTTATTTTTTTTCTTTTAATTACATACTAAATATTAAGATATTATTTTAATATATTTTTTATAGAGAAAAACTTGCTAATGAGATAGGTTTTTATTTAAAAATAAATACTTAATACCTTTATTAAAATAATGAAAAGATGCACTAATAAAAAAATAAAATTTAATACATTTTACCCCAATAATTTTACTTGTTGTCTTTCCAATAAATATTTAATTAAATAAAAAAAATTTAAAATAAAAAGTTATTGAACCGGATCAAGATCATAACCTAGGCCAGGAAATGACGTGTTAATCTAGCTTATTAGAAGTCAATCAAAAAACATTGTTTATTTTAATTTAGTTTCTTTCTTTAAAAAATTAAATTGTATTTTAATTGGGTCAACCAAACTTGCTATGATGGTTGGCCCACACTAAATCAACTCTTGTCGGTTTACTTTGAAATCCAACTAGATTAAAAAACCGAGCCAATGAATCACACTGTCAGGCTTAACTAACTGTAATAACATTGTAAAACAAATCTCAGTGACATTGAGCAACTAACTAGTTTAAACTAAAGGGAAATTTATCACTTAAGCTAAATCTGTAAACCTATTGTCCACTGTGAATTTGTGAAGCAAAATCGAGCCCATCAGCTAAGAGAACAAAAAATAATGTCTGGGACGGGTCGGGTCGATCTGGTTTAATTTCATTAGAAAGAAATCAGTTTGATCTATGCATAGGTTAATCGAAGCCGGTTAGGGACCAAAATCGAAATAAATGAAGTTTGGGGGGGGGGGACAAAAAATAATAGCTGGGACGAGTCGGGTGAAAGAAATCAGTTCGATCTATGTGGTATGTAAAAGGTTAATTGAAGTAAATGAAGTTTGGAGACTAAAAATCAAAATAAATGAAGTTTGGGGGGTAAATGTAACTTCATTAAAGTTTAATTATTTTTTAAAATATTTTTCTAACTTGTAAATATATTAAAATAAATTTGTTTAATTAAAAAAATATAATATATTTTATATAAAACATCAAAATAATATGAAAATATTAAAAAAAATTAATTTAAAATAAAAATAATTTAAATATTTTAATTTAAAAAAAAAAAAACATAAAAACAAACCGGATATAAAACAAAACCAACTACCGTTACACCGATTAAAAATCAAAACCTTTCCAGTTCTAGGGTTAGGGTTTAAGCGCACCTGAAATTAAAACACCAACAAGTCCCTTGGCTATCCGTACGAAATGTCGAAGAAGAACGATTTAGGTCGTAGAAAGAGACAACATGAATTCGAGCTTCAACGTAAATCTCAGTTTCCGTTCTCCCAAACTCTATAAATCTTAGCTTTTTGATCTTTATTCACTGTTGATTTCTGTTTGGTAATATTAGGAGAGAAGGAACTGAAGGAGAAGAAGCAGAAGAAACTTCAAGCGAAGAAAAACAAGATGAAAGTAAGCTTCTTTCTCTTATTTATTCTTTCTTTTTGAATTTATTTTCTAATTTTTGTTTCTACACAAAAAAAAAATCCCATATTTGAATGGCTAATTGCATATTTGAATTGGAATTAAGGTTTCTGGTTTTGTTTATTTGGGGATATTTGTATGTTTAGGTTGATGGTAAAGACAAGAATAAGCAGAAGAAAGGTGGAGGTGGGTTTCAAGTAGGGAAGAGAAAGGTGAAGACCAAATTGAGCGCATTGGCAAAAGCTAAAGCTGATCAAGCAATGCAGCTTGATTAGTGAGGTTCAAGCTTATATCTTATCTTATCTTTTCTTTTCTTTTCTTTTTTGTTGAAATTCTAATTAGCTGTAATAGTTTAATGGTGCTGGATTTGCAGCTTCAATTTTTGTTATTCAGACGGGGAGCTATATATTTAATGTTGTTTTTAGGATATCTGCTGTTTGTTTTGATAAATTTGCTTCTCAAAGATAAGCAAACGCATTAATCTGGGAAACTTTGGAGTTTTCACAATACAATGGTGTTATGCACTTGTGACTGTGGAAGTGGGTGGAGTGACTGCACTTTAGAGGGTGTGGTGCACTGGAAAACAGATATATTTATGAAGTGAAAATATGGTTTATGATATCTTTGCCACTCACCTATTATGTTTTGCTTTAAGAGGGGGGGTAATATTCTTCCAACCGATTGAATGAAAAACCTGACTACAAAAATATATTTTAAGATAGGTGGATTCGTTTATTAGGTTGTTTCTGTTCTTCATGTTTGTATGCGAGTGAGGAATCATTATTGCCCAGGTTTTGAGGGTTTTAGGGAATTTGGTTGAATTGATTTATTAGCTATACTATTGTTGTTTCTGGGAGGTTAAGGGAGACCCAGATTTATATTGATGAAATTGTATGGTTGGGATGTGTATTGGTGCATTGTTGGTATCGTTGGTTTTGCACATCTTGTGATTGGAATTAGAATGATATTTTGTTTTAATCTAATTCCTTTTCAAGAGAGTCTGTGTCAAGCCTCTGACACAGCTAAATTAGGTGTTCTTAAGATTTTATGAAAACTTGAAAGATTTTTCTATGTGCAAATTCAATCATGGAAGATAAATATAATTTCTTCTTTGTAGCAAGATTTTCTGTCAGAACTGCTGTGATGCGGTCATACAGCTAACAAGAATTGGTACAAGTTCTGTGAGATAGTTTGCACTGACTTCTGATAAATTGTTTAATTATGCTAACCCGAGGCTCCTAACTGGGAAACAAGGTTTGAAAGCCTTGTAAATAGAAGGCCACTGGCATCATTGGTGGCCACTGTAACCAGAGTTCATAAGAAAAATATTCGGGTGTTTCTGTGGGCAGAAGTCCAATTGTTGCTTATGCTTTTCCTCAGTGTGTCCCTATTGATCGACATTTTTTCCATGGTTTCTTCTTCAACAAAATATTTTTATTGGAAATCTCTTCAACAGGAAGGATCGTATGCATCATGGAGGACCTGCTTAATGTTATAGAATTTGTACGTCTAGCAAGCATTTTTGCTCTCATGTTACAATGAGCTTATGAGTTTTGCGTGGTTCATACAAGTCATGTTGATCAGAGTGCAGTTGGGCTGATTAGGTAACTTACAAACTGCAGCTCTACCTCTGCTCCACCTCATAAGAGACCTCGAGTCTTTTGAGATTCCATTGTTCTGAAGGGAAATTAGAAGGGGTAAACGAAGCAGCATAGCACCTTGGCATGGAGTTGACTGGTTTGATGACCCTGCCTCTTTCCAAGGCTGACCTGGTTTGGATCGGAAGCCCCTTGAAGGCTCTTGTGTACGTGGGAAGATACTTAGGATAGTGCAAGGCCCATGCCAGCCTTGAGTGGACCAAAAGATGAAAAGAGCAGTTTCATGTCTTTCTAGGCTAATTTTAGCATATCCCTGGAATTTTTTTTAAAAAAAAAAAGCAGCTAAAAGCCATCGTTGAATTGCTTTCGAGGGCAAAATGGTTTTTTTTTATGGAATTAATTTGTCATTATAGAATTTATAGTGATTCCATTTTCTTAACATAATAATAAAATAACATAAATGCCCTTTAAAAAAAACTAAAAATGTTGTAAGGGGTTTTTAAATCATTTTTTTAAATAATAAAAAAGTAAAATTAACTTGGAACCCTTTAAGGCAAAAATTGTAAAACTAGTTTCTAAGGGCTTTTCTGTTCTTTTCAAATGTTTTTTTTTTCACCTCTCTATTTATTTTATTAGAGATTACATTCTGTTTTTTTTTTATTTTGTATATGATTATTCAATAATTTTGAGAATAACCAAGTTATCTCGGATATTTTTATTTATTATTTTTTTAAAAATAACTTTTTTTGAATTATATCCAATTATTTGATTTAAATATAAACATGGACACTCTTTTCACAATAGTTTATTTGTTTTTCTTTTTATGTTGTTGCTTTGACATTTCGTGCAATTTTTTTTAGTATCATCATGGAGCCTTTTACAATGACGTTAAACTTGTTTCGGTGAGCTTTTTTAGATGGTAAAGTGGTGTCCACGATGAAATGACAATGAATCTCTAACAGGTTTTTCTTTCATTTCCTCCCGAGTATGGTATTAACATCTTAGTTTTTTATGGTTAATTATTGCCAGGTTTTTCTCCTTTTATTTACTATCAATGTGTATTTTTAATCTTATTTTCTGATCAATTAGACTTATTAAATTCAATCACATTAATAACTGAAGTATTAGATTTTTTTATTTTTTAAAAAAAATTATATTAAGAAAAAAATAGCCTGGCCCATCTACATAGTATTCTTTATAATCAAACACTCCTTTCGCTTTCAACAGCCTTATCATCTCCCACCACAAGCGTCTTGAAGAAGCAAAGAGCACGCATGACTTTCTGCTCAACTGGGAAGAATTTAAATCCTTGGCCCGTCAACTCCGTCCTGTTCGAATATCAGATGCCCTGACTTTTTGAGCAAAGACACCCAGACACATAGTGCAAGAGCTGCATCGGGATTGAATTGATAATGAGCTTTTTTTTCATAGTAAAAAAAAAAAAAATTCCAACCACCAGCTTCTACCAATCTTCATCGATGTCGCACGCAGCATAATTTTCATGAGTGCTTCAGCCATAAAAGAAGCGGCATCCCTAATGGCCGGGCCTGGCCTATAGAGTTATGCAGATTAAACCGTAGACCTGGGAAAACGAAAAACAATGGAAGTTTCTTTTGTATTTGTAATCAAAACAATCGTTTTCGTCTTTGTGACTCTGACTGTGACTGAGATTGTCGCTGGGTTCATCCATTTCAGAACAGCGTTATTCATGCCTGTGGTTTGCATCTTATAGCTGTGGGAAATTTTCCTGATTCAAATACAAGTCTGGTTTTCTCTTACAAATTCGTATTTGTTTTATTTTATCAATCGACCATTGATGTTATCAAGCAGATCAAAAACCCCTCATTTGAGCATTGATGTTCCTCGTCCATTAAAGGAGTTACTGGGCAAATTGTTGAAGTGAAAGGCAAAAAAGACAAGGATAGGCAAAGAAACAAGTGGAGTTTCTTAGTCAAAACAATACTTGTTTTATTCTTAGAAAACACAGTAAGAGAGGTTGAGGGTTGATCCACCAACCAACATAATCTTTGCTGTTCAACTCCTTCATCCATTTCTCTTCTCTCTCATTATATTCCTTCTCCACGTTAAGAGAATGGATGTCAATGAAAGGCATTTTCCCTTTTCCCATTCAATTGCTCCTCTTTTATCACAGTAATATCCAACTTCAATTTGCATCTACTGCCCTTCCCTTTTTACCGGCGACTAGGTAATTGTTGTCCCGCGCTATGATGCCAGTAGTCTTAAAGAAAATATAAAAAGATGTTGATAACATGTTTTATAATACAAAAAAAAATCAATCATAAACATAAAATCTGATGTATACCGAAGTATACACTTTAAAAATACTGAGATAGTGACGATATTTTTTAAATATTAACACAATGATATTTTGAATCAATTTGGCTTAATTTTAGTTAACTTGAAAGACTCATAATCCATATTGTGAGACCGTAATAATCCCATATAAAATAAATTAAAATCAATTCCAATCAACCAAATATTGAATGATAAAAATAAAATAAAAATTAATTTTAAAAAGGATTCAGAAAAAAAAACTCAAGTAAATCTAGGTAAACTTGCTAAACTCATGACTTGATCCATGAGAACGAAGTTACCTATAGAAATTGAAAAGGTTAGTTCTTAACTAACCTATAATTGAAGAATAAAAAGAAAAAGAAAAATCAATTTTAAAAAAATAACAAAAAAAAACTCAAGTCAACTTGAGTTAACTCACCAGACTCGGGATCTAGATCATGAAACAGAGATAAATCCATAAAAGACAAACTAAAAGAAATCACATTTTAAAGCAAGGCGATAAAAAAATATCCAAATATAATCTTGAAAAAAATAATTTTATTGGTGCTTGATTTAAAAATAATAATTTCATTGATTCCAAGTCAACTTGAGTTAACACACCAGACTCGAGATCTAGATCATGAGACAGAGATAAATCCATAAAAAACAAACTAAAAGAAATTACATTTAAAAGCAAAGCGATAAAAAAATATCCAAACATAATCTTGAAAAAATAATTTTATTGGTGCATGATTTAAAAAAATAATTTCATTGATTTTATTTAAATGAAGTTTTTTTACAATTTTTTTTAAAAAAAACACCCTTAAAAAAAGAGTTGGGGAGTCTAGGCCTAATGGACCAGCTCCTATACCTGAAATCAAGGGATATGCTTAAGTGACAATCCAACTTTTTTTCTTTTGCCTAAAATGACTAGACTATGCTTCGTCTGTAAAGGCAAACAACACGTCGCCTATGGTTTTGCCACTTACCACCTTAGGTGATCGGAAAATTAACCCAACAATTTCTTGATCTAAAAAACCTATTATTCTGAAACAACAACATATAGACCTGAATAAAACCTTTCATAAGCCTAGTTCAACAAGCAATTGGTTTAGAAACCAAAAGTTAACCTAAAAAAAACCTTCACGAGTCAAAATCTATTATCTTAGGCAAAATGAAAGGCAAAAAGCAACGCAGTGAAAATTTTCTTATCAAATAAAACTTGTCAACATCATAATTGATATTTTTTATTGTTAGAATTGACGTCTATTAATTTTTTTTTCTTTCTTCCACTAGAATCCATCGACTCACTCTCTATTTTCTCTTAGACTAGGTGCCATAAAATAAAATAAAAATAAAGTTTTTGACCATAATTGAATTTTACAAAACTAAAAGGACTAAAAAACTAGAACTTAGAAAGTTTAAGGACTAAACTAAACTTTTTCTGCAAGATTTTAAATTGCCACCTATTTTCCATTATTTTACACTTTGGTCCAATCTTTTACTTTTGCCATTTCTTAATATATCAGAGTCAGTTAGCCATCAATTTGGCCATAAAGAGTCCATCAGGGAGAGAAAAAAACCAATGACCAGAATAAAAAACAACCACGACATTGAATTGAATAATGAGAGGGTGCACCATGTATGTGTACACATTCTTTTTCCCATTTTGTTTAGTTTTTCTCCTAAGTTTGGTGACCATGTTATTTCGTTTAGTGAAGAAAGGAATTTTAAATTTAATTTTAAAACTAGTAGAATTAATTAAGATGCATGCAAACTGATCTGGATATTCAAATTAATAAAAAAAATTCAAAATGTACAATTATATTTTTTTAAAAAATACTATTTAAATGTATTATGTTTTCTCATTACTTCCAAAGTGAATCTCTCAAACCCTTTTGTTTTGTTTTTTTAACCTCCACCAGGTTTGAAATCTTGTACAATTGTCGAATCTTTTACTTGTTCCAATTGCCTTGGGTTTCATGCTTGACAATTACGTGCAACTAGGCTGGTCAGTTCAGACTTCAGAGTTCAGACATTGGTGTGGCCTACTTAAAAAATAGCTCGTAATCTCTTTTTTTTTTTTTTTTTTTTAATTGGAGGGCGAGCTCTGCTAGTGGAAGTTTTGGTACTCGGTCGATTTTCACTATATCCATGTTTCAGCTAAATCTTTCGTTGAACGGAAACTTTCTTCAGGCAATGATCTGTACAATAAAATAATTATTGACAATCATCGCAACATGCTTTCCTTTCTCTTTGAAACTAAAGGTCAACAATCCTCATTAGCACCAAGAGCCTTTTCTCGTAGTTCAATCCTTCAATTAGTGTTTGGCAAGCAGGAAAAATTATGTCACGAGAGACTCCAGTTTCAGGCATCAATCCCATGTAAACCCTTTTTTCTTCGAAATACAAGGATAATCCAGGAGTGTATTCCGAAGTAAGTATGGAGGTAATCATAATCAATTAGCTCGATAAGCAATGCCTGAGAAGAGATCTTGAGAGAAAAGGTCCGATTCAGCACTGATATAAAACAGCTATCCAGGTAGGCCAGAGAGCACCATAAATTCACTGCTGGTAGCCCTTTGCAGCCCCATTTCGTTGAAAGTTCGAAGCATTCTGGGTGGTCGTGACTTTTATCGAGAGTCCATCTATGTGAAGTCAGCATCAACAAAAAAGCATTGGTTTTGATGAAGAAAATTGACATCTTGAAAGGGTTATTTGCTGGTAGCAGTAAAACCAACCACAATTAAACCAGTAATCTCCTTGTCAAGTTTATTTGCATTGACCAATCAATCATTCACAATACATTATCATCCCATCATGCATCATTGTTGTGGTTCCTCCGTCTGCAATTTAATTAGTAAAAACTAAGTTATTCAAGGTAATTTAGTAATTTTATAAAAATTTATTGATCATTATCAAATTAATAAATAGCAATTAAATACTTTCACTCTTATAATATACAGTAAAATGATTATCCCACCCTTTAGATTCAAATTTTTTTAAAAGGTGTTTTCATATTTTTTAATTTTAAACATAATAGAATTACTTAAATGTTCTTAAAAGTGGAATTTTCTTTAGCATGGGTATTTCTTTTTATTTGGGTTTTTTTTTATTATTATCAAGTTAGTTTACAAGTAATTTTGAAATTAAATAAGCATAAATAATATTAAAAAAAATGATAGATATGTGTGTTGTACTCTCATTAGAAAGTGGCAAGTCCCTATATCTTTTAGGCAACGCGTGGGGGGTTATTTATTGATCAAACACCACGATGACTATTGAATTATCTCAGCATCTCCCTCGTGATGAAACAGTAATTTGGTTTGACATCTTTTTTTTTATATATTATTTTATTTCTTTTCCTTGATTTTTATATCTTTACTTTCAAAATCTCAAATCACAATTTGTTATTTCTACAAAATCCCAAAACACCATCTGAAAGTTTATGACATTGCAACTCAGATTGCTATAGTTTTTTTTTTTTTTTTTTTATCTCTAGCAATAAATAGTTTTATTTATCTGAAAAACTGGCCTTTAAAATCTGAAAATGACATGAATTAATTCTCCATAGTAGGTCCTGAAGCTGTCAACAATCTGTTACGAGCATGGTGTTGGCTTTGCTTGGCTTCGTTGTCAAGAACCAACAAATATCTCATCTAATAAGAATTTGCCACAGAGAGCTCCGAGTTCCAGTCCTCATAAAATATTCTCGGTTCCATGCATGGCCCAGAGAATAAATCTCTCGAAACTCATACTTTAATCCATTAAAATACATCCCAGAGGAAATTAATACAATATAATATCAGCTTCTTCTTCTTCTTCTTTTGTTTGCGCTCGGCATGGAAAAGAAGGCGAACTTTACAGTGATCTGCCAAGTATTATAATAATCCTATCTCTATTCGAGTCAACCTTGACCCATCAGCAAATATTTTTAAAAACTAATAAATAAAATTTGCTCGAAAACCGTTCTCGAATAAATAAATAAATAAAAGGCAAGTCCCGCAGCTACTATGATTAGAGAATCATCTAACAAGTGTGCGTGTATTAAAATCTTTGTCTCTAGTCAGTGGCGGAGGCGGGGGGCTGGCAGGCCCCGGCCCTGCAAGAAAAAATTTTTTCCGGCTTTTTTCTTGTGAATATTTTAAAAATAACTGAAAAGCTTCCCTTAATTTTTAATTTGGCCCCATTACTTTTTTTTCTTGCTCCGCTCCTGTCTCTAGTTATATATGAAATACGGTCGAAACGTGTTTTCTGAAAAAATAATTATTTTTAATTTGTTTGTTTATTATCTTGGATAGTTTGTTGTACCAATAATGTTTAAAATAATTTATAAAAAAATAAAAGAAATATTATTTTGATATATTTTTAAGTAAAAAAACATTTTGGGTGTATTTGAAAGTATGATCACGGTTGCTTTTCAAAGTGTTTTTTGTTCAAAAATACATCAAAATAATTTTTTTAATTTTTTAAAAATTATTTTTGATATCAGCGCATTAAAATGATCTAAAAACACAAAAAATATTAATTTGAAACAAATAAAAGAAATAAAAAAAATTAGTTTTTTTAAAGATATTTTTAAAACACAAAAACAAATAAGATCACCACTATCATATTTCTAAATACCTTTTAATCTCGTATCTAAAGAAAATTCAGCTTTTCCATAATTCATGATTTGAACTGGGGAACAAAATTAGACCACCATCCAAAGTAGTTATTCCCTTTAGGATTCTTATAATTAAATGGAATTTTATGTGTTTGTTTAGAATTATGATCTAATAGAGATTTTTATATTTTAAATTAATTTTTAATATTTTAAAATTATTTTAATATACTAATGTTAAAAATAATTTTTTAAAATAAAAAAAATATTATTTTAATATATTTATAAATACAAAACACTTTAAGAATACAAAACCATACTTTAAAATATAAAACCATCAAATCATATTTGCCGTTGATAATATTAAAATTGGATCTGATGATTTGATAACACTGAATTAGCTGTGTGTACTATGTGGGGTGGTTTTATCAGTACAGGACACTGCTTTAGATATTTTGGATTGATGCCGGGCAAAGTTTAGTGGTAACAGAGAAAAGTCACGTGCAGACAAAGTTCACGCTCTTGCTTCCGGGCCCAAACCTATTTCTATCAGCTCAACCACTCCACGCGATTCACTGGCGCGTTGACACACTCCACGAGAATGTTGTGTGCGATGATCCTACACCACAAATCAAACAAATCGAGCACTTGCCAAGCCTATAATATTTGTAAAGACCATCGGTCCATTTGATTTTCAAACCAAGAAAAAAAACAAGAATTAATATATTATAATTTTATTTAATTATTTTTAAAGACAAATCGAGTATATATAAAGTTTTATTTTAATGCAAGTATATATTTTTCCCTTCTAAAAATTAAATATTAATCTGTAACAATAAATAATTTTATTTTGTTTTTTAGTATTATATATTTTGCCCTTCTAAAAATCAAATATTAATCTATAACAATAATTAGTTTAGTTTTATTTGTAAATATTAATCATTTTCGAGTGGTGTTTTTCCTATAGAAAACCTCTTGGCAAGATAAATTTCATTTTAT
>Ga0307517_10004481_pt1 | contig 21439 bp, 11 predicted proteins | sample 23_EM_MG_FD_194515 | JGI IMG/M metagenome (GOLD analysis project Ga0307517, IMG submission 194515) | Populus trichocarpa ectomycorrhiza microbial communities from riparian zone in the Pacific Northwest, United States - 23_EM | ecosystem: Host-associated > Plants > Roots > Unclassified | place... | reverse complement strand
AAATCTAAACTTTACTTCACAAATTTAGAAGAATCTTAGCCTTCTTCTCCTTGTATATAGTCAGCCACTCTTCCCCCTCTTTTCTCCACCAATTCTTCACTTTTCTTCTTGTTAATTCTTCCACCCGATTGTGTTCCTCCACTTAATAATTCCAAGGCTTATTTGGGTATACTAATTTTAGGTGTTTACTCCTAGTTTTGATGAAGGAAAAATCTGAAATTCTCCCCCCTCCTTCTTCTTATTATCAGCCGACCATTGATGAGAGAAGGGATGGGTATTTATAGTCCCATCTCTTCTTAATTCCATTTTGGCCCCATCTTTCACGCTTTTTTCTTTATTATTTTTATTATTATTATTATTATATTATAACAACATTTTGAATTATTATAAACCTCCCCCTCTTTGTATACTTTATTCTCGGGCTTCACAGTGGATCACTTATGTTGATATAGAAAAGCAAAATGGTTCTTGGAATACCAAATAGAGCACACAAGCAGAATGTGTGAAGTGTGTGTAATGGGAAAGCAGCACAGAAAGCCATTCCCAAAGAAGAGCTCAAGAGCATCTCAGCCTCTTGACTTGGTGTATTCAGATGTGTGTGGCCCTATTTCGCCTACTTCAATAGGAGGAAGCAGGTATTTTCTCACTTTTACTGATGATTTTAGTGGAAAGACATGGGTATATGTGTTAAAAGAAAAGAAAGAAGTGTTGGGCAAATTTAAGGAGTTTAAAAATTTAGTAGAAAAACAAAGTGTAAGCTAAAATGCTTAAGAACAGATAGGGGAGGAGAGTATATTTCTCGTGATTTTGATGATTATTGTAAGGAAAATGGTATTGTTCATCAGCTCACAATGCCACAGACTCCACAACAGAATGGAGTATCAGAGAGAAAAAACATAACTATTATTAACATGGTTAGATGTATACTAAAAGAAAAAAATGTCCAAAAGAGTTTTGGGGAGATGCAGTTGTATGTGCTGTGTATTTGTTGAACAAATTTACAACAAAAAGACTTTAAAAGATCACACTAGAAGAAGCATGGAGCATGAAGAAACCAAGAGTTGATCATTTGAGAATTTTTGGCAGTGTTGCTTATGCCAAAATCAAGAGGAAAAAAGAACTAAACTTGAAGATAAAAGTAAAAAGGCATACTACTGGGATATGGAGAAAACTCGCATGGTTACAAATTATACAATCCGATGACAAAGAAGGTGATCATGTCAAGAGATGTGAAGTTTGATAAAGAGCAAGAATTGAGTTGGAATTCTGAAGATCAGCCACATAAACTAATTATAGATGAAGAACACATTCAGAAAGATGTAGCTCCATCCCCGTCAACTAACAGTCCTGCTGGTCCTTCAAGCTCAACAACAAGAAAGACAAAGAGCATACAAAAGATTTATGATGTAACAGAAAGAATCAATCTTGATGATGTTAATATGCTTTGCTTGTTTTCAGGAAATGATCCTATTACATTTGAAGAAGCATATCAAGAAGACATGTGGAAGAAAGCAATGAAGGAGGAGATCAATTCCATCATAAAAAATAATACATGGGAATTGACAACACTTCCCGAAGGACACAATGCAATAGGAGTAAAATGGATCTTCAAGACAAAGAGGAATGCAGAAGGAGAGATTGAAAAACATAAAGCCAGATTAGTAACGAAAGGGTACAAGCAACAATATAGAGTTGATTATGAAGATGTTTTTGCTCCAGTAGCAGGAATGGAAACCGTAAGATTGATGATTTCCCTGGCAGCTCAGAAAAGATGGAAGATATTTCAGATGGATGTAAAGTCAGCATTCTTGAACAGCAACCTTGAAGAGGTAGTGTATGTAGAACAACCAGCTGGCTTTGTGGTAAAAGGAGAAGAAGAGAAGGTTTGCAGATTGAAGAAAGCTCTTTATGGGCTTAAACAAGCACCAAGAGCATGGAACTCCAAAATTGATGGTTATCTTTCCCAGAAAGGATTCACAAGATGCCCTTATGAGCATGCATTATATGTGAAGAAAATTTTACAAGGTAGAGTAATGTTTGTTTGTTTATATGTTGATGATATACTTTTCACAAGGGATGATCCAACTATGATTCAAGACTTCAAGCAATCCATGGTGAAGGAATTTGAAATGACAGATTTAGGTCTTATGGCCTATTTTTTGGGATTAGAGGTGAAGCAGTGCAGTAATGGAATATTCATTTCACAAGCCAAGTATGCAACAGAAGTTTTGAAGAAATTTGCTATGGAAGATTGTTGTCCAGCAGACAATCCAGTTGAATATGGAACCAAGTTAACTAAAGAAGGAGAAGGAGATTTAGTTAATCCTACATACTACAAAAGTATTGTGGGTTGCTTGCGTTATTTAACATGTACCAGACCATATATTCTGTATGGAGTTGGCTTGGTTAGCAGATATATGGAGAAGCCGAGAAGTTCACATTTGAAGACAGCAAAGAGGATCCTTCGTTTTGTTAAAGGAACTTCAAGCTATGGATTGTTTTATTCATCTTCATGGAATCTTGAAATTACAGGTTACAGTGACAGTGACTGGGCAGGAAGCTTGGAAGACAGAAAAAGCACAACTGGATTTGCATTCTTTATGGGAGAAACAACTTTCACGTGGACATCAAAGAAACAATCCATTGTTGCATTATCCACATGTGAAGCAGAATACATTGATGCTGCATCGTGTGTGTGTCATGCAATATGGCTAAGGAAACTGATGGAAGATTTGCAGCAGAAACAGAGCAAGGCTACACGAATCTTTGTTGATAACAAGTCTGCTATAGCACTTGCAAAGAATCCAGTTCATCATGAACGTTCAAAACATATTGATACTCGATTTCACTTCATTAAAGAGCACATAAAAGAAGGAGATGTGAAGTTAGTTCATGTCAAAACTCATGAACAAATTGCAGACATTTTTACAAAGCCATTGAAGACTGATGTGTTATGTTATTTGTAGAAGAAGCTTGGAATCATGAAGATGGACGGAATAAATTTAAGAGGGGAGAATGTTAGTTATTAAACTTGTTTATCAAGATTAAGTGTATTAAAGTTAGTTCAATGAATAATCATCCACATTAAAAATACTATGAATCTAGAAATACTATGAATCTAGTAGTACTATGAATCTAGAGTAAGTATTGAAGAGTCTAATATTAATTAAGTACCTTGAATATTGTAAAAGACATTTTATAATGTCTATATATATTGTATGGATTTGATAATGAAAGATGTTAGAGTACCATTGTTTAGTGTATTGTATTCCACCAAAATTGTGTGAGTAGTGCTCCCTCCTCTGTTCTGTCAATTTTTTTCCAACAAGAACCCCCAAAATAAGATATCGACTTATCTATCCATGTGTGAATAAGTAATGTAATGTTGTGTGTTTAGTCATTACTGTGCGAACCTCAAAAAATAAGTGAGTGTGAGTGTTGGCCCATTTGAGGTTCTTTTGAAGTGTCTGAATGTTCAAAAACAAGGGCATAATGCTTACTGTTTAATGTGTGGACTTTCATTCTCCTTTCTGCTAAAAATAAAATAAAATAAAAAGAATATTGACTTGTCTGTGTGTTCAGTCATTATCGTACAAGCCTCCAGAAGTAAGGGCGTATGTTTGCTTGCCCATTTGTGTTTCTTTTCAAGTGTGTGAACCTTCAAAAATAAAGGCATAATGTTTAATGTGTGGACTTTCATGCATTCCCTTTCTAAGACTTGAGTGTTTTCTGCATCAGCATGTTTTCTGTCAGTTTGATGTTCTGTTTCATTGCATAATGCATTATGTGGTTTTGGGCATCAGCAATGCCGCTCGAGATCTTGAATAAATGTTATTGTATGAGCATGTGAATGTATTTGGGCATCCAAATCTCAAGATGACTGAGATCTTGAATAAATGATATCATGTTTCCTAGCAGAACCCCTTGTTGAATGGTTTTTTCAAGCAGATACCATGCTGGCTTTTGCTAGAGATTCTAAATATTCTATCCTCTAAATCCGCCTCTGATTTCTAATTGTTTTCTGTCTACAAACCTTTCCATATGCTTCTTTCTAAGCATGTAGCTCGTGGTGTTGGAAATCAAGAGCATGTTTAACATGATATATTTAAATTATGATATTTTACTTTGAATTGTTACTTAAAAGTTGTTTTTTTATCAATAATTTATGAAAAAAATAAATTAAAATAACCATAAGTTATAAGCATTATTTGTCAAAAAAAAAAATGACTCAAAATAACTCTCTTTAATAACAAAAAGTTTAGTATATAATCCACAAACTAAAGTTAAGATTTTTTTTTATTATTAAACCAAAGTTTTGAATCCAATTTATAACAAAAAAAAAATAAATCAAAAGCAATTTTAACTAACATACTTTAAAAAAAAAATCAAAAGTAAAAAATATATTAAATCAATTTACAAAAGTCGTTTCTAATATGACCTAAATTTAACTACTTCTTGAAATCTCCCTGCTGTAATCTTAATTGTGCATGCCTCGTATTATATTCTAAATTAACACATTTGTTATTCTTACCACAACAAATTTGATTGTGTAGCAAGACTCAAGTTATTATGCATTAAACTATTCTCATATAATACAATCCTTTCTTAGGTATAGAAAAGTTTAATATGGTCCTTGAAGTTTTTGTTACATGGAATACAAGGGACTTCAACAAATTTTGTCCGTGTTGGAGCAAAGCAGAATTGCAGAATCTAAGTTCACTGGAGTTGGGTACGTGGTCATCTTGTCTAGGATAAATTACTCTATAAAAAGGCCTCATTTTTGTAAATTAATTTACATAATCATTTTAACTCATGTCATCTTTGTCATAACTTAATTTTTAAATTTTCAAAAAATAAAATAAATAATAAGATAAAAAAAATGAATGAATAAAAAATATTTGAGAATTTAATTAAGACAACACAAATTTGAAGTTTGAGGATTGAATTATAAATTACTTCCAACGCCAGAGTTGGAAGTATCCGTAGTTGAATATTCACTGATACCAGAGTTAAGGAATATTACAAGCAAACCATCATAGTATAAACCAACAAACTGTTAGCAATTTAAGACAAAACCAGCAATGCAATCTACCTCAGGTAGGATGTTCAAGGGGTGATAATATCTTTCCTTTTACGTAACAAGTCTCGTATCATAGGATCTCTGTTGATTAGTTAGGGTTCCTGGTGACCATAATACTAGACAACGACTCCTTAAACAAGATCTTCCCTATCTAAGAAAATGATGCCAAAAATCTGTTTTTTTGAGTAAAAAATTTTAAGGCCGTCGCGATGCCGGGTGCGACAATCTTCATACATGTTAGAGAAATAAATATTGTGCTAAATGTAATGAAAAATTGCTCCTTTTATTGAAGAGTTGGATACATCGGAGGGGATATCAAAGTGAGCTATATGTAAAAGGGACCTCAATAAATCCATTCAAAATCTTAAATAAACATTTAATTGATTTAAAAATAAAAAATCAACTTGAATCTAAATTAATTATCGAGGTAGATGTACTTTTTTTTTTAGCAAGATACAGAAAAAGAAATCTAAATTTAACTCTCATAGTAAATGAAATATGTTCACACTATGAAAATTAGTCTTTCGCTAATTTTCTCTCACCTTTGTAATTTTTCAATGAATCTCTTTCTCCTTTCTCAAACTCAAGAACTAAAATACAAGTAAAATAAAGTTTTGTACCAAAAAGTTTCATTTCTAAACTAAAAGGACCAAAAAGAAAATTTGTCAAAATCACAAGGCATAGAGGCGTTGACACAATTTGTTTTTTGAAGGCCTCCTATTTTTTTCATGTCTCAATTCTAGTTTCTTTATTTTCAATTTTTCTCAAACAATATAATCGAATTCTTTTTCGTAAAGTCGAGCACCAAACAAATGATGGGCTTTTTATTTAGTTCTAAATGCTCACATAAAATTACCAACTTCAAATCTCAATTAACACAAAATTGAAAGATCAAATTTTTTTATAAAAAAAAAAAATAGATGATCAAAAGCAAAAAAAAAAAAAAAGGGACCAAAGCTGACACCATATTTTTTAAAAAAAAGGGTCTCTGGGTTTTTTTTTTATTTTAATTTTGATCCCCTCATTTTCAATTTCTTACAAACAACAAAATTATTTATTTATTTTTTTGTGAAATTAAGCACCGTCCTAATATCAAGATGTTTTATTAAGAGCAAGATAACCATAGAAAGACAAATAAAAATACATTACCGACCTCAAATCTTAATTAATTCATAATCAAAGATCACTAAATAAAAAAAGGACAAAGAAGAAAAAGTAAACATTACACTCATTGTGTAAATCCACAATATTTTCACTCAGAGAATATATTATTTCAGCCGATCTCTTTTAGGTTTCTATTAATATAATTATTTATTTTATGGTTTTTTTTAATAATGAATAGGTAAGTTATGTCTAACTAATAATATAACACATTGCTTTCTACATCCACATATATACTAAAAGACACTCACTATAGTCATATTAGTAGTTATTAGACTCGCATTTCACTATGGGTCAGAAATGTGTTTTAGCAAAAAAAATAAATGCTTTTCAAATGTATTTTTAACAAAAAAATCCCTAATTATAAATACAAAAAAAGTATTGATGTGTTTATTTAACTCGCTTCGCTACGGGTCATATAATTTTTTCCAACACAAAAGAATGGATATATAAGTGTTGTTAATGTATTTTTTGATATCGAGAGAAAAAAAATATAATTGTGAATAAAAAAAATTGATGTTTACATATAATAAAATAAATTGGGGGTCATATATGTTAATAAATACAAAAACAGTTGTTAACACACTGCGCCACATGTAGGATCTTAAGTTAATTTTTAATATAGTAGAAAAATGGGATGGTGTTTCAAATGCATTTTATTGTATCATGATTCTCTTAATTGAGAGATGTGAAACAAAATAAATCTTAACAAAATATGAACTAATAAACTCATAAAGAGTTGTTAATGCCAAACAAATTATAAAATAAAATGATAATCATTTTCATAAAAGTAAAAGATAGATAAATATAATATTTAACCTCAACTTTTCCCTTAATGCACACTTTTCTTCTTCTTCTTCTTTTATTATCTTAAAGGTCATTTTTTTTTCTTAACAAGAACAAATAATTCTTATTTTTATAAACACGTCATGAAAATAAAGTTTATTTATATAAAACATAAAAACATTATAGATGAATTGGAATAATTTCTTTGAGATATTAAATACATAAAAGATAAGTAAAAGATAACCACTATTTAAAAAAGACTAAATAAACTATCTAAAACTTTGGAAAGAATATAATTAGAAAAAAAAAATAGGTCAGGCATTTTTAGGCCTAGCAAGTCAGGCCTGCATATCAAGCCCATTTTAAAAAGGGCTCACTTATGTGAGCTTTATTTTTTTTTATTTGGAAATGCCCTAAATGTTTTTGAAAAAAGATAAAGGGATACGACATGTCACCTACTAAGACTCTCCCGTTCTTGACCATTGGAAGGGTGGTTAGAAAATCAAGCAGGGCGTTTTTTGACCTAAAAAATGCAAATTTAAACAACATTCACACCAAAACATCTAAAAATGGTCCTCATGATGTAAATAAACCAATAAAATAACCCAAAAAAACATAATTTTTTTGGCAATTTCAAGGGCAAAAAACACCTCAGTGAAACTCTCTTCATTAAATGAAACCTATTAAGACCAAAATTGACCATTTTTATGGTGAAAATCAGCGTCAATCGAGTTTTTCTCTAACATTGTAGTCCAATGACTTTTTGTCTCCTCTTTCAAACTAGGGAATGAAAAAATAGAAAAATAAAGTTGTGGACCAAAAATAAAATGTGGAAAAACTTAAAGGACCAAAAAGTAATTATTTTAAAAGTAGAAGGACCAAAGTGAACTTTTAGCTTCAATATGGAAACTCCCACCCTTCTTTTATGTTTTGTTTTTTCACTTCGATTATTTGTGTTTAGATTTTTCTCTTCCTTAACAAATTTACTCAAATTATCTATCAATTTAGACCTATAAAAACAGGATGAAAAAAAAAAACATTGTGGCAAACCACAATGTCGGGTGAACAGTGGTGTGAAAATAATATTTTACTTGCACCTTTTAAAGTTTCTTATAATAATAAATGTAATAAGAATACCTTCAAAAATAAAATCACAGAATGTACAATTCTCATTGTCATAACTCATTTCTGAGCTATTTCCCAAATTCATCTTTTTTCTTTTCAAAATAAAAAATAAAATAACTAAAATAAGGATTATTAGGATTTCAAATCAAGCTGCAACTTTGGATGGGATTAGGAACCTAAATGTACCTCATTATATCCAAAACTAGAGAGACAATGCAGATTTAAAGACAAATTAAATGATTATTAGACGAATCTACTTAAAAATCAAGCCTAAAGACATAATTAGATTTTTAATAGGCCAATTTGATTTAATCATAGGCCAAATTAAATTTTAATTATGTTAAAAATTAATTGGGTCCAATTAAAAGATTTAATTAGCTGCAATGACTTAATTATACTTTAAATGAGTCAAATTAATTTTATTAGGGGCTTAATTGATGATGAAAAATTAAGTTTGGGAGCCCAAAATTGGGCTTAATTGAGAAGATTGTAATTTTAGAAGACCAAATTTAATTTTTACCAAGTCAATTGATTGAAATCATGGATAAAATTGCAAGAACATCAAAGTTTTGTTGTCAATTAATGGTTAAATTGAAGAAATTTACAGCTAAGAACCAATTTGTAAATGGCACCGAACTATAAGGATCCAATTGATTGAAATCAGGGATAAAATTAAAGAAAATTAAAAGTTTAATGGTCAATTGAGGATCAACTTGCATAAATCTGAAACGAAGGACTAATGTGAAAAACGGGTTGAAATCTAGGGTTGATATTGAAGTTTTTTAGGGATGAAATTGTATAAAATTGAAAGTTTGAAACAGGGGTGTAATTGAGAGAAATAAAAAATCGAAGGACTGAATTAAACTTGATCAAAATAGCGCCGTTGTGGTTACTATTCATCTTCTTCTTCAATTTTTCTCTGAAAAAAACTGCTCAGAGAGCTACTTTACAAGTGCATTTAATGCCTCTACCTTTCATCAAATTTGACAAAACTTGCACGAAAATGATCACCTGATATTTTTCTTGGAATCTTTTGGGGCCAAATCTAGGGCCAAGATTTAACACAATAAAAAACAAAATGTCTCTCTTCCACTCCCTATAAATAAAGGAGGATTTCATAGCCTGAGGGAGGAGATACTTGTACACCCCGGTTGAAAATTAGGCAGAAAAGCAATCTAAGTGCTTATAGAATAGATTTAATAGAAGCACCAAACAAGCATTAGAACAAACCAAATACAAAAGAAAAAAAATACAAAAATATGAATAAAATATTACTGGGAGTGAGTTACCAGGAAATAAAATCATCAATATGTAACTAAATGAAATTTGAATTCACCTGGGTAAAAATTTTATATAGACAAATGCTAGGATCTAGGAATTTTATCCCAAGAACATGAAATTGTAGAAGTCTGGTTAAAAAAAAAATTACCCTCATAAAAGTATATGTTAGGATCTTTTAGTATTGATAAAATCGAATAGTCGGGACTGTTACAAAACTCAAGTCCAAAGTTGGCTAAAAATCAGTCTGCCCCCCGTTTTCCTTCTCTAGCCGACGATTTTCTCTCTCTTTGTCACCTCTTCCACTACCATCACCACACCAACAACATGGTTGTCGGTGGCCCAATACCCTTTGCCACTTCATCCCCTCATCGGAGACAAGGACCACCACCACGACTTCTCCTTCTTCCCCCTCAACCAAAGGTTTCTTCTTCATCCCACAGCCAATACCGACCACCGTCGCCTCCATCAACGCCTCCTCAACTACCAGTCGAACCTTCTCTTCACAGTTGAAGCCTTCATGCCAAGTAACTCTCTTCTTCTTCCTATTCTACTGCATGCAAACAATGGAACATAAATTATAATTCATGCCGTTATGAACAATGGAGCCTGAATTATAATTCACACTCCATTGTTCATGCATCTTGATCACTAGGTTGGGCTAGTGACTAAACTATTTTAGGTCGGACCCTAACCGGCCCGACTTAGCCCAACTCCAAAAAAAAAGATGGGTCAGTTAGGCCGCTAGTTGGCCCACCCTGACTGGGTCAGGATGGGCCCATTTCGGCTGAGCCCAGATGGTTGGGCTGGGTCCAGCCCAATTTATATTTAATAATATAATAATAATGTAATATTATATAATTTCAAAAAAAATCCTAAAAATTTCCAAAGGGTTATTTCAAAATATTTGTGATTTTATCGCATGTTTTTCCAATAATTTTGTATAATATCGGACTATAGACATACACGGTAAGCTATAGATCTGGTATTAAAATACATAGTTTTTTCTAAAATCTTAAAAAGATTAAAAAAATAAAAATTAAATTGAAAATTCAAAAAATAAATTTCCACTTTAAAAAATATTTTGCTTTACATATAGCCAAATCTTAAAAGTTTTTCACGCGTATCTTAAATTCTAAATCTATGGTCTGCAGATATACTGAACCAAAATAAAAAACTATATAATTAGGACATCACTAAAGCAAAGAATGCAGCTTTATGCCCATGCTATAAATTCTTGTGTACCAGAGACTCCAAGCAGTTATTACCATGTAAGCCAACAACCTGAACTGCATCAATTATTAGATGAGAAGAGATGAATTGGAATCAATTCCAGCAGAGTTTCAGGGAGTAAATAAAGCATGAAGATCAAAGCCATGTCACATAGTCACAACTTCTAGTCACACTTTATTTTGCAAAACCATCGGCCATATGCTTAGTATCGTACAAAATATGAAAGGACACTAAACCGAACGCGAAGAAAATCTAGATGGAAGGATGAAAAATTCATGAAATCTTCATGGCCTATTAAATGACTTATTCATCTAGTTAACCAGAACATCATAATCAGATTAAAAAATAAACTTTACTCTAATAAATTCATCTCGCGAAAAAAATAGTTTTAGTGCTTTAATCATAGCTGGCAACTGAACTTCATTTGAATCTTCAATGAATCCCTCTATAAATCCCAATTCACAACCGTTTTTTCAGCATTCTGCTATAAGTTCCTCGGCTACTATGTTGATCAAGAGAAATGGTAATAAAAAGTCTCGTTGATGCAAACCCTTTTCCATAAAGAATTCTTCAGTTGGAGAGCCAATCACAAGAACATAAATTTTTGCTGTTGAAATACATTGGTGGATCCATTCTCTCCAACGTGAGCCAAATCCCGTACATGCCATAACTTCATCTAGATACTCCCAAATCACTGAGTCAAAAGCTTTATGGAAATCGATTTAGAGTAGATAACCTTTTGGTTTTCTCCTTTTTAAGTGGTTGATTATCTTGTTAGCAATAAAAACACCATTAAGGATTTGTCTTCCTTTGATAAAGGCATTCTGATAATCACCAATAACCTAAGGCATAACACCCTTGAGTCTATTAGCACCTTTGAGAGACTTCTAATGAGACTGATAAACTTTTAGTCCTTAAGATTGTTAGAGCCAACAACTTTAGGAATTAAGGTGATGAATGAACTATTAATGTCATGAGAAAGGAACCATCTAAATAAAAATCATTAACCATGTTAGAGATGTCACCCCTTATTGTATCCTATGTTTTCTTAATTAAAAAAAAAGGTGACAACATCAAACTGGGAAGCTTTATTGTTGTCACAATCCCAAATTGCAGCTTTAACCTCATCAAGAGTGAATAACATCTCTAACTTCTAGAGAAATTGTCGAAGAAGGAAAAAGTTTCTGAAAATTTAGTTTCGAGCAAGAGGGCCTCCATCATTTTTCAAGAGAGTAAAGACCCTTGTAAAATCTAATAACTTCATGCTTTTCTTCAGCTTGCTTGGAAATAACCTTCCCATCTACTGAAATTGAGAAAACAACATTCATTTTTTTCTAGCAGTGGTAGATAGATGGAAAAACGTGTGTTTTTGTCACTAAATTTGCACCATTAAACTCTAGATTTTTGATGCCATAGAGATTCCCACATACCGTATAAAGAATTAAGATCATTGACAAGTTGTTTGCTTCTAAATAGATCCTTGCTCTCTTTGGTGCTCTCTAAAATCTCAGCTTCCAACTCCAAAGCCTTGATTTTCTATTCAATATTACCAACAATAGCATTATTCCATGATATCAGAGCCTCTTTAATAACTTTGATAGCCTTCACAACATTTCCACCATAACTGACTGAAGTCATAGCATGCAGAACCCCAAAAATCCTGGACAACTTTCGTGAAATCAAATCTCAATCACCAACAATTTAAGAACCTTAATGGCTTAGGACCTCGATTAGTTTTATCCATCATCAAATGAATAGGTCTATAATTTAGCAAGACCACACAAGGAGAAAGAATGAAATTTGTTCAACCAGTCAGTAGATAAGAAAGCCCTATCAATATGACTAGCTGAGTTTCCCATAGACCAGGTGAACGTTTGAGTTTCCCATAGACCAGGTGAACGTTTTACCTGATAAAGGTAATTCTAGCAAATCACAAGCATTTAAGCAATAATACTACCTATAAGAAAAGATTAGAACACCCATACTTCAGCAGGAGTGTCACAACTGCCCCCTCCCATCACCCTAATTCTCACACTTCTTATCTATAAACAATCATCTAATCAGTGTCTTCATCTGGTTCAAGAGTGGCTTTTCCAACCTCCCAGCAAGCAATAACTTTCTGTTTATTTATGGTTGGAGAATCTTGTTCAGTCAGTTGAATAGGATCACCAACATCCATCACTCTATAAGGAACAAAGAGCCCCTTTTCTGTTTCTAATTCCATCATCAGATATTGACATATCAACAATTTCAAGAGATGCTGCCTTTGCCCTCTTACTTTGCAATTTCTTTCCTTTATTTGTTGTTTTCAATATCGATATCTTCCTCCTTCTGTTCATACTCTCTTTTTTATCCTTTTCAAGCTTTTCAATCTCCTCAGGCTCAGTCATAGGTATGATAAAAACTTCAAACATTCTGCTCTTATTGCTACTGGAAGATCCATTGGAATAAGAAGGTAGATAGTAGCCCTTAAGGCTTAGAACTCACTGTAATATGAGACGTATTATTTCCAAAAAAAAAAACCATGCCTAAATTGTCCCTCTCAAAGCCCATTACAACCTGATCCATTCAATAATGGAATGTTAAACAGATTTCTAAAGTCCTGCATGTTGGAAAACTTCACACAAAAACAGAGAAGAACACTCACTTTTACACACACGATTTTGGTGGAATATAAAAGGCTGAAAATTGATACTCTCACACCTTCAATAACATAAATGTTTACATCTTTATAGACATTGAAGAATGTCTTTTACAAACCTCTAAGAAACTTAAATAAACTCTTGACTCAATTAATCTTAACACTGACTTCATGACATTACTGATTTTCATGACATTTTATTCTAACACTGACTTCAATATAATTAGTTTTCAACAAACAAGTTTAAACATCAACATTCTTCCCTCTTAAACTTGTTTCATCCATCATCATAACTCCAAGCTTCTTCTGTAAATAACAGAACATTTTTTTATCTTTAATGGTTTTGTAAAAATATCAGCCACATGCTCATTTGTCCTAACATGAACCAACTCCACATCTCTTTCTTTCACGTGCTCCCTTATGAAATGAAAATGTTTATCAATATGCTTTGATTGTTCATGTTAAACTGCATTCTTTGCTAATGCAATAGCTGATTTATTATCAACAAAAATCTTGGTTGCTTTCTTTTGCTTCTGTTGTACTTCTTCTAGCAATTTGCTCAACCAAACAGCTACAACATACTCAGCTTCACAAATTGAAAGTGCTAAAATGGATTGTTTTTTGGAAGACCATGTAAAAGCTACTTCACCCAAGTAAAACACAACCAATAGTACTTTTTCTATCTTCATAACTTCCAGACCAATCATTGTCACTATAACCAACAAGTTCAAGATTTTGTGAAGATGGGTAAAATAAACCATAAGTGGATATGCCTTTAACAAACCGTAAAATCCTCTTGGCTGCCTGCAAGCGAGAAAATCTTGGAATTTCTATAAATCTGCTAACCAAACCAGCTCCAAATAGAATGTCAAGTCTCGTGCAGGTTAAATAACATAAGCACTCAACAAGACTTTTATAAAAGTTGGATTCACCAATGCTCCTTCTCCTTCATTTGTAGAAAAGTGCCATCAAAAGTGGAAAAAAAATATCGGATAATGAAACAAAAAAAAGATATTTAAAAAATGAATGAAAACAACCAAGCAAACTCGGGCAAACCTCTCCTCACCCTAGATTAATATCTCAAACTCGCAACTTGATAAGCTCTAGACCCATTATCTCAAATCCATTGGTGATGAAATTGAAAACAATTTTTTTGTATAAATTATTTCAAATAAACAAATACTAATCAAAAGACCAGGGACCAAATTTGAAGACAAAACTAATTAAAGGACTGTATTGAATTTTTTTATGGACAATGCGCTTTCCTAGGATGAGAGAGAAAATAAGAAAAAAAAAGCGGCATGTAAACCCCGAGAATGAATTTATACAAAAAAATTCAATTAATTAAAAACAAACCATGAAAGACAAAAGAAGTATGACTCAAATTGTGAAAAAAAAAGAAATTGGGTCACAGTGTAATTAAGAAGAATGGGGTTATAAATACCTCATTTCTTCCTTCATGAGGCCAGCGACATGAACACAAAAGAGGGGAGAAATTCCAGATTTTTTCATAAAAAATTTAAGAGAGAAACACCAAAGTTTATCAAGATTTTACAAGTCTTAGATAGGTTGGTAGGGGAAAAAACCATTTGGCAAGAGAATTTGTAAGAAACAAGTGAAGAAATTATGAGGAGAAAATGGGAGAGGGTCGGCTGCATGCAAGGAAGGAGGGGTTGAAATTTTTCAACCAATTAAGAATCAATTCAGATTATCCCCAAGTAAGGAGTCTTAAACTCAACTATATGAATTTACTTAAATTTGATTAGAACTTGTGTAATTATCTTGAATTGAAATTAGGATTCTTGAACAAAATTTGGAGGAAACATAAAATTGTTTGGAATTGGACCAATTAGAGTATCATAGGTTGCTTTGGATGTGAATTTATGTAAGAACAACAAAGAAAAGCCAATGGGTAAAGGATCCAAGGTGGTCAGGCACTAAGGGTGTGAGTGGGAAAAGTAGAATTTGTGATTTTCTTTATTAATTGCTTATGATGTGTTGTTGTAATGTGAAAATAGCTAGAAAGGATAATTATCACATAAGAAGAAGAAGGGAACTCTTGGTTCCCTTGGGCCAAGTTTCGGCCAAGACAAGATTAAGGAAGGGGAGAGGGAGTTTTGAGATTTCGTATCATAATGATGAGTGAATTAGGTTTCGTGGAAAGTTTACTAATAAGGGAAGCAAGATAACTTGATGATAAGAGAACTTCACATATCTATTTCATGTGTTATGTGCGGTAGAATTGAGTTTATGGGCCATATGTACGGCTTATGGCTTATCTTAGGAGGAGTTGCGAAATGTAGGAAAATCGTAAAAGTAATAATATGTATGCTTCTTGAAATAGTTCTTGATCACCTTACACAAAAAGGGCAAATTTGCATAAATGGCCATGGGAGGTCATATTTAAGAAGGTTGCCATACATATAACGTGAAAATAGTTGTCTTGAGAGAGGAAAGGGAAATGGAGATAATTGGAGATTCATTTAAACCATTGACAAAAACTAGAGAGATTCGTCGCCTTAATCCTAGAGAGGATTCAGGCCTAAAATGATAAAATTTAGGAGAGGTTTCTTCATAGAAGTTATAGCCAAGGATGTTATTGAGTAAGGAATAATGTAGTATGCCTGTGGATTCAGGAGGAACCGTAGGAGAGGCACAATAGCAGTAAGAGAGTGCGAGCTGAGCTTCTGCAGCAAGTAGGTGTTCTATACGTATACTTTCCTAAAATAATGGTAATTTTGGTAATATGTTCAATTCTTGGATTTCATATCTATGGATAAAGCCAAAAGGAGAAAATATAAGATGAAATAAATGAGAAATGAAAGTAAACTTGATTAATTGATTTGATTAAAAATAATAAACTATATTAATGGAATTCATTGATAATCACTTCTCGAATTTAATTAGTCGGTCCCCAATATGGTTTACTAAATAATGGCAATCCCATGGAACTTGATTAATTATTCATAATGTGAAAGCTAATGATGTCAAGAATCTTTGACATCGACATTCCCATAAATATTCCAAGGTGTTATGGAAAATTGATTAACTATTTCAGGTTGGAAATAGTTAATGACATCAATCGGCTGCATTGATGTCGACACTTACAACGAACTTGATTAGTCGATCCCGGTAAGGACGACAAATGACACTAATGAGATTCATTAGTGTCGGCATTACCTCCTAGGTTTTGGAAAGAAATGGTATGATTGGTGTTCTCAGTGGAGAATGGTTGATGGTACTAATGAAATGGGAATCGGCATTTTGAAGGAATGATTCCTTCGGCATTAATATGTGAGATTGGTTGAAAATTGTAGGATGAAAAAGGAGGGGGAAATGTTAGTGATTCTTGAAGGGATAAATCTAGAAGTATTAGAAGGAGACTAGATGGGGAATTATATATATATATATAACCGTTTGATATTTCTTTACGATAATATTGCCTTTAATATAATTATTTTTGAAGGTTATATTGTTTCAGGTCCATCATATCACAACAAGAGTAACATTTTAGATTCTCTATCTTTTGTGTTATTTAGAACTAAACGAATGATGATGCTTAGAAACTATATGACTTGAATTGTAATAACATTCTTTAAACCGAATGTCTACTATATTAGTATATACTTCTAACATTCATGTATGTTTGTTTCTTTTATTTAAGTATTAAATTATGTCTGATTTTTTAATATGAATATTTGGGATATTGTGGTTGTACCATTGAATATTATGATGTTTGATATTTAGGATGATTGGGATGAGATTGAGTAATGAATAATAAAAATGTACAGGTTGTTTGTCGATTACTTGAGACCTCCCGGTATAGGAGAGACACTGTCAAAATTTTAGTAGAAATTTCAATGAACCTTGTATAAATCCGATTAAAAAAAATTACCATGTTTTCCTCTTTCATGATTGATGTGTGGTCTCGGAAATGAGGATATTATATAACTGGTAAAAGACGCAACAACTCCTCCCTCAATTTGATAATTACCCACAAAACCAAAAGGAAAATACACAAATGCCTTGCATACCCGTTTCTTTTTTTTGGTCTTGCAGGGTTGAGTCGTGAATTCACTATATAATTAAATCTGAAACACCCAAAATACCCTTAAGTAATAGGTATATGTCATTTTGCTTTTAAGGGTAAGAAAGTCATTGCACTGTGCCAAAAATTTATGTGAAGATCAGTTCGCCACCAATGAATTCATCAATGTCAATTGAATTCCCATGAAAATACCAAAACACCCTCAAAAGCAACATCTTTCAGTTTTGTGAAGAAGGGTTAGGACTATAGTTATTAAACCCGGACCGGACTGGTGGGTTGGCCCGGGGGCTGAACCGGTCCGAGTTTGTCAAAAGATCGGCCGGTGCAATGACCCGGCCAAACTTGATCGACCCGGCGGGTCAACCCGGGCGAGACCCGGTGTTTTTTTTTTCAAATATGGGATTTGAAACCCATTAGTATATATTATGTTCCAAAAAAAAATTATATTTTTTCAATGTGGGATAAAAAACCTTTTAGTTTAAATACTTCAACTTAAAAGGATAACATAGTATCTTTTTTAATGTGAGATTTGAAACCCATTAGTATTATAGTATATATACTCTATGTTCCCAAAAAAAAAGTTATTTTTTTTCAATGTGGGATTTGAAACCCATTAGTATATATATTCTATGTTCACAAGAAAAAAACTATGCTATGTTCACAAGAAAAAAACTATGTTTTTTCAATGTGGGATTTGAAACCCATTAGTATATATACTCTATGTTTCCAAGAAAAAAGTTATATTTTTTTCAATGTGAGATAAAAAACTTTTTTGGTTTAAATATTTCAACTTAAAAGCTTAACATAATATCTTTTTAATGTGAGATAAAAAAACTTTTTAAAATATTCTTTTAAACTTCATTATTTATAATATGTATAGCCTATATTTACATGGATTTTTTCTTAATTTTTTCATATAAAATATTAAAAGTTTAAATTTTTTTTCTTGGTTGATCCATGAAACTCAGGACCCAGCACCTTGGCCGGGTCAACCCCCGGGCCGGGTTTAATAACTATGGTTAGGACATCATAACATTGTTCTAATTCACGGTGCTATAAGTCAAAGGCCATACTAAAAGACTATGTCTTTTAGTTTATATTATAATTATAATAATTTGGTATTGGGACACATGCTTTTTAAAAATATTTTTTATTTAAAATATAATAAAATAATTTTATATTTTTTTAAATCACCAAAAAATACTAAAAATATATTAATTTAATATTTTTATAAATTAAATATAATTATAAAAACCACTTAGACACAATTAAAAAACAAGCAACATATGTTTTGGGGGCCAAAATCTTCCCCAACTACAACTTTTTCTCTCTAAGATGAAATCTGGCGACCCTCTCTCTTTCCTCCATAAAAAAAAACTAAAAAAAAAGGAAAATGAAATTTTATACCAAAATGCAATGTTTAAAAATTACAAGGACTGATTACTTAATAGCTTAAAAAGATGGGGGACTAAAATTAACTTTGCAAACAAATTACAGAGCCGCCATCTATTTTAGCCTAGTTTTTCATTTTTGTTCTCTGTCTTTCAATTTAACCCTTATCCTTAAAAAATATGCAAATGAGCTCAAAAGGGCTCAATTATAGAAAAACGAACTTGAGTATCAAATTGAAAATTTTCAATAAACCCACAATTAATATCCATAGTAAAATGAGTATGAGTGAACAGTAATGAACAAGAAAATCAATTTCTCTCTAAATTTATACTATAATTTGGTTTTGTGACATGTTTTTTTATTTAAAAATGTATTAAAATAATATTTTATATTTTAAAAAAAATATCAAAAAATATTAAAAACTTTTAATTTAATATTTCTATAAATTAAATATAATTATAAAATACACTCTAACACAGTTAAAAAACACAAATAGCCTCTCTCCCTGTTTTTGTCTTATGTTATGTGTTTTGATTCTGACAACTACTTTATTATCCTCTTTTTCATTCTAATTCTCAAACTTTCTACAAGACTGGCCCCTACGTGACCTTACTTTCTTCCTTCTTTGTCTCATTCCTTTCTTTCTCCTTCTTTCTTGCCGTGATCCCATCCCCTTCTTTTCTCTCCTTCCTTTAGTGTGTGACACAGAGATGAGACTATTACTTTTAATTGCTTGAGTTTGATCCTTCGTTGAGTTCATTCCAGTAATTCTACTTCTTTGCAAGTCTTTTCTTTTTTTTTCCCCTTGTTGATCTGTTTTTTTTTTATAAAAAAAAAAGAAACCTAATTTTTTTTTTGACCGATCATAGCTTAGGTTAATTATATGTGTTACTGGAAGCGAGCTGGTATCATCCATGGAGGCGTCTAAGTGATTATCCTGAACCTTTCATTCGTTTCTTTCTTGTACACATTATTATTTTTATTTGTTTGTCACTTTCTTTATATTACTACGCATGTTATCTTAATTATGTCATCAAAATGCTTATACCTTGCGTTGTTGCTTTTGAAGCTGGATTCCATACAGAGCTAAAGGCCTTCTCTATTTCTTTGAGCAATCAGTACCAGTGCTTTTCGCACATATTTTCCCAAAATAAGGTAATGAAATTCTTTGAGTGTGTGACACAGAGATGAGACAATTACTTTTAATTGCTTGAGTTTGATCCTTTGTTGAGTTCGTTCCAGTAATTGTACTTCTTTGCAAGTTTTTTCCCTTGTTGATCTGTTTTTTAAGAAAAAAAACAAAAGAAAACTAAAAAAAACATTGACCGCTCATAGCTTAGATTAATTACATTTGTTGTTGGAAGCGAGCTGGTATCACCCATGGAGGCGTCTAAGTGATTATCCTGAACCTTTCATTCGTCTTAGATCATACCTTGCCTTGTTGCTTTTGAAGCTGGATTCCATACAGAGCTAAAGGCCTTCTCCTTTTCTTCCTCCCGCTATTTCATTGAGCAATCAGTACCAGTGCTTTTCGCACATATTTTCCCAAAATAAGGTAATAAAATTCCTTTTCTCATTCTCTGTGCCTCTTTTACTTGTAGTGACTCACTCTCGCGTTCTGTATCCTTATTTCTCTGATTTTCAGAGTGGTGGAAAATGGCTATCGAAAGTGTGGGTGGATCCATTATATCTAAGATAGCAGAACTCATGGTGGAACCAGTAGGAAGGCAGTTCCGTTACATGTTCTGTTTCAACAATTTTGTTGAAGAATTCAAAGAACGAAAGGAGAATCTGTATTCGGCAAAAGAACGTCTGCAAAATATTGTCGAAGATGCTAAAACGAATGCTGAAGAAATTGAAAAAGTTGTCAAAAAGTGGCTGGAAGATGCAAACAACGAGATTGAAGGTGTGAAGCCTTTGGAAAATGAAATAGGAAAAAATGGCAAATGCTTTACTTGGTGTCCGAACTGCATGCGACAATTCAAGTTAAGCAAGGCACTGGCCAATAAGTCGGAGACTCTCAGAAAACTTGAAGAAATTAGCGAAAAGTTTAAAACGGTGTCCCACAAAGCTCATCTTCAGCCCATAGAATTTCTTCCATCAAAGGAATTCACGCCCTCAGAATCGTCAAAAGAAGCTTTGGAACAGATTATGAAAGCTCTCAAAGATGACAGTGTCAATATGATCGGACTGTACGGCATGGGAGGAGTGGGTAAAACCACCCTGGTGAAAGAAGTAGGCAGGAGAGCCAAAGAGTTGCAGCTTTTTCCTGAAGTTTTGATGGCTACGGTGTCCCAGAATCCAAATGTCACAGACATCCAGGATCGAATGGCAGATAAGTTACGTCTGGATATTAAAGAAAAGAGTAGAGAAGGGAGAGCAGATCGATTAAGGCATAGACTGAAGGAAGTGGAGAAGATGCTTATAATCCTAGATGATGTTTGGGAAGATATTGACTTGAAAGAGATAGGGATCCCATTTGGTGATGATCACAGGGGTTGTAAAATTCTTCTAACAACACGTTTTGAACACATATGTTCTTCTATGGAGTGCCAGCAAAAAGTGTTTTTAAGAGTCTTATCTGAAGATGAAGCATTGGCTTTATTCAGAATCAATGCAGGTTTACGTGATGGGGACTCTACCTTGAACACAGTGGCAAGGGAGGTTGCGAGAGAATGCCATGGCTTGCCTATAG
>Ga0307517_10004480_pt1 | contig 21439 bp, 14 predicted proteins | sample 23_EM_MG_FD_194515 | JGI IMG/M metagenome (GOLD analysis project Ga0307517, IMG submission 194515) | Populus trichocarpa ectomycorrhiza microbial communities from riparian zone in the Pacific Northwest, United States - 23_EM | ecosystem: Host-associated > Plants > Roots > Unclassified | place... | reverse complement strand
AAAAATATTCACAAAGATATTAACGAAAACTTAAATCTATACCTGCAGCGGAGCACGGAAAACAAAACTAGTAATCACTGAGTTTCTGTTTCCAAATTGAAAACCCAATAAATTAGCTTAATTTATTGCTGAAGAACACATCATAAACCAGTGCCGATTATTAATTATTAGGAAGAATGCTAATTAAAATGTTATATATATGGGGGCAAGGATTAAATTTTATTCTTCCTGCAATTCAAGTTGGTGATGAAGTAGGGAAAGGATTCAATTACTTGTTCAAAAAATAAACAAAACATAGCAGTCCAATTCAAATCTTTCATCAGATTAGTGGCAAAGGAGCTTGTGCTCGAAGATCTGGCTATTGCATGGCAAGCGCAACGAGAGCCATTTGAGAGAGATTTACAAGCCAAGCGTCCCGATTGCCACCTGCATTGCAACTACAGAAATGACAAGGGAAATCCCAGTTCTTACCTCGCAAAAAAGTGCGTTCATGAACATGGATTGTGACACAGAAATATCAGCTGCGGGCAGAATGGGAGAGACAGTCAGTCATTCTCGTGCAATAATCACCTCAGTGCAATCCAATATGGTGAAAGATCGCATAATAATTTAAGATTTTGCTGTCAATCATCTCGTTCATGTTTATCAATTGGACCTACTTGAGGATACTCCATTATCCACTTGAGATTTGCACCCTCTCCCCTCCTCCTCTCTCTCTCTCGAATTCTCTTTTTGAGAGGAGGTGTGGGATTTAAAGTTTTTTTGCTAACTACTTGCAGAAGATTTTAGTTTGATTCTTATTCATTTTGGATGAATCAACCTCCATGATAAAACGAATTTCCTCCCATTAAATCTAGCAGCAATTATTATTATAATGATGCCATTTTTAATATCCAACGTTTCTTGCTTGTAGTTTAATAAAAATAAAAAATATTCTTTGCAAGAGACGTCTTGAGGCTAATTAATGGCCTTTTTCATCATAAATGGAGTTTATTAGGAACTCCACAAACCAGACATAATGATTTTAGCTGTGAAAGAATGTGATCCCTTTTCGAGCAGCATGGCATCAATGGGATCTTGGTCCCCCACCCTTCTTTCCCCGTATGTTTTTTTTTATTTTTTTATCATACTTAAATCTAATAATTGAGAATTTGATTCTCTGTTTTTCTCTCTTTTTTCCATATTTAATTATATTTAATTTAGTCAACTATAACTAATCAAGAAGAAACTTTTGATAAACTTGATTCGTGATAAAAATCAGAATAATATCATTATTTTTTAAAAATGTTTTTGAATATTTTAAATTAATATTTTTTGATATTCTTAAATTATTTTGATGAGTTGATGTCAAAAATAATTTTAAAAAAATAAAAAAATATATTATTTTAATATATTTCTAAATGAAAAGTACTTTGAAAAATAACCGCAAACACACTCCCAGACAAGCTTATATATACACCAATTCTTGAAACCAAAAATATTAATCCATCTCCATATACGTTTAATTAAGCAATAAAAAGATTCCAAAATTATCTTCTTTTAATTTGCTAAAATAATCAAATACTATTTCATTACCAAGACGGTGCGTGTTAAGAATAATTAATTAATTACGACTAACAGAGTGATTAAGAACTCGAAATGTCGGCTTTGGAAGAAATTATAGGTAATTAAAGTACGGTTGTTAAAATGTATCAACTCACTCTCCATCTTTCTTTGTCGTCAGATGGTGGCTCAACTCACCTCTTTCTTTTCAATTTAGGTGGGTAATCTAATCCTTCCATAAAATGTTAGCAGATATATATCCACAAACAGTGTTTATGCTATCAACCGCCATTGAAAGAACTTCCTAACCTTCATGAATCCAAGGGCCAATCATATCAACTCAGCACTGTGTGTTTGGTAATTAGGAGATCTGCATGAAAAGGAAGAAAATATACAGAGACCTCTCTTCCTAATCGAAACAGCCATGGAAAACAGGAGAAGTGAAGGCACTCGGTGATCTTAATTTGTTCGACTTTCACCACGGTATTTTGTTCTATCAACATCTAAATAACTAAGCAAAATCATGGGCATCTTTGAATGCTGTCCTAGCTAGCTCTATCATGATTAATTATTTTACTTATTTAATCTCAGGAGTTAATTAATGCAAGACCTATAGCAGAAATAGCATTGGGATTAAATTAAATGACTTAATTATTACACCAAAGTGTATTTACAAACAATTAAATACACAAAAGGGGCATGAAAGAATAACAAAAAATTGCAAAGTAGTAAGATTTTTTTGAAAAATCACACATTTTAATTTTTTTGGAAATTTAGCATAGGTCAAAAAAGATTTTGAAAAATATCTTAGTTTTCAAGCGTGGTATTTAAAAAAAATATATAAAAAAGAGAAACGAGACTTCTAGAATAATTGAAAAGAGCTTAACAAGATAAATCTATAAATATCAAAAAATATTACCGATAGTGAAGAACGTTATTTATATTTATTCATTATTTTTTAACCAGGCTTGTATATTATACTGCTCATAGTTAGTATTTTTTTTTTATATTTGTAGATTTGTTTTGTTGAGTTTTTTTTATCATTAAAACTTCCATACGTCTATGTATATCATTCTTTTATTCTTTCTAATCTTCTTTGAGTTTCAAGCGTCGTTTTTTTAAAAAATTGCATTTGAAAACCACGAAATTTATGGGTTTTTTTCCAAAACTTTATCCAAACGGAAAAACACAAATTTAGAGATATATATTGATAGCTAAGTACTTGGCTACCAGCTAGCTTGGCTACCAGCTAGCGCACACTTGACAGGAGGGAAAAGGATCCCGATCAAGTGGAGGCACTACCTGGAGTGCGCAAAAGAATGCAAACCCATCTGGGCGGAGCGTGAAGACACGCGCAGAGGCTACATGTCTTGAATTCACAGTTGTTTGCTCCTGCTGAAATTTAGCCATCACCTCCAATCCCATCACACAAGGAGTCCTTGTAGTCAGGGCGCTGAAGTCAATGCCACGCACATATATATATATATATATATATATATATATAAAAAACTATCCTGAGCTTTGCGCATTGAGATTCCAAAGGAAAACTTGGCACTGATGCTGTTGCCCAAAAGTTCCAAATACAACCAATACCCTTGCAATCTTTTTATAATCCCAAAACACAGACTTGGCCATTTTCTCCCAGGCCATGGCCAATCAATCCCAAAAAAGAGCATACAAAACATTTTGATTTGAGTGAAAATAGCCAACCCTGAGGTAGAAAACAGAAAGTCTAGAGAGAGAGGTACTAGATATATCCATCCTCTTTCTTTTTTCGTGTCTTGACTCTTTAAGTACAACAACACCAACACCAACTCATTGCAAGGAAAGGAAACCAGCCCTTTTACCTCCCCCTCCCCCTCCTCCTCTCTCTTCAAACCTTCTCTCTCTCTCTCTCTCTCTCTCTCTAAAGGTGTTGTGGTGGTGGAAGAGGAAATCAATAAGAGAGCTAAGGGAGGGAGGTGGGTAGCTAGCTAAGCTTGGTTGTTAGGAGAACAATTCTCGATGGAAACCTCAGCAAGATTTCAAGAAACCAGAAACCCATCTCCAATAAACTCGCCTCATGGCAATGGAAGCAACAATGGGGTCCAAGTTCACACCTCAACAGTCACTCCAATACCCATCTCCAGATCTGACACTAACCCTTACCCAACAACCTTTGTCCAAGCAGACACTTCTACTTTCAAACAAGTTGTCCAGATGCTCACTGGCTCAACAGAGACAGCAAAACAGGCTTCCTCGAAGACAACCCAAGATCCACCAACAACACCGACTCAAACTTCAAGAAACTACGCCATCCCTCCTATCAAGAACATGCCGGCCAAGAGACAACAAAACAGCTTCAAACTTTATGAAAGAAGAAACAACAGCTTCAAAAACAGTCTCATGATCAACACTCTATTGCCTAGTTTTGCAAACAGTAGTAACGCTTCCCCAGTTACCGGGTTTTCGCCAAGAAACAAACCAGAGATCTTGTCTCCAAGCTTGCTTGACTTCCCTAAACTTACACTTAGCCCTGTAACCCCATTAAATGAAGATCCTTTTAACAAGTGCTCACCTTCTTTAGGGAATTCATCATCAGAAGAGGAGAGAGCAATAGCAGAGAAAGGTTTTTATTTGCATCCGTCGCCTATCTCTACCCCTAGAGATTCAGAGCCCCAGTTGCTGTCGCTTTTTCCTGTAACCTCACCGAAAGTCTCAGGCTCTTCTTCATGAAAATATTCAAGTCAAAAGGATTGATGATGGGCTATGGATGGTTTTGAGGGAGAGGTAGAAATCTTTGTGTTCAATTATACAATTTGATCTCTCTTTTCATCATATATCGGTAAAGCCTTTAATTAATTTGTTTAACCATTTTCCCTTTCCCTTTCCCTTTCCCTTTCCTTTCCTTTCCTTTTTCAGGTAAATTTTCTAATAACTGGGGACTATATCATTATATAAAATTATTTAGGTGAATCTCCTTTCTTCCCTTTTTGTTTCTTAGGACTATCAACATGGGTAAATGAATTTGACTGTGGATGTATTTGTGCGTACATTACTGATTTTCAAGAATTTTTATAGGAACTATAGTGTTCTTTCTTCTCTTTTACATGTATATATGAGCTCGCTTTTCCTCTCTCTTATTGACCCATGAATAGTAGATATAAAATTAAACTTTAATCACAAAAAATAGGGTAAACATTTACAAGCTGCACTGAAATATTTAAGAGAGTTGAAAAAGAAAAAAGTATGTGGTGTGCTCAATCATTGTTGGAGCAGACTGCTTAACAATGTTAGTGGCAAACTAATCAACTTGCGTGGAGATAGAGTATAAAGATGTTCTGCAATTTTTTATATGTAATGCTTGATTTGGTCCTGTCAAGTTAGTTAATCAGGTCGATTTCCACTTTGGGATGCTGATCAAGCTCTCTTAGATTAAGGTATTTTTGTCCTAAAATGGCCCACAAACTAGATGTTCAACAATTAAGTTCACCCACAGTTTTTTGAACATTTATATTATTGACAGAACAAAAAACAAATAGTACAAGGGAGAGATTACACAGTGGAAAAGGAACTTATACAAAGAGAAGGTGTGGTATCAGAATTGAGATCAGAACAGCTGAATAGCTCAAATTATTTACCATTAATGTCATAAATACAGCAGCATGCTATTTTTTTACTGGTCTCCTGTTCTTTTCCTTCTCTAGTTTCTTTTTCTTTGGTCTAATGCATGCTCTCATTATAGGACACAGTGATTTCTGCCCTGGATCCTTTGGCCAACTACTACTTGGTATAAGATTTTCTTGCAGTCTGAGTGCTCAGATTCTTGATCAGTACCCCCACCTAGAGAACTGAGAGATAATGAATTCGAGGCATCCTTAGATATTTTGGGTATCTAGCACAATTTGTAAAGTGCGTGTAAGGGAACAAGACAAGTTTAATGAACTATCTCAGTTTGCTTCTTTCAAGAAGGAAGTGAAGTCATTGTCCTTAGCTAGAACTTTCAATTGCTATGCAAATATGGTATCATGCAATGTTATTGTTTCGTTTCTTACTCTTTTTTAAATTTGAATATGTTGAGCTTAAGGTGTAGTCGTTTTTTGACTTAAGAAGAGACCCTGTTATTATGGTGGGGGAAAAGCATAAGAAAAGGGTAGAAAAAATAGAAAAAAGGGAAGAGAAAGTGGACTTGGTTATGATGATGATGATTGAAAAGGAAGGGAAAGATGGAGTATGAGCCGAACAACAAAAGAAAAGCAGAGAAAATGTGAGGGACTTTCTCTTAAAGTTTTACTTAGTCATTCATTATGTCTGTATGGTCTAGTTAGGGCATTATTTGACAAAGAGCTGCCGTGATCTTTTTGTACTGGTTTTGTTGCAAGTTGAGCAACTTTTGGCACCTTCTTTGGGTGCCTGGCAAAGGGCAGCTTCTGTGGCTGTTCATCGTAAATTCAAACTTGATATTAATTTCGAACAAAAGATACAAATACACATCAGTTTAAGATGTAAGTTCTTGTGACTGGCCGGCCAGCCATAAAAGACTCAAATCCTGTTCACCGCGAAAGCAAAATAAGAGCTTGCACCACTCATGCATGCTGGTGAATATCTGCAATTATCAGACCGCCGAGTCCACTTTTCTTGGCCTAGTTTTCAAAGTTTGGAAAAACTATACGTCTATAATGCCTCCAGGCTAGTAGTATTTCTTGGACAAAAGGAAAGGAGAAATCTCAACGAGATATTGATTTTTTTCCACGGTGTTCGTCAACAGGTCTTAATGATTTTGTCTCTTTGAAAAAACTAGCAGAACACATCCATTCCCTCTCACATGTATGATTGAATGGTGGATAATTATTTGATCAAGACTTCAGATGAGCACCCTTTGGCCCACCAAGTGCAGATTCATACACTAGCTGTACCCGCATCTCTTCGGTGGTGGTGTCAATTGCGTGCTGCTGTGTGGTTGTGTGCCGTCACTGTTTTGGGCCACCACAGAGCACAAAGGTATTCAGGGCATGGTGTGTATTGTTAAAGGTATTCAAGACATGTTGTGCATGGTGTAGTTCATGACCGCAAAATAATTACTTTCTTGGCTGTGGTTGACCGGAGCGCACCGTTGAATTCTTAGGCCAACCATACCTTTGAGCACTTCAGCTACAAAATAATCTAAAATTTATGGTCCCAACTCCCAACTGTTTTACTCATATTTCTCCGGTCGCTGCTGACTTAGGTTTTGTCCGGCATTACAGTACATCCGTGTTTAGAATCCTACATGTGACAAGGGCCAGCAATATACAGTCGTGACCTGTGTCTATTATGATCTCATAGTAACCTTTATTTATATTTATTTCATAAGAAAAAAAGGTGAAAATTAATCTTGAAGAAGATAGAAATTAATGTAGCAAATGTGTGACCACCATGTAGATTAATAAAACATTCTTTGAATCCTTCAACAGGAAGTTGCGATCACAACGAAGGGAATGACCTCAGCTCACAGATGGTGACAGACTTAATAATTTAAAGGGTCTGGATTTCTTCCAATCTTCTAAGAACTTTGAATTTGTCGTAATCCAGTATTTGGCATTGGTAAAGGATCATGCTTGCCTAGTCGTCAGAATAATATTATTATATGTTTTTATATCCCTTTTGAATTATCTAACAAATCAAGTGGTCACAATAATAATTAGAATCAAAGCTAGAAACAAATTGAATTTAGCACTTGCAATAAAAAAAATCTTTGAGATGATGGCAGCTTTCTCAAGCATTATTTTTCTATTTCGACATAGTAATTAAATTCTATTTTTATATTCTATTTTATGGCCGCTGAATTCGTACATATGTTTGGATCAAATGATCAATTCAGTAGATTTTTAGTAACAGTTGCTGATTTATTTATCTGGGGGTGGATTGACAGATGTTGCAAACCAGGACAAAACATAATTTCTAATCTGGTTTATATAATTGGCTAGAAAACTTAGATCAAATGATCCATTTGCTGTTTTCTTATATGAATTGTGTTCAATTAGGTATGTTAATTTCTGAAATAGTTCATAATAAATTTTGTTTTCCAACACAATCTGCACTTCTTTTATTTCCTTCCGGATGACAGGCTTCAATTTGCAGCTCTTACCAGTTTCAATAATTAAAATCAATTCCCTCAACCTGCAGTTGAAGGGCTAACCATGGCAATGTGCAAAATCGAGCTGTGGAGATGAAACCAGCTGGTGGAGCGCTGCTGGGAATTTTAAAACTCATCTTACTGCGTGCTAGCAGCAGCTTTGATAACGAGAGACATTATCTAAGATACCCAAGTTCACCTCTCAAGCCTGTTTTCCTTTATTGAAAAACAGTCAGATCATGCAGGACATTCCCTTCGGGCAGGCGCGGGCGGGCGAAACATGGTGATGCAAAGCAGAGAGATGATGCAATGGAAACTACTTCCTTTGATTTAAAAACAACTGATTTTATTTATGCGCTCGAGTAACGAATGATACATCATACATTTGCAACAATACTAGTGCATATCTTCTTTCAGATTTCCAATCAAAACTTGATTTTTAGCATGATAAGTGTTTTGAAATCTGTTCAGATTTCAGCGAAAGAGGTGATCGTCTTGAAACTTTGATCATCTGGAAGAGGCGCGTTTCCAGGTTGGATAGAAATCATCACCTCCAAACCTGAAACACGCATGAAAATTCAAATATCAACGCAAATAATAGCATGAAAGAAAAGGATGGCCTTTTCTTTTTCCAAGCATGGCGCTGAAGATCCAGAACTCAGTTTACAGAACAAATATCTGCTCTTAGCTCAAGATTCATTGCTGGAGATGAGTAAACTTCCACAGATGCCAATTCATAACACTTAGCACCGGAGTAAATTAGCTTCTTTTTGACACGCTGAAGCAGCATGAAAGTGTTTTCTTTGCAAATTGGGACACTCCGAGCAATTCAGCTACAACTTGTTGGCAGTGACATGGTTTGTTATTAGGGGCTATCAGGGGTTCAACTAACATTGTCTCATTCCTAATGCTCAAAACAACGATGGTGACAAAAAGAAAGGAAATCCATTGAACTGGTTAAGTAACTCGAGACTTGTAGTGAAACGATGCACTAGGAGGATTTTGCTACTGGTCTTGCAGCACGTTATAAAATAGAAAACTAAAAGCAACTTGTTACCTGCTGCTTTTGCAGCTACAGCTTCTTGAAAGACATCCATCAGAAACAAAATGTCAGATGGTTTATTAACTCCAAGTGACTCTGAGATTTCAATATAACTGTGTGTCTCTTTCTTATTCCTGCAAGAAACAGGAGTAAAGAGTGTTATCAAAGTCCAAATTTTAAGTGGAAATGTAACTTGGGAAGCATCTATAAAACTTACCCCACTTTGGTGTCAAAGAATCCAGACAAATATTTTATCAGGTCTCCATAGTTTGTCTTTCCAAATGTAAGTCTTTGCGCCAGCCTGCTTCCACTAGAATATATATACACCTGAGGCAACATAGAAACGGTACATAATGGCACAAAGAGAATATACATAGTCAAGGAGTTGATTACAATCCGGAAAACAGAAAGCCTTTGAGTCACAATCAATCAGCTCAAGGAACTAGGTATTTGTATTTCAAGGGCCATCCCTTCTCATGCATTTATACAATGGATCTCTAGCTCTTCAGTACCACTAACAACTATTATTCATATATTCCAATTCTCACTTGTCTATTTCTACTTTTGGGCGGGCTTTCCATCCCTTACGTTCAGATAGCAATTGCATTGTGTTTTGCACGTAACGGATTGCTTAATATTCAAAACTTTTACACACAGTATAATATCCATTATAGCTATTCATACAAGGAACTTCATATTTAGCTTGATAGACTGTGACTGTATGTAACACCTTCTTTACAACTTGAGTGAATAGCTATCTAACACAGAGTCCAAGGAGCCATTATGTTGCAATATCACTTCAGATGTAAATACCATTAGGGACCAGTTATTAATAAGAAATATTTGACATGCAGCACTAACATCCTCTTCTGTCTACAACAGTAACAGTTCAGAGTAATGGAGTTTTCAGGATAAAAATGGGCAGCAAATTAGCATGTGATCTTTAGAAATTACTGTTTGAATCATTCAAAGAGAAGTGAGAATTTGCTTTGATGGGTATTTAGCTACATTGACAGGTGGAAACCAAACTGCAACTGTGACATTTCATGCTAGCATAAACAAAAACTAAATAGATAAATGTTGAAAAATAGAAATAGGAAGAACCTTTATGCCCAAAGCATGCCACTTCTCCAATGCTTCTGGAACGTCACCATAAACTACCCCTTCCAGTTCATTATTCTCATATCCAGTTCTCCATATATGACCCTGCATCAATAAATTTTAATGTCACAGAGATAAACTTTATACCAAGCATATTTTTTGGTTACCAACTTTATGTTTCTGAATACTTACTTGTAATTGTTTTAATGCAGTGATCTTTCGATCTGCTTTTATCATTTCTTCCACGTTAGCAACCAAAGCTGCAATTACCTCCTCTTTCCCAGCATCATCTGTTGGAATAGGAACAGCGCCATCAATACCTTGTTTCAAGTCATCTCCAACCTACAAAAACAGATTTAACAGCTCATGTCAACATATTTCCAAAGTCCCTGAACTACTAAACTCATAAATTAAGGGCAACGATCAACTCCTTGAGCAAAAAAGAGACCAAGAAGTGCTAAGCTTGGCCATCCAAATCCACTTTATACCTTTTTGAGCAATACAAAAGGAATTCAAGTAGAAATTGTTGGGCGCTGACTAGACATGGTAAAAATACAAGCATTGCAAGGGAGAGTTTCCATCAGCCAATTGACTACATCACAATCACATGCTACAAGTCCGGATATCCATCTCTACTAGCTGAATTTTCCATTTTCTAAGATTGACAGCATATTTGCACTTTTTCTGGAACATCCAAAATTCTAGGGCCATCTATTGTGATTATGTTCCTAACAAGTCCTTGTCCAATACAGAAAGAGTTGCCGTCTTTCTCTCCAGTTCTACCTTTTGGTGTGCTTCTCTCTCTCTCTCTTTTCTTGTTCACAACAAACCAAGACATTTTACCATTGACGTTCAAAAGGAATAAGGAGCGTTAAGTTTCAAAAACTATTAGCAACTAACTTCTTAACACGCTTCCCGCAAATGAATAGCAATCTTTACCACCATTGCACTCAAATTTCAAGAGATCAATGTTACAATTCCACCAGCAGCATGCAATAGAAACCATAATCAATCTGGTACAACATATTAATTGCTATCATACCAAAACTTCTAATAATGATTCTTACTTGTGCGCGCAACAACTTTATATCATCATGAGTTTCTGCAGTCTCGTATGTTGCAGACAGATGCCTCCCAACATTATCACGGGCATATGGAAAGAGAACATCAGCAACAAATGTTATTGGAGTAGTAGTTCCCTCAATGTCAAGAACAATGCAACGCTGCAACAAAAACAATTGAAGAATAAAAATGTTTATTTGATACGATAAAAATATTTGATAACAGAAAAAAATTCATAACTGTTGCAGATTTCAAACCACAAGGGTCTGGGGCCAACATAAATCACAAGTTTTTGTTAATCCAGTGTAACATGCATCAAAATCAAGATGCAGAGAATATCAGTAATGATGAAGGCATCGTTTTAAGAACTTACTGGCAATGGTCCAGTTCCATTATCTGAATTGTTCATGCCTGCCTTAACCACCATTTTTACGTTTCCATTACAACCTAAAACTCCTTTGACCTTTTGAATGGGGCCATGGTCTGGGGTGGACCAATCTAGGCCCATCTGATGAAGTTTTATAGCAGCATCAAACAGATAGTGATAACATTCAGCCTGAAAGATTTGAAACCAATTTAAGTACAGCTCCAAACAGCAGTGAGATAAAAAAGAAGAATTGATCATTTGGAGATATAAAAAATTATGTAAAATCAAAACTTGTCTGTAAGGAATTGAGGATACAAGATTACACACACACAGCTAGTTTTGGGCTAGAACCATACAAATATATTCTCTCTCAAATATATCTTATAGTACAGAGGATGGTACAACCACATAGATAGAGCAGGAGTAGATATATGTTGCATCGATCAAGCAACATTTTGTCTTGAAGGTGTGAAACGTTATTAGATATTGTGCCGAGCATTATCATGTCTAGTACAAAATTTCCAGGTGTAAAAGATATTGAATATGCAAGCCAAATCAAGAAAAAAGGGCAAGAAATCCCATGAAAGTGGGTGATTATTAAAAAAAAAAAAGTCATTCATGCACATATCAGCTGTCATATATGTAGGAGCTTTGTTCTAAATTTTGAGGGGGGGAAATTTTCAAGCTGATGTATATCCTGAGGTTTTCCTTGCTTGGCAAAATAACACCAATTTTAGGGTTCAATCAACAAACTTCCTAAGGTTTCTGCTATAGTGCATTAGAGAAAACATGTAGCAACAAGGAGTCAGAGGGGAAATTGTTAAGATTAAGAACAGTAAACAAAAATAAGAAACTGGAAAAGAAATCTTTTAACAAGAGATCAATAGAACCCCTTTGCATAGCTAAATTTATTTCAACATTTTATCAATAGTTTGAATGGCGTTGCAAGTCAAATATCTATTGAATTCTAGAAACAATGGCAAGGATCAGTGCAATACTTGCAGCAGCCTAAGCTTTGCCCATGTTAACTTTTCTCTTCACCTTCACTGACAGAAGGAAATTAACATGTGATTCAAAGATTAAGAATTTGAGATTCACTTCAGATTCACAGCATTTCACAAATAGCTAGCTAAAATCAACTGATGACAGATCACTTTTATGATTGATCTGGCCCTTTATCACTAAAATAAATTATGCAATACAAACACAAGGTCAAACAAATATAATTTTAAAATTTAAAATATTTCTAAATAGTCAAGATTAAATAGATCTTTAACTTAAAGTAATTCAACTTAAACAAAATATCAAAATATTATGAAAGTAAAATGTTTTAACACAAATATTTTAAATATAAAGCTAGGTCAATGTTATCAAGGCTAATAGGATCTAAAGCATCCCTTGTTTTGCTCAAATTCCTACAAAGTATAAACTTGAAAAAAACAACATGAATATAAACCATATATATTAGTGATAAATCTAATTTTAAAAAATTAATATCATTGTTAATGAAAATAGTAATAATAATTTTCAATATTATTATTAATATCATTGTTATTAAAAATAGTAATGAAAATGAGCTTTTTATACTTGGGTGGTTTAATTAATTAAATTGAACCAGGTTCAATTTGATTCAATGGTTTTTCAAGACCGGAACGGAACATGTGAAATGAAACCGGAACATTCCGGCCAAAATTTAGCCGAAAAATCCGGAACGGACCGAGATTTGAAATGAGATGAAAATTGTTCTGTTTTTTGAATTGGTATGAAATGTTTCGGCCATTCCGGACGAAACGGAACGGAATTGACAACCTTGATTCAGATCCTTCAAAAACAGACACAAACCTGGGTTTTGGCACTGATCCATGAGTCTCCCCATATATATATGCCATGGTTGCGAACAAGCACAGCTGTTGTTTTGGGTACGCTTCAATCTGAAACATATGAGTGCATTCTAAGTCGTCTAAAGCATATCCCGCTGAATAAACAAAAGAACTGGAGATCAAAGAAAAGTTTTCCCAAAAAAGGCATTCATTCTCCAGAAAGTACAGTGAAGGCATGTTCTAATTAGCAAGGGTTGGTTTTGGTTATGCCACCCATCATTATGATAGTTAGCTACTAAAGAATAATAGTCAAGAGATCACTGAAACAATAATCAAGCAAAATGGCATGAGGAAACGAGCACAAATTTCTCCAACAAATATTTGATGGGACAACAGATCTACACATGGTGAGGTCCAGCTCACAAGGAATATTTGATTAGTTGCTCCCACAGTATCTTTTGTTCTACAGATGAGCACAGAAAGTCAAATGTTAGAAACCAAGCTACAAATTATAGATGTCAACAAACAAAAGAACATACAGCTTTAGCAAGAGAACCTGTAAGCTCGTTTTCATGGGCTGTGTTCTCTATTATTGGGACAACAAGTTCATCATAGTAGCCATGCCCTTGAATTCCTTTTATCATCTCCATATGGGTGATCTGTAAATGTAAAAAAAAAAAAAAACACCAGAAGCAAGTCAAATGAAGCAGTGAGAAAAGAGTAGTAGTTGAAAAAACAAATCATGGGTGATGTTGTGTACAATTTTAATGATGCATGGGTGATGTTGTGTACAATTTTAATGATGCATGACGACAAGATTTGGTTTTCAGGATGCATGAACAACCAAACACAATGCAAAACCTCTTCTAACGACTTTGTACAGCTAATAGTTGATTCTCTGACATGACAATACTGATACTTTTTCAGTAATAACGACATCAAGAATACCACCCATCTAAATACCCATAATATATATATATATATAAGAGAGATATTTACTCAGTTAATTTCACTTGCTCTGTTAGTAGAAATCTAATGATACCATATGGCAATTGTTTCGTAACTGCAGATTACCCATGTATCTCACCAACTAGGTTGGATTTGATGTTTCCTGCCCACTGCCCATTTGCTTCTACTCCATTTAGAATTCTTTAAATATGAGATTAAATAAATCCATTTCTGATTCCACTGTCTAAAAGCTTTTACTAAAAGTAATAAAAAAATATCTGAATTATTCCATTTGTCCTGCCTTTTTACACGTTTCTTCTGATTTTCTGAACATCCCCCAACACCCCCCTATCACAAAACTTTCATTCAAATCACAAATAACAAACCATCTCAACAGCAAAAAACTAAGGAATTTTTATAACTTAGTGGATCATGCTTAGCTAATGTCATCATTTAGTATGATCAAGGTAGGCTCTCAAATTTGGAGAACACTCATTCATTTAACAGATAAATGTTCCGCAACTGTGATATGATATAAAATTGTTTGTTTACATTTTAATCTGTATCCTCCTGCATTTGAACCATTGATGATTCATCCAGCTCAAGTATCGCATGTCAATACTTTCAACCAAGATAATATCCTCAAGTGTCATCTTTCCCCATGTAATAAAGAGTATAAGTTGTGTCTACATGTACAATAAAAAGCTCGCTCTGTTTCTCAGATGCAGGATTCCACATGGCCTGCCAAGATTGATCTTGAAAATATCAAGGGAGGTGGTTTCTTTTGGAGGGGAGGGTTGTGGGAACTTGAAGTTGCTATGTTAAAGAAACAACAGGAATAAATTTAAAAATTCCAATCACTTGTAAATTCAAAAAGAAAGAGCTACCCGGAATTCTTTTGATAACAGATTGACCATTGTTACAAGACAAGATTCTATCCCATGACTGTGAATGACAGCTCCTGCATGACGCATGTCATATGCCTGCATTACACCAGAATAACTGTTAATTGTGACACTGAAGAAAAAGTGAAATTTCATCTTATCATGTTAATCCGGATATGAGATTATGGAAGCTGCAACTCCTAAAAAGCACATGAAATCTGCCATTTCATTATATTTTTTTCTCCGTTTTAACAGTGACCAATCACTAACTATTAGTAACTAGAAAATAAATATAGCATCATAACTACCATCACAAGAAAGAATTCAAAGAGACATGCCATTTGCATTAATAAAGTTGTGAACTTAATGTAAGAAAAAATTATGCTTAGAACACTCCCATAAAGCAAATGTTAAAACAATTCAAATAAGAACTCACTATTGTAGAATTACTGTGCAATATTGCACTAATAATAAATCATTGTTTCAGATTTGAAAGTTATTGATAACAACTCAAACTCCATTCTTTATGTGCTATCAAGTGGAGGACATAATCGAACCAATACCTTCAGAAAAAAAGGAGCAAAATCAGAACATTTGGGAGGCTTGTGTGGGTAAGGTTTCGGAGATGGCGAAGACAATATAGACCCATTTGTAGCTAAGACATACATGTCCTCTGGTTCCATTCTCTCCTTCTGCACTACTGCCCAATTACAACAAATATTCAACTTAGGTTCAATAAATTTCCCATTAGTCAACAACAAGCCATAAAAATACACAAAAAAAAATACAATTAAGTACTAACACCAAGTAAAAGAAAATTAAATGGATAGAAACACACAAGGAACTAAGCACATATACATACAACTAAGCTTCAGTATCAAATAAACAATAATAAAGAAGCAATGCAGCACAACAGACAATCAAATTAAGCTAAGAGAAAAAGAAAGAAAAAAAAAAAAAAGGAACCCAGAAACCAAAACCACATAACCAGACACAAACATTAACAAAACCAATCAAGAATCCATAAAAAAACACAAACTTTTAACACATAAGCCAACCCTTAAAAACAAGAATATCAGTATTACCAGAAGGGGACATGAGAATAAGCTGTTGGCGCTTAGGGATAGAATCATCATGGGCCTTAATGGTGATGCTACCACCAGTCCCAGAAACCCATCCAAGGCTGTAGAATTGTTTGCAAAGATCAGCAATTAATACCCTTGTATCTTTAACTGCTTTGGTCTCTAAATAAGCTTGTGATGCCACCTTTGCTGCTGCCATTCCTCCATCCACTGCCACTGCTGGTGGGGCTGCTGCCATTTGCTTGCTTTCTCTTTCTAGAGAGGGACAATAAATACAAGGACTCTAGAGAGAGAAAGACTGTTGCTTTTATTCCTGTGATTCCAAGGCTGCTTCTGTTTAATTTTAAGTTTCAAAAGCGTTTTTAAGAAAATATAATTAGTGCATAGAGTTAATCAATTTGTGGGCTTAGCGTGAAGAAATTGTAAGAGTCAATCTGGTCATTGAAGAACTATTGTAATTGTAATCATTTATAGTTTTCACCAGACCATTACATTAGTGCATGGAGTTTGCCCTTGGTTTATTTTTATTAATTAATAGGCATGTATCACACCATTTTTGTTGCTGAAAGTGTAACCTCTGAATCATGCCAGTCAAGAGATCACTAGCCCACCACATAAAAGAAGCAGAAAAGGAAGAAGAAAGGGCCCATGTAAGAGAAAGGAAAATGGGCTAACTTTGCCCTAGTGTTATTAAATCAATTAATGGAGAAAAAAAAAGAGCCCACAAATTCTAGCTATCCAAGCTAAGCCCACACGAAGTTTTCCAGTAAAATTGAAATATAAAAGAAATATAATTTTAAAAGTAAAAATTAGATAGGGAGAGAGGTTCAAGTAAAATAGACTTTAAGCTCGGGGCAACTCATCTAGGCCTTATTGTTTTGCTATAATTTTTTTTTTCATGTAGTTATTTTTTTCACTCATCAATATTAGATTCTGATTAATTTTTTTAATTTTTTCAGAACTCTTTTAATAGTACTTAAAGGGTAATCAAAGTTGTTGGTGGGAGAATTTCATGAGCTTATTATTCCTAATATTCTCTATAAAAATAGGAGTTTTTAAGGTTGGTTTATTTTATTTTATTTTTTTTAAGCTTTATTTAATCTCTAAGATTCCCTCATTAACAAGAGTTTAGGTTCTTTCTTTGTAGAGATAATTGAGTGTTATTTTTTTGGTTTATTGGACCGTTATTTAGGAGTGTATCTAAATAAAATGATGTTATTGAAATCTTGAGAAACTTAGTGCAAACATTCTAATTTTTTAAAGTGAGGAGCAATAAAACTTTAAGTATAAACGATTCTTCCTTAACAAAAACAAAAACTTCAACATTTTAAAGTGTTTCAACAAATAAGTGCTCTTATTTGTTTTTAATTTAAAAATAGATATTTTATATTATTAGTATTCATGCTAAGACTTTGATTTTATATTAATTGCAAGTTTAAATATATATTTAATATACATGTTAGAATTCTACTATCTATGTTAGGAATTTGATTTTATATTAGTATGCATGCTAAAACGTATGACTAGTATGCATACTAGAATTTTATTATTATATTTGTGTTGGAACCATATTTGCTATTAATTTTTATTTTACATGTTTATAGATTTAAACTTATACGAACAGTAGTATTTTTTCGGGCAACATTTTTATTTAATATGGATTTATAATCCTGGAAGAAGTAAAGGATTGTCAAAGCATTAGATAGACATGTGATTATAAGTTTTTAAGGGGTCTTTTCACTTTATATTGGATTTATAACATTAAATTAAAAGGTTAGAAGAAAAAGGAAACCATTAAATGTTTTAGAAGGACAACAAGCATAAAATCCCAATAAAAATTATAAGAATGATGATCAAATTAAAAACATCAATACATGATCAAAAAAACCTAAACATGCAAAATTTTTCAACTTGTTTTTTTACATAAAAAAATTGTAAATGTAATTCAAAAAACTTATGCATGTATCCAATTAAATAAATAACAAACCATTGTATAAATAAATGAAAAAAATGTAATTAACAATAAATAAAAACATTATTGAAAAAATAAAAAGACCAATGTAGATCAAGATATTTAATATCAGAATACGGGTCATTTACCTGATTGTGTTTAATGAATTTATTTATGAAAATTAATTTGTAATAGAGATTGACACATACATAAAATTTATTGAATAACATAAAAGAAAAAAAATATTATGCAACAAATTAAAAACATTATAAAAATAAATATTTGATCTATATAGAATACACAAAAAAAAAATTATAAATGAATCATAATAACCTATGAAAAAATTAAACACATTCAATATAATTAAAAATAATAATCGCTATTCAACAAAGGCTAAAAAACCTAAAACAAATCATAGCGAAAAGGATATTAATTAAAATAAATAAATTTTAAAATTATTTTAAAATACACATATAAAAAAGCCATTAATATAAAAAATAAAAATTTTGAAGAAAAAAAATTAGGTTTGGCATTGCTAGGTCTGGTAAGCCAGGTCTAATGTTTGGCCCAATCAAAAAAACAAATGATGTGTCGTCTAAAAATCACAGAATCCAGCCACTAGTGTGGCTAGAAAAATAGAGTTCTTTTTTTAACTTAAAAACCTATTTTCAACTTATTTTTTACCCAAAATACCTAGGAAACACCCTAAAAACTTTATTAAACTAATCCATGGCCTAAAAAACGTAAAAAAAACCCAACCTGCAACTAAAAATCTTCTTGAGATCAAATTTGTTTTTTAAGGTTTCTTTCAAGGTAAAAAAAACCTAATATTAATCTCCCTTATCATATATAACGTTTTGACACAAACATTGACTGTTTTGATGACCGAAATCTTATCCAGTGACAACTTTTTCTTTCTAAGTCGGAATTCGACAAATCCCTCTCTCTTCTCCACCCAAAAAATGATTGAAAAAAGAGGAGAATGAAGTTTGGTACCAAATGTTTTTTTTTTAAATTATAGGGACCAGTTACCAATGGCTTAAAACTATAGGGGACTAAAATGAACTTTTCAAAAAATTATAGACTTGCCACCTATTTTACCTAATTTTCCACTTCAACCCTTTTTTTTTCAATTCAGCCTTTACCTCTAAAAACTAATATGAAATTTGGCTATAATTTGGGCTTATTTGTGTAAAACAAAAGGCTTGAAGACCAAATTGAAATTTTTTAAAAATTACTATTACAGTTCATAGTGAATTGTGAGATGATAAACAATAAAAATGGCTATAATGTTTTACCCAAAAACTTTAATTTTTGTTAATGTGCAATAAAAAGAAAACTATCGTTTTAAGTGGTCAAAGGAAATGAGAGTCTAATTAATTTAATATCTTAAACTTTAAGAAGCTTTGTGAGCGTACTTTCAGTCATGTGCATGCATATGTGTGAATGCATATGTATGGGTTCATATGTCTAGAGGTTGCCATTTAACCTAGAATTAGCCTCAAAACTGGCCTAGAATTGTCTCACCATATTAACATAGACTTTTTGGCTTTTATTTTTCATAAAAATATTTTCTTACACCTTATTTTTCTATTCTATAAGCATAGACTAACAATTTCTTTACTTTAGAAAAAACACCTAAATCATTTAGAGTTACCTTACACCCTTTAACAATATTTCTCTCATAAAGCTTTTATGTGCAATCCTTTCTATATGAATTTTAGGTAACAAAAAACTCCCTGGAAAAATATAGACTATCCTATAAAGGAAACTCATGAATATTATATGAAATAAATAAGTGAGAAGATTGTCCAAGACAAATTGGTGGTTTTTGAAGAGGAGGAGTCTTGATCACCTTATAGTTTGAGGACGAGAAAGTTAGTCTTTTTCTATGAATTATTTTGAAGTTTTTTAGGTGTTTGTTTTTAAAAGAGGGTGAATGCTTTGTTTGGAGAGGTAGAGAAATGTGTTAAGTGTTTGTGAAATCAAATAGAGATATAGGACATATTGGTGCATAAAATGGAATGGCTAAAAGCTCTTGGTGAAGAAAAAGAATGAAATGGCCAAGAGCTTCTTTAGATGTTTAAGTGCAAATTTTTGATTTTGAACATGAAACAACATAATATTTAAGTGCATTAAAGGCTTACAAGTTGAGTGAATCTTTCAAGAGTTAAAAGACATAAAAAAAAAATATGGACAATAAATTGTACTTCATTTTTAGAGAAGAGAAAAGGAAAGGGAAATGATGTGTTATATTTGACTAGATAGTTTTGAGAGAAATAAGAAATTATGCAAGCTAACACTTTCCCATATAAATAAACCTTAATCATGGAAGAGAGAATCAATATTCTTAATTTAATCACATCTCTTTAATGAAAAGAACACCCAAACATAGCTAAAACCAATATCCATTGGTTAAAATATTGTAAACCAAATCTTTTTTTTTTTATCTTATTTATGTCCAAAATCTTCTCTCATATTCGACTAAGGGTGCAAGAACATTAAGTCCAAAAGCTTGTCTCTTTTTCGAAGGATTAAAAGAGTGTAACCTTTTCAAATAGACTCATTTTATCAACTTGTGCATGAATATGCAATCAATTTAATGTTTTCAAGCAAACATGCATGAATTTACATTATCATGCAAGCATACCAAAAATTCAAATATACATATTGAATACGCACCAAGCATATGCATATCATAAGATATATAAGATAGAGGTCAAGGAGGATTGTCCTTACCTAGTTCAAGTTGAAAAGCATAAAATCTATCTTTACTTAATGAGTTTGTTAAAATTTTTGTAATTTGTTTCTTCGTGACCACAAAATTAAGAATAATATCACTTTTTTAAACATAATCACAAATAAAATGATGTCTATTTTCAATGTTCTTAGTACTACAATGTTGGATAGGGTTTTTAGTCAAATTAATATCACTAGTGTTATCACAAAATATTGGAATATAGTTTCATTTAAGACCAAAGTCCATGAGAGTTTTCTTCATCTAGAATATTTGAGCATAACATGACACAATGTCAATATATTTAGCTTTTATAGTGGAATCTGCCACCGAATTTTGCTTTTTTGCTAGACCATAAAACTAAAACATGTCTTATGAATTGACAAGTCCTATTAATGCGTTTCCTATTGACTATGCAACCAGCCAAGTTGAAGTCTAAAAAATAGGTCAAATCAAAATTATCTATCTGAAAGTGTCAAAGAACCAATTTGATTATGCCTTTTAAATATCTAAAAATATGCTAAACGGCACGAATGTGAGACTCTCTAGGACTAACTTGAAATCTAGTATATAAACAAATGCTAAACATGATATCGGGTTTACTAGCCATTAAATAAAGTAAGTTTCTTACCATACCTCGATATCTTTTGATTTTTACATATTTACCTTGTTTATATTTGTCGAGTTTGGTGGTAGTGCTAATTAGAATTGAACTTAAACTTATGGATTCTAAATCAAATTTAAAAAATCCAAGTAAATTTATCAAGAACTCAAAAATTGTTAGCCACGTTAATAAAAGTGTAGAGAAT
>Ga0307517_10004479_pt1 | contig 21442 bp, 18 predicted proteins | sample 23_EM_MG_FD_194515 | JGI IMG/M metagenome (GOLD analysis project Ga0307517, IMG submission 194515) | Populus trichocarpa ectomycorrhiza microbial communities from riparian zone in the Pacific Northwest, United States - 23_EM | ecosystem: Host-associated > Plants > Roots > Unclassified | place... | reverse complement strand
ATGGGCTCACCAAAGGATTGGAGCGAGCGAAGCACCAGAACTTTCTTAATATGTTGTCACTTTCTATGTAACTCGTCTGGGAGGCAGAGATGTTTAGTTTTTTACTTGTTTAAAAGTGTTTTTTTTTCTTTTTCTCTGCGGATGGATATTAATGGGAGAATGTACGATGGGATTAGGGGGAGTGATGGAGTAACCCCATCGTGGTATGTTAGGTTAGGGCACACTTGTAGGTGTGAGCAGGGCTATTGACCAGACCGCGCGGCGGTGACTGGTGTTGTGTGGTAGGAGCCCACTGTGCGGGCCACCACAAACTGTATCTAGTCTGAGCTGCGTTCCTTTCTCCTTACGAGAACAACTTATGGTCATCACACTCCTTGCGAACACACTTGTCATATATATCGGATATCGAACACATCTCAGTTTTCCTATCAGCGATTGACCCGGATCGTTCTCGTGACGACAGATCTGATTATCGCTGTGCCCTTGCGGTGCCTGTCCGACGGCATATTCCCTGCGCGGAAACCAGACCTCCATCATAGTTCATATCGTGCAGTTATACAGCTGCGGGCGCCTAAATTTGGGATATGATAGATACTGCGAAGTGGCGTGTTATTTTTGAGATGTCGGAGGAGTTGGAAAAGATTTGCTCCATTTTGTGGTTGGTCTTGTGCTTGTTCCACAATGGCACCCATCTCCGGAAACTTTGATCAAGTAGGAAGCCTTTTGAAAATTTCAGCAGATCGGAGATGTTTGTTAGCTCTGTTTTTGATTTTGAGTTTTCTCCTCCCCCACTTATTCCGCCCGGCCTCCACCGCATGCTCCACTGTTGGTAGGTGGAGGATTGCGCGCTGGAAGGGGGAAAGGAGTGCGATAGATTTTATTCTGTCGCCAAAATTGTTATCAAACAGTCGTCTTTCCATTGTACAGTATTTACATCGGAGATAGGGGTAAGAGACCCTCCAAGAAAAATTCTATCATGATACCATATTATACTACATCCTAGCCTAAGTATATTATATTATTAAGAGAAGGAGAGAGGACTTATCCGAAAAAATGTCTATCTTTGGTAAGAGAGACCTAGAAAAGGAAAGAGAAATTGAAGAAAAAATATGGACATGCTTCATATATCTTGGGCAACCATTGCCAGAGTTGACGGGTGAATGAAGTTTTTGATTATACCAACCCTATGGTTGAGCCCAGTCGAGTTCGAGCGTTCGACAATTGCGCCGTTTATTAGTTATCCTCCGACAATCGGGGGGGTTAGAAACAGTAGTAGAATGCCTGCTAAGGTTGGAAACAGTGCGCATGGCTGGGTTCGGAGGAGCCGAAAGAGTTCGTGCTTCCAGGGCCTTATACCGCACTAGGGGTTGTAGCCTTTCGGGCCTTGAGTAGCTTCACAACTCCAGTATGCCGAAACCGAGTAGCCAATGAGAGCGGCGTTCGGCCACGATTGTCTGGCCTATCTGGGTTAACGTCATTCCGTTCTAACAGGAGCTGCACTACTCCCTCATGCCCATACGATGCGGCCAACGAGAGCGGTGTTTGGCCATGATTGTCTGGTGTATCGGGGTTAACGTCCTTCCGTTCCAACAGCAGGTTCACTACTCCCTCACGCCCACCCTTGGCGGCCGACAAGAGTGGTGTTTGGCCATCATTGTCAGGCCAATCGGGGCTAACATCTTTTCGTTCCAATAACAGCCTCACTACTCCTTCATGTCCATTCACGGCGGCCAACAGGAGCGGTGTTTGGTTGTCATTGTCTGGCTTATTGGGGCTAAGGTCTTTCCGTTCTAAAAGCAGCTTCACCACTCCTTCACACCCAATTCTGGCGGCCCACCAGAGCGGCGTTCGGCCATCATTAGCTGACCTATCGGGGCTGAGGTCTTTCCGTTCCAACAGCAACTTCACCACACCTTCACGACCATTCCTGGCGGCCCACCTGAGCAGTGTTTGGCCATCACTGTCTGGCCTATCGGGGTTAACGTCTTTCCGTTCCAGCAGCAACTTCACCACTCCTTCACGCTCTTTCCTGGTGGCCCACCAGAGTGGTGTTCGGCCATCACTGTCTGGCCCATCGGGGTTAACGTCCTTCCGTTGAAGCAGCAGCTTCACTACTCTTTCACGCCCACCCTCGGCGGCCCACGAGAGCGGTGTTCGGCCATGACTGTCAGGTCTCTCAGGGTGGACGTATTTTCTTCTAAATAGTATACCCATTACATGTGGTGTCTTTTCCCACCTGAGGCCTATGCTCCCAAGATCGACAAATGACCGACTAAGGAACAGCATGACTACCCCTTCGTGCCCACTCCCAGCCGCCCACGAGAGTGCAGTTCGCCCATATATCCTGTCTGGTATATCCGGCTGAGTGTGCTTCTGTTCCAAGAGTAGTTTTACTACTTCTTCATGGCCATACCTCGCAGCCCATATGAGTGGTGTCAGACCGGCACCATCTCTTTTGTTTACGTCCCATCTCTTTGTTTTTATCAAATCAATTGCGACTTCTGCAATGCCTAGGTATGAGATGCAATGTAATGCAGAAAATTGCTTGTCGTAATTAAAGGGCCACTCGCCGATCGACCTCGCAAGTAACTCGGCGGATATGTGACTATCGTATTGATCAAAAAGGTCACACGCGAGGGATCTTGAGCGATCTGAGAGCTCCATTCGCATGTGAGTTCCCCAATACAAAGAAGCGTATTCCAGCAAGGGTGTGCCTTTGAAGTCGCGAGAGGGGCGGGACGAAAGCTCTCTGATGGCCTGGAAATTAAGATACGTCAAACAGGTCTCCGTGATTTTAGAGTGAGGTTTGTCAAATAAGTCAGCATGACGGGAGAGATACTCCTTCAGCGTGAAATGGATAAGCCGAATAGTGGAGGATCCTTTATCGACAGTGGCAAGTCCTTGGCAACAGCCTAACACTGTCTGGATCGAAGGGACATTGTTGGTATTTATGTCGACTACTCCTATCTCGACCGCTAGGGCGTGACATATCTCATCCACACTCAGCGGCCGCTCGGCATGTGAAATCCACATTAGAGTCTCCACCCCCAGTCTCGCTCTATCCCCATTCTGAGCCTTTATCCGTCCGATGGTTGTACCGTATGCATCCCCCAAGCCCAAACCATCGGTCGTCGCATCGAGCTTCTCTCGCCTCCGATGGAGTGTCATTTCCTGTAGGATCGCCTCAATGTTTAGAGATACCAGCAGAAATCTAGATACAGGACTATTAGCTCATAATTTACGGTATCTTTTTCAGGGCCCTGGCTCCTCACTTACAGTTGTGAAGCGGTCTCGGGAATGTTCTTTATGATGTCCTCCTCCAAGCTCTTATCCATCGCCTCCGGTGTTGTGTCCTCTTTCAGCTTCGCCCTCAGGAATCGAATTATATCACCCTTGGCTGGTGTAATGGATACAGCGGCTACCATCCCGGCGAGATGTTTCTCCACCTCATCCCGGATATGCAATCTTCCAGCAAGGAATATCCGCATACTTGGGGACTTGTGTAGAATTTGTTTGAGTGAATCAAGCAGCTTGGCCCGGTACTCCGCCCTGCATTCGTCGAGGGCATCAATACATATGAAGGTGGGCCGTGAGGACGAGATATCCTGTAACATCTCTACGACTTCCCTGAGTTCTAGCCTCCGCCCTCCGGTGGTCTTCTTCTGGTCTCGGAAGGCCTCGGTGATCTTTGCCGGAATATTTTCGAGTCCACCAACAAGTTGTTTTAGGAGGGAACCTAGGACGGTGGAAATGGATTGCTCCTTCTGGGCGGCGAAGTCGAAATAGAAGCAAGCAACTACGGCATTTCGCCCCCTTGCCCAATCGCACAACCCATCGATTACCAAGGAGCTAACATCACAAGTTCTCAGCAACACCATTGCTTCATGGAGGATAGGGTTCCGTACCTAATGTAGGTTTTGCCGACCCCCGGATTTCCATGGCAAAACAAGGCTGAATTATCGGGTTCTCCACCGCGAATGCCATCGAACCAACTCCGGTATTCCTCTGTTCGTAAGAGCCAGTCCCCCACATGTTCGACTCGGCCGTCTCTAATACCGCGGTGTCGTATCCAGGGGTCCAGTTGTGATAACCATGAGAGAATCTCAGCTCTCTCATCGGCTCCACCAAAGTTATTCACGTAAGTAGTATTGAAGGACTGATTATTAAAGGAGTTGTTATAGCGAGAGTTGCTATTTTCCCCGACACGAGCTTGTGACATTTCTCGTTTTTCAGCTGCTGTTTGGAAGGTGGCAGATTCGATGCAGAAGATTCCGAGAATGTGTTCTTGTGTGCGTTGCGGCGGGTCAAGTAGACATCGAGTGCAAAGAAAATAATCCCAAGCGAGAAGGAGCCAAAGCGCAGAGGCTGCTTATGTAAGCAACTAATGGGGGGAATGAGAATCCGCATTCCCTATGATACAGCCTTTAACAATATTCTATCCCCATCTATTAGCTCTCTCCGATTTAATTCTTCAGATGCTACTAGTGAAGCGTGAGGTATGCAAAGCATACTGGTACACTCATGTTCACTTAATTCTCATCCACCATCATGCATGTGTGGCAGTGTTGTCGTGGTGAAAATGTACCATGCAACCAAAGATTGCTGGGGACAGTACATTTTCACCAGCCATAACACTGCAACAGGTACACGGGGGTATGAGAATTCTCAGTGGCAACAAAGGTACCAGGACAATCTTTACAGTTCGAACCATATACAAATTCTTGTAGCAGTACCTCCATTGCCATCAAGAGATCACCACAGCTGTCTTTCCGTGAAGGCTTTGCTAAAGCGAGTGCACTGTCATCAGTCAATTGAGCGGTTTAGGGTTAGGCCCAAAGGACTAGGTAAAACAGACAACCTGAACATCACTAGGGGAATCGCCAAAACACTTGCTGAGTAGGTAGTTGATAGAAATAACATGCCCGAGAGATAGAATATTAAAAAATTAGCTAGATACATCATGTGGTTGTAGCTGGATGGAAATCTTGTGGGGAATGAGGATTCCCAGGCCCCCGATTATTTTCTTACGTAAGCAGCCTCCGTGCTTTGGCTTCTTCTCGCTTAGGATCTTTTTTTGCACTCGATGTCTATGACCTGCTGTACCGTAAAATCTCGTGAAATCCACTATCTCCATCAGCTCCCAATCTCCGGATTCTCAGTCAAAAGTCCCCAAGAAGGATTAGTGCTTTCCTGACACGGTATAGCCTGAGTCATTCTGTCTTGTTGGATCTCGTTAGCTTGACAAACTAAACCTATCGTGGGCTGATGTCGCGATTTACAGGGATATTCGTCACAGCTCGGAGATAGTGGATTTCACGAGATTATACGGTACCGGTAGTCCAACCGGTTCCTCCGTTGTGCTGTGTTTCCTTGGCCGCGATGGTGGGGAGAGAGTGCGAGAGATCGTAACTTACATAGAGCCCCCCTGTCTGCCAAGACTAGGCAACAGCCACCCCTGCAGAAAACTTGACGGCTTCCCAAGCAAAGATCATGAACCACTATCTATTTTGTTTAAGTTATTCGCAGATAGGCTAAATAAATAAAAAACTGCAGGTGAGGAAACCCAAATTTTATCCGTAACAAGACCGGTACTGTACACACTAGCGGCAGCAGGGCGCTATGTCTTCCGGGTGACTAATTACTCGTATTCCTCTAGGGACATGGGATGCCTTCATCCCAATTTGTTTTACCGCATAGCAGAATATGAGGCGAAGTGAAGCGTTCAAGTTCCTCTAAACTTGTAGTAAATTTACTTAGCAGTGTAAGAGGACTTTGCCGATACGGCCGTATACTTAGGGCAAGCCAAGTGTTTGCCTCTGCTCCTTGTATGATTCATACACCGAAGCTTCACAGAGATTCTGACTAGGCTACCCCAATGGCTATCACTATATACCTCTCTAGGCCGGTTGGAAGTTTTGATCGAGATTAGCCCAGATACGGTTCGTGAGCCAGATGGGGGGTGGCATTCATAGAGCATGATACACGATAGTTGGCCCCAATTTTCTCCCGCAGCGGAGGGATTTCGGGGCTTATTCATGCCGTGGTATCGATTTCATCATGACTGTCAGGATCCGTGTCTCTAGATGACCCCTTGGGGGATGCTACGGGGTGTGAAAGCGGTAGTTTACTGCACTGTATTTTGAAGAAGCGAGGTTGGAGTTGGCTTACCTCTCGAACCCAATATTGTGAACCGCATTCCGGACCGGAGGTGCTCTTCCACTAACAATGGCTATACCGTAAATACACCCTATCGAATCCAGACATACAAGCCACTGTAAGTAGTTATTTAGACAGCACATATTTTTTGATTGAAAACTCCCATATCCTAAATCACCCAGCCATACAAATTACACATAGATATTCTAAGAAATAAGAAATTTCAACTCCGAATTAGGACTTTTCAAGTAAGAAAAGATGGGTACCTTAACGGCAATGGTGTTAGAAAATAATATTCGGAGACACATAGGCATTTTTCAGTACCAGCCCGGAACCCCCCGCGTGGTTTTCGAAGCCCCGGAACAATTGACCTACCAGCTGATAAAATATTTTTCTGTTATCATACTTAAAAGTGTTCGGTTATTTTGCCAACAATACTTCGTTCGAAGGTAGCGAATCTGCGATCTTATATGGTGTCAACACCCTCCCGAGTTACCGATAATATGAAAATATATGACCTTGGAGCTGAGGATCTAGGGATCCCCATCCCATCACTCATCACCCCCACATTGCACAGCACATGAGGGAGTAGCAGGAACCTGCTGCATTCCAGGACAGTGGAAGAGCAGGGAAATTGGGCTTGAACGCCGAGGTTATCGTAGTACAAGTACAAATATCTGCTGGTTGCTTTTTCTTCTTTTTTGAAAACTGTTGAGATCAGAACTTCACACCGAGCATAGAAGCAAAGTCAAAATTTTGAAATCATTGTACAGAGGCTCCCATTTACAAAAGGATGGATCATATTAAACAACTTGCGCTTAGGCTAGAAACCTGAGAGGAAGTATTTCCAATCAAAAATATATGAGGAATGATCGAGTAGAGTTATGTCTCCCTAATCCCGATGAGGCGATTGGGCTAGACACTCGCCGGCATTGCGGTAGGATAACAGCAGCCCCGCTTTCCTTCAACAGAAGGAACACTATTAACCAACGCTATTGGACTGTGGGCTGAGGAAGGAAATTTTATGTTAACGGATGACAAGAGGAGGACCTCCTGTATCTAAGTTACTCGGATGACTAGCAAGGTTGGGCTTTCTTTCAGTTGGTTTTTTTTCTCTTTGCGGTCTGGGTTGGCTTTGAATAAGAGGTTTGCGAAGTAGCTTGGCGGATTTGAATTGATCGTGACTTGTGTGGTTTTCCTTTCTAGCTGTGATTCCTTGATAGTGACAGTTGTTTGCCCATACCTCTTTCGTTCCGTCGAGTAGATACAGTATCCCGGGGTTCTGTTTTTCAGTCTTGTTCTTGAGGTATAGGGATGTCAAAGAGGAAACGGGAGCCGCACGGAAGTAGCCGATGGACTAAGCGAATTCACTTGGATCTTAGGCACTTTGGGGTGGGGATATGGAACGTTAGTTTCACCGCTCATACTTTGTTCCCTCGCTCGCTCTTGCTGTCGGCTTCACTATCTAGCTAAAAATCAAACCGTAGAGACAGGCATAAGTAAAACATAAATTCCACATCCTAATCCTTCTCTGGATCACCACACCTATCTGCATGTTTTCCCGCATGCCCTTGTTCCTCCATACACTCCCTTGATACCAAAGAAAAGACATAGCGGGTAAAATCTACAATATTCTCCCGTATCCATTCCGTCTGCATGTCTCCTAAACTCTCCTTCCCGCTCCCGTAGCAAAGCCAAGCACATCCGTCCAACAAGGGGGGATGTGATTCAATAATTTTACGAACGTGGGAGAATGCTCCAAAAATGCAACATAGGTCCGTAGCCACTGTCATACGAGTACAACAGCAACAACTCGAGTGTCGTTGACGTACTAGACCTTTTTTTGCATCGTCTGTATTAGGAAAATACGGAATTTTCTACATCTCTTCCTTTCATCAAATGTGTTTGTCAACGAATAGACAAAAAAAAAAGGGGGGGGGAGTGCGAATAATATTCAACAGACTCCTTGATGGGAGTGTCGAGAGGGTACATATGATTGTTTAGATTAAACTCATTCCGTTCGGCTATCGGTAATAGTATCTGGTTCGGATGATAGTGAATTGGAAAGAATACCGTGAGTAATGATGTATTATACTGTCCCTTTGCAAAAGTAACCCAACTTTGGGATGCAACTGCTGGCACTCCTCCAACACTCAACTCACAAATGACCTCTAAAACCACAACCAATTTTTTTTTGGAAATAAAATAAATATATTATAATCCTAATTAACACCTTGTTCGCCATCTCTCTTCTTTATTGAGATTTTTTAGTTGTTGTAAAGGTATGGTGTGTCCGGGAGTGAGGGGCCGGGTTGCGATGTTGTGATGGAACTTTGCAGCATCAAATGTTCGGTTACTTTTGCTAAGGGACAATACCTTAATCCATAGGATTGGCGGCATCATGAGTTTTCTCACTGCCCCTTCTAGATTGAGGTATTCCACGGCAGAGGATGAAACTAGGATACAGTTCATACGGTGCTGGTCTACTTCCCCAACCACCAAAATACGGGTATGAGAGAGATACTTCAAGATAGCCTATTCATTTTGAGAGGTCGAAAAAGCTAGAAAAGGTTTGCTCTATTTGTGGCTGGTCATGTGCCTGTAGCCTAAGAGCACCCATCTCCGGGAAATTTGAGATAGGAAGCTTTCTTTCATGATTTGACCGGATCAAGGATGTTTGTTGGATATTTTTGTTGATCTTTTTTTTTTGAGTTTTACTTTCTCATACCTGTTCTACCCAGGTCTCCCGCGTATGCTCAGTTGTTGGCAGGTGGAGGATGATAGGTCAGAAGTGGGGAAGAAGTGCGATAGATTTTGGTTGGTAGTCTGGATTGTTATAATATAGTTGTTTTTCCGTTGTACTAGTACAGTAATTAGATAAGAGACATTGGTGAGAGACCCCCCAAGAGAAATTCTGTCATGATACCATACACCACGCCCTAGCCTAAGTTCGACCTATTATCAGGCGAGGGAATGGAAGAATTCAAGAATAGTAGAAGGAAGGTCATATCCGAAAGAAAAAAACCTCCATCCTGGGTACGAGAAACACTTGCAAAGGACAAGGAAATTGGAGAACGAAATGTGGAACTTCAAAATCTAGGGCAATCATAGGGGGAATAGAAGTAGTCGTAGAGGGTCTGCTAAGGTTGTAAACAGCGTACAGAGATAGGTTCGAAGGAGCCAAGAGGGTTCGTGCCTCTAGGAGTTATATAAATTTATCACACTGGGGGTTGCAGCGTTTCGGGCCTTGGATAACTTCACACCTCCAGTATGCTCAGACTGAGAGTATCGGATGAGAGCGATGTTTTGCCGCGATTGTGGGGCCTAGAGGGGCTAACGTCTCCTTGATCTAACAAAAGCTCCACTACTCCCTCATGACTACTCTCGATAGCCCACGAGAGCGGTGTCCGGCCATCATTATCTGGCCTATCGGGGTTAACGTCTTCCCTTTCTAAGAGGAGCTTCACTGCTCCTTCACTCCCTCTCCAGGCGGCCGACGAGAGCGGTGTTCGGCCGTAATTGTCTGGCCTATCGGGGTTAATACCTTCCTTTTCCAACAGGAGCTTCAGTACTCCTTTACGTCCATGCCCTACGGCCAACCAGAGTGGTGTTCGGCCATTATTGTCTGGCCTATTAGGGCTAACGTCTTCCCGGTCTAACAGTAGTTTCACTACTCCTTCACTCTTACTCCGGGCGGCCCATGAGAGCGGTGTTCGGCCATCATTGTCTGGCCTATCAGGGTCAACGTCTTCCCGTTCCAAGAGGAGCTTCACCGCCCCCTCAATCCCTCTCCAGGCGGCCGACGAGAGCGGTGTTCGGCCATAGTTGTCTGGCCTATCGGGGTCAACGTCCTTCCGTCCCAACAGCAACTTCACCACCGCTTCACGCCCATTCCTAGTGGCCCACCAGAGCAGTGTTTGGTTGTCATTGTTTAGCCAATCAGGGCTAACGTCTTCCCGTCCCAACAGCAACTTCACCACTCCTTCACGCCCATTCCTCGCAGCCCACCAGAGTGGTGTTCGGCCATAGTTGTCTGGCCTATCGGGGTCAACGTCTTCCCGTCCCAACAGCAACTTCACCACTCCTTCACGCCCATTCCTAGTGGCCCACCAGAGCAGTGTTTGGCCATCATTGTCTGGCCTATCGGGGTTAACGTCCTCCCGTTTCAACAGCAACTTCATCACTCCTTCACGCCCATTCCTGGCAGCCCACCAGAGCGGTGCTTGGCCATAATTGTCGGGCATATCGGGGTTAACGTCCTCCCGTTCCAACAGCAGGTTCACTACTCCTTCACTCCCATTCTCGCCGGCCCACCAGAGTGGTGTTTGGCCACTATTGTCTGGCCCATCGGGGGTAACGTCTTTTCGTTCTAGTAGCAGCTTCACTACTCCCTCACGCCCACCCTCGGCGGCCCACGAGAGCGGTGTTCGACCATGATTGTCAGGCCTGTCTGGATGGGCGCATCCTCTTCTAAATAGCACACTCATTACTTGTGGTGTCTTTTCCCACCAACGGCCCATGCCCCCAAGATTAACAAATGATCGACTAAGGATCAGCCTGACCACCCCTTCGCGCCCACTCCCAGCGGCCCACGAGAGTGCAGTTCGCCCATATATCCTGTCTGGTATATCCGGCTGAGTCTGCTTCTGTTCCAAAAGTAGTTTTACTACTTCTTCGTGCCCATACCTCGCAGCCCATATGAGTGGCGTCACACCGGCACTATCTCTTTCGTTTACATCACATATCTTCGTTTTTATCAAATCAATGGCCACTTCTGCAATGCCGAAATACGAAATACAATGTAGTACGGGAAATGGCTTTTCGAAATAAGAGTGCCACTCACCGGCCGACAACGAAAGTAATTTGGCGGATATATGACTGTCATAGTGATCAAAAAGGTCGCGCGCAAGGGATCTTGAACGATCTGAGAGCTCCATTCGCATGTGAGTTCCCCAGTACAAAGAAGCATATTCCAGTAAGGGTGTGCCTTTGAAGTCATGAGAGGGGCGGTACGAAAGATCCTTAATGGCCGGGAAATTGAGATACGTCAAACAAGTCTCCGCGATTCCCGAATGAGGTTTGTCAAATAAGTCGGGATGACGAGAGAGATACTCTTTCAGAGTGAAATGGATAAGTCGAATAGTGGAGGACCCCTTATCGACAGTGGCAAGTCCTAGGCAACAGCCTAAAACGGTCCGGATCGATGGGACATTGTTGGTATTAATGTCGGCTGATCCTATCTCGACCGCTAGGGCGTGACATATCTCATCCACAGTCAGCGGCCGCTCGGAATGTGAAATCCATATTAGAGCCTCCACCCCCAGTCTTGCTCTATCACCATTCTGGGCCTTTATCCGTCCTATGGTTGCACCGTATGCATCCCCCAAGCCCAAGCCGTCTGTTATAGTAGCGAACTTCTCTCGCCTTCGATGGAGTGTTGTTTCCTGTAGGATCGCCTCAATATTTAGAGATACTAGTAGAAATCTAGAAACAGATCTGTTAACTCATAGTTTCAGATAGCTTTCTCAGGATCCTTGCTCCTCACTTACATTTCTGAAACCGTTTCGGGAATGTTCTTTATAATGTCCTCCTCCAAGCTCTTGTCCATAGCCTCTGGCGTTGTGTCCTCTTTCAGTTTCGCCTTCAGGAATCGAATGATATCATCCTTTGTGGGTGTAATAGGCACAGCCGCTACCATCCCGGCGAGATGTTTCTCCACTTCATCCCGGATATGCGATCTTCCGGCTAGGAACATCCGCGTGCTTGGGGACTTGAGTAGAATTTGTTTGAGTGAATCAAGCAGCTTGGCCCGGTATTCCGCTATGCATTCATCGAGGGCATCAATACATATGAAGGTAGGCCGTGAGGACGAGATATCCTGTAACATCTTTACGACTTGACCGAGTTCCAGTCTCCGCCCCCCGGTGGTCTTCTTCTGGTCTCGGAAGGCCTCGACGATCTTTGCCGGAATATTTTCGAGTCCTCCAACAAGCTGTTTTAGGAGGGAACTTGGAACGGCCGTCGGCGATTGCTCCTTTTGGGCGGCGAAGTCGAAGTAGAAGCACGCAACTGCAGCATTTTGCTCCTTTGCCGAATCGCACAACCTATCTATTACCAAGGAGCTAGTACCACAGTTTCTTAGCAACACCCTTGCTGTATGGGAGATGTGGTTTCTTACGTGATGTAGGTCTTACCGACCCCCGGATCCCCATAGCAAAACAAGGCCGAGTTATCGGGTTTTCCACCGCGAATGCCATCGAACCAATTCCGATATTCCCCCGCCCGCAAGAGCCAGTCCCCCACATGTTCGACGCGCTGGGCTCTGATATCATGGTGTCGTATCCAGGGGTCCAGCGGAGATAACCATGCGAGAATCTCTGCTCTCTCGTCGGTGTTTCTAAGGTTATCCACGTTAGACACATGGTCAAATGAGATGGTATTGTTGAATGAGATGGTATTATTAAACGAGTCGTTATTAAAGGAGTTGTTACAGCGAGAGTTGCCATTTTCCACGACACGAACTTGCGACATTTCTCGTTTCTCTCTCTCTTGTTTGGAAAGAGGTACAATAAATGCAGAGGATTCACAGAATGGATTCTTGAATTGGGTAGGGTCGATTAATAGGCTTTTCGAGGGTGACGAAAAGCGGGGCTGCTGTTACAAGTCCCCTTCATGTGCAGAGCGAAGCAGGGGGATCGTGGGGCTGAGTTTCCGCTGCTATGACACTAAATCATGTTCTCCCCGCACATGCGGGGGACTTGAATCCCGCCATCTTGCTGACAAGCACCTGACCCAATCAGCTCATCTGGAGTGCCGTCTCTACAGGGCTGAGTCCTGCGACAAAAAAGGTGGTTGATCCTCTCCCGGCTATCTTAGATCAAAAATACTGTTTCTGGAAAGTTCCAACACAAGCACAGGTTGCCCATCTTTTTCTAAACGGGAGCGTACATACCATATTAAAATTCTGACCGTTTCGATTCTTTGTTTGAAGTTTTCAAGAAAGAAGGAAGACAAAAAAGTAAGTCTCTTTATGGGTTTCCTTGCAAGTATAATACAAATATTAGGGCTAGGGTAACTTAGGCGCTGAAAGCCAAATCCCTGCCCTTCCACTGTTCTGGAACAGAGCTATTCCCGCTACTCCCAGACGTATGAATGAGTGATAGAATGGGATCCCTTCATCCTGAGTTCCCTGGGCGTATATTTTCATGGAATCTTAGGAGTGTATAGTCACAATACCGTCTCTTCCACGATGGCGAGATTCTCGCACAGAAAATAAGGCATCACAAACAAACTTGGGCCAATCAGACTACAAAGACAGGGGTTACTCTCGCGACGCTGGATGAGGCTGTACCATTTCCGGCAAGTTACCCTATGACCCGGGGTTAACTCGCAGGCAGCACTCCTCGTCGCCATTTGGCGGCTATTTTCTCCCGCTTGAAATATCAAAATTCTATGTTTTGAAATTTTACTTCTCTTGAAATTCGCGGGCATAATTTGTATGGAAGGGCGAGTTGGAATATCAGATTTTTCGGATAGTAAAAAGACGAGCTACCGTAGAATCTCATGAAAGTCAAAATGGCGCTATTAATTCAAATTTCGTGAATGGCGCTAGTGACGATTTTCTTGAACCTGCCTAAACGGCGCTCTCTACTCGAGTATCATACTTGTATGTTTAAACTGTGGCGACTTGGCGTTCTTCGTGTCTGCCTTGGTTTCACCTTAGTTCGCTTTAGCACTATTCCAACCTTCATGAGATCCTAGGGTGTATGGCTACTGGTATTTACCATGGTTTGGCTTAGTTCGATAGGATTTATTTATATACAGTACTGTTACGGATGAAATTTGGCTTTCCTAACTTGCAGTTTTTTTAGCTTATCTGCCAATAACTTAAGCGGAATACAAGTGGATAGCGGTTCATGATCTTGGCTTGGGGAGGTGTCACGTTTTTACAGGGGTGGCTGTTGCCTAGTCTTGACAGACAGGGGGGGGCTTTATGTAAGTTACGCTCTTTCACTTTTCTCGCACTTTCTGCACACAACCATCGCGGCGAGGGAACACAGTACAATGGAGGAATCTTTTGGACTGTGGATTGAGGAAGGAAAATTTGCCCTGTACCTAGTTAGTCGGGCAACCCGTGAGGTTGGGCTTTCTTGCGGTGGGATTTTTCTCTCTTCTATGCAGGCAGATCCCTGAGAGAGATCACCAACGATCACTCGGAGGGAACAACCAGGTTCTCTGGGTTGGTTTTAAATACGAGGTGTGTGCAGCTTAGCGGATATGAACTGATCGTGACTTTGTTGTGTGGTTTTCCTTTCTGGTTGAGATTTCATGATAGTGACAGTTGTCTGCCCGTACCTCTTTCAATCCGCGAGTAGATACAGTATCCCGTGGTTCTTTGTTTTCAGTACTGCTTTCACGCCCCCGTAGCATCGGCCGAGGGGTCGGCTAGGGACACGGTAATCCCGGACACTGATGATCATGATGAAGGAGTTGATACCCCGATACGAATAAGCCACGAAATCCTCCGCTGCGGGAGAAACCTGGGAACAACCATTGTGGATTATGTTCTACTCGTATATGCCACCCACCCGACTTCTGAATCTTATCTGCTTTAGTCTAATCCCCGTCCAAAAAAAACCTCCAACCTGTCTAGAGAGGTATGCGAGCGCAACCAATTGATCTATTAGTCATGTGCCTTATCTAGGCGCATAGCAACCAGAAAGTTCACCAAAATTTTCTTATCAGTCCCACATTACAAATATATATATATTTGTTAGGAATTGAACGTTTTATCTTGCGGAAGATCGTTGATTGAGTTCTCTAGCTAGCTGAGGGGAGCAGGCACGGTATATATATGCCCCATTATGATGATGCAAGCCACGATGTGGAATACCCACCTCCACGTACACTCCCATGTACCCAATAGTGAGTAGGAGGCTCAAGCAAATCTCTCGTACCCCAACTAAGATGACCATTTCTCAACACTATGGGCCGCGCTCGTACTGTTGGCGATTATGCTAGCCTAATTAGAATCTCCGGGAATCTGCGGCACATGAATCATACAAGAAGCAGAATCGGCAAACACTTAGCTTACCCTAAGTATGAAGCTGCATCGGCAAAGTCCTCCTACATACACTTCCGGGGAAGTTTACTACTATCTTGGAGAAACGCTTCGCTTGACCTTTCAGCCAACTATGCGGTAAAACAAGGGGGGATAAGGGCCTACCATACTCTAGTGAAATACTGGGAAATAGTCACCCAAAAGATCCCTGGCGTCCTGCTGTGGTTAATGGGTATTGTTCTTGAGGTACAAGCAGGGGTGTTATATGGTAACTTTGCGAAAGTGGGTGGATACTGTACTGCGAAAACGCAACATCAATCGGCAGCCGCTACCATGCAGCAACAGCTCAGGTGTGATTGTTGGCAGACTAGATTTTTTTACAACGCCCCTATACTAAGAAAATACGGGCCCTTTTATGCATTTTTTCCGTTAATCTAGAGGGGGCTCGGCTGACCAAATGTGTTGGTCAACGAATAGCCCAAAAAAAAAAGAGAAAAAGATTGAGGGCTGGAATGCGGAGAGCGGGAGTGGGAAACCGGACAAAATCCCCCCTAACTCGGGGAAAGTTGGCTTCTAGTGGAACCGGAATCAGAAGCGTGGATAGTATTCAACCAACTATTCACCAGAATCGCCTAGCGGGTAAATATAATTACTTATATTCAATTCATTCTGCTCGACCAACGGTTGATATCTCGTATGGGTGAGAGAACCAGGTGTGTAATTATGTACTGTTCAGTACCGAAATCCATACAGTGAGCGACATTGTGAGTTTTCTGGCGGCGCCTCCTAGCTTGAGGTATGCTACAGTGGGGGATGAAACTGGGGTATAGTTCATACGGTGCAAGTCTACTTCTACAGCCGCCGGAATTTCGGTATGATAGATACTACGAAGTAGCGTATGGTATTCTTTTAAGTTCTCTCGGGAGCTGGAAGCAATTTGCTCCATTTGTGGCTGGTCTTGTGTAGTGATGGGCACGATCAGATCATGATCGAGTTTTGCTCGACTATAGTCTGCTCGATCATAGGTACTCTTCGATCGTGCTCGACCATCATCGAGTATACTCGAGCATCTTGAATCATGACCGATCACCCACCCATCCCATTGATTGTGCGATACTTTGAACTTATACAAAAGGAGTCTACCGGCACACTATATACCAATTCTTTCGGCCAGACTTTACGCCGTTAGTACTTTCACGGAAAAATCGATCATACTCGAGTATGGTCGACGATAATCGACTATGCTCGGCTATGCTCGAGCAGTGGCCATGATTCCTCCGTTTCATGGATCATTCGAGCATGGGGTCCCCTAGATCAGATCAGAGATATTTGTTGACTATGCTTTTGGTCATTTTTGAGTTTTCTTTATGCCTATTCTACCCGGCCTTCCGGGCATGCCTAAATGCGGGTAGGTGGGGGGCGATAGGTCAAAGGGAGGGAAGGGGTTCAATAGATTTTGTTCAGTTATCATATTATTATTATTATTATCTAAATTGTTATGGTTGTCTTTCCGTAGTGTGGTATATGCGTATCGGGGGTAAGGTTGGGGACCTGGCGAGAGGAATTCTATCATGATACCATATACCACACCCTAACACAAGTCTGTTCTATTATCAAGCAAAGGAATGAATAAATACAGGAATAGTAGAAGGGGCGACATATCCGGGGGGACCTCTATCTTTAGCACACCACCATGTGCAAAGGAAAAGGGAAATAGGAGGAAAAGTATAGATATACTTCATAAACTTTGGCCAACCATGCGGGGAATGGGAACAGTCGTAAAGTATCTCCTAAGGTTGTAGACAGTGTGCATGACTAAGCTTGGAGGAGCCAAAGTGTTCGTGCTTCTTGAGCCTCAAACAACACTGGGGGTTATATAGCCTTTCGGGCTTTGAAAAGCTCTCGAATTCCAAAATTCAAAGGCCGAGCAGCCAATGAGAGCGGTGTTTCGCCGCAATTATCGGGCCTGTCGGGGCTAACGTCTTCCCGTTCCAACAGCAGGATAATTGCACGTTTACACCTATTCCTGGTAGCCCACCAGAGCGGTGTCCGGCCATCATTGTCTGGTCTATCGGGGTTAACGCCTCCCCGTTCCAACAGGAGTTTCACTACTCCTTCACGCCAAATCCCGGCGGCCCACGAGAGCGGTGTTCGGCCACCATTGTCTGGCCTATCGGGGTCAACGTCCTTCCGTTCCAAAAATAGCTTCACTACTGTCTTATGCCCACCCCCGGCGGCCAACGAGAGCGGTGTCCGTCCATCATTGTCTGGCCTATCAGGGCTAACGCCTTCCCATTCCAATAGGAGTTTCACTAATCCTTCACACCCATTCCCGGCAGCCCACGAGAGCGGTGTTCGGCCACCATTGTCTGGCCTATCGGGGTCAGCGTCCTTCCGTTCCAGAAGTAGCTTTACTGCTCTCTCATGCCCACGCCCGGCGGCCCACGAGAGCGGTGTGCGGCCATACTTGTCTAGCCTATCGGGTCTAACGCCTTCCCGTTCCAATAGGAGTTTCAATACTCCTCCACGACCATCCTTGGCGGCCAACGAGAGCGGTGTTTGGCCATCATTGTCTGGTCTATCGGGGCTAACGCCTTCCCGTTCCAATAGGAGTTTCACTACTCCTTCATACCCATTCCCGGCGGCCCACGAGAGCGGTGTTCGGCCACTATTGTCTGGCCTATCGGGGTCAACGTCTTTCCGTTCCAAAAACAGCTTCACTAGTCCCTCAGGCCCACCCGAGGCGGCCCACAAGAGCGGTGTCCGGCCATTGCTTACTGGGTTATCGGGGTTGACGTCTTCGCGTTCCAACAGTAGTTTCACTACTCCTTCACGCCTATTCCAGGCGGCCCACGAGAGCGGTGTCCAGCCATCATTGTCTCGTCTATCGGGGCTAACGCCTCTCCGTTCTAATAGGAGTTTCACTACTCCTTCGTACCCATTCCCGGCAGCCCACGAGAGCGGTGTTCGGCCACCATTGTCTGGCCTATCGGGGTCAACATCCTTTCGTTCCAAAAATAGCTTCACTACTCTCTTATGCCCACCCCGGGCGGCCAACGAGAGCGGTGTTTGGCCATCATTGTCTGGTCTATCGGGGCTAACGCCTTCCCGTTCCAATAGGAGTTTCACTACTCCTTCACACCCATTCACGGCAGCCCACGAGAGCGGTGTTCGGCCACCATTGTCTAGCCTATCGGGGTCAACGTCCTTCCGTTCCAACAACAGCTTCACTACTCCTTCACGCCCACCCCCGGCGGCCAAGGAGAGCGGTGTCCGGCCACCATCATCTGGCCTGTTGGGATCAACGTCCTTCCGTTCCAACAACAGCTTCACTACTCCCTCACGCCCACCCCCGGCGGCCAACGAGAGCGGTGTCCGGCCACACTTGTCTAGCCTATCGGGTCTAACGCCTTCCCGTTCCAATAGGAGTTTCACTACTGCTTCACGCCCATCCTTGGCGGCCCACGAGAGCGGTGTCCGGCCATACTTGTCTTGCCTATCGGGACTAACGCCTTCCCATTCCAATAGGAGTTTCACTACTGCTGCACGCCCATCCTTGGCGGCCCACGAGAGCGGTGTTAGGCCATTACTGTCAGGCCTGTCTGGGTGGGCATACTTTCTTCTAAATAGTACACCCATTACTTGTGTTATGATTTCCCACCTGCGGTCTATGTCCTTGGGGTTGGTAAATTGTCGACTAAGGAACAACCTAACAACCCCTTCACGTCCACTCCCAGCACCCCATGAGAGTGCGGTTCGCCCATCTCCTGTGTCTGGTATATCTGGCTGAATGTCCTTCTGCTTCAAGAGTAGTTTTACTACTTCTTCATGCCCACGCTTCGCAGCTAACATGAGTGGCGTTAGACCGGCACTGTCTCTTTCGTTTACATCCCATCTCTTCGTTTTTATTAAATTAATTGCGACTTCTGCAATGCCCAGATACGAAATACAATGTAGTGCAGAAAATGGCTTGTCGTAACAAGAGGGCAAATCGCTGATCGACAAAGCAAGTAATTTGGCGGATATGTGACTATCGTATTGATCAAAAAGGTAACGCGCAAGGGATCTTGAGCGATCTGAGGGTTCCATTCGCATGTGGGTTCCCCAGTGCAAAGAAGCATATTCCAGAAAGGGTGGGCCTTTGAAGCTATAAGAGGGGCGGGACGGAAGATCCTTAATGGCCTGAAAATTAAGATATGTCAAACAGGTCTCCGCGATTACCGAGTGAGGTTTGTCAAATGAGTCGCGATGGCGAAAGAGATACTCTTTGAGCGTGAAATGGATAAGCCGAATAGCGGATGATCCTTTATCGATAGTTGCAAGTCCGAGGCAACAGCCTAACACTATCCGGATCGAAGGAATATTGTCGGTATTAATTTCGGCTGATCCTATCTCGAGCGCTAGGGCGTGGCATATCTCGTCCACACTCAGCGGCCGCTCGGAATGTGAAATCCACATTAGTGTCTCCATCCCCAGTCTTGCTCTATCACCATTCTGGGCCTTTATCCGTCCTATGGTTGCACCATATGCATCCCCTAGGCCCAAGCCATCTGTCATAGCAACGAGCTTCTCTCGCCTCCGGTGGAGTGTGGTTTCCTGTAGGATCGTCTCGATGTTTAGAGATACTAGCAGAAATCTAGACACAGAACTGTTAGCTCATAATTTACGGTATCTTTTTCAGGACCCTTGGTCTTCACTCACAATTCTGAAGCCCTCTCTGGAATGTTCTTTATGATGTCCTCCTCCAAGCTCTTGTCCATCGCCTCCGGTGTTGTGTCCTCTTTCAGTTTCGCCTTCAGGAATCGAATGATATCATCCTGGGTGGGTGTAATGGATACGGCCGCTACCATCCCAGCGAGGGTTTTCTCCACTTCATCCCGTATATGCAATCTTCCAGCCAGGAATATCCGCATGCTTGGGGACCTGTGTAGAATCTGTTGGAGTGAATCAAGCAGCTTGGCCCGGTACTCCGCCAGGCATTCGTCGACCGCATCAATACATATGAAGGTGGGTCGTGAGGACGAAATATCCCGTAGGGTCTCTACGACTTGACCGAGTTCCAGTCTCCGCCCTCCGGTGGTCCTCTTCTGGTCTCAGAAGGCCTTGACAATGCTTGCCGGAATATTTTCTAGTCCCCCGACAAGCTGTTTTAGGAGGGAACTTAGAAATGCCGTCGGCGATTGCTCGTTCTGGACGGCGAAGTCGAAGTACAAGCACGCAACCGCAGCATTTTGCTCCTTTGCCGAATCGCACAACCCATCTATTACCAAGGATCTGGCGTCACAATTTCTTAGCAATCACTTTGTTTCATGGAGGATGTGGTTTCTTACGTGATGTAGGTCTTCCCAACCCCCGGATCTCCATAGCAAAACAAGGCCGAATTATCGGGTTCTCCACCGCGAATGCCATCCAGCCAACTCTGATATTCCTCCGTTCGTAAGAGCCAGTCTCCCACATGTTCCACGCGCTGGGCTCTAATATCGTCGTGTCGTATCCAGGGGTCCAGTGGAGATAACCATGAGAGAATCTCAGCCCTCTCGTCGGCATTGCTAAGGTTATTCACGTTAGACACATGGCCAAATGATATGGTAGTATTTGAAACGGTGGTATTAAACGAGTTGGTATTATTGAAGGAGTTGTTGTTAAAGGAGTTGTTATTTGAAGAGCTGCTATTTTCCCCGACACAAGAATTTGACATTTGGGCTGTTTTTCTGCTGTTTAGAAGGCGGTAGATTCTCTTCTGAGGATTTAGAGGGTGGGTTCTTGAGCGTAGTATGTTAGTTGCCAGCGCTGATGAGGCTGAAGAAAAGCGGGGTGACCACCGCATTGCCATTTTGTTGGCGAACACACGGTCCAATCAGCTCATCCGAAGTTCCGTCTCTACTGGCTGAGTTCTGTGTAATTGATCTTTCCGCCTCTAGTTTAGACTAGAAATACTGCTTCTCGGAGGTTTCCAACTTAGGCACGAGTGGTTTAATATGATCCATCCTTTTCTCAACGGAAGCTTCTGCCCCACTATTCCAAAATTCGACTTCTTGTGTACATTGTGTGAACTCGACGGGTTTCAAAATGGGATAAAAAAATCAAGTCGTAAATATTTCTGTTGAAATTCCGTTATATTTCCTATGTGCATTTCATAACACTACCGTGTATTCTTTTACTTAGTTTGTGTTTCGGCTCCACCTGTACACCGCTTACATTACTACAGCTAAGATATATATTATG
>Ga0307517_10004478_pt1 | contig 21446 bp, 11 predicted proteins | sample 23_EM_MG_FD_194515 | JGI IMG/M metagenome (GOLD analysis project Ga0307517, IMG submission 194515) | Populus trichocarpa ectomycorrhiza microbial communities from riparian zone in the Pacific Northwest, United States - 23_EM | ecosystem: Host-associated > Plants > Roots > Unclassified | place... | reverse complement strand
TTTTTGTTTTTTTCCAGAATTGTCTTTGTCGATTTTATTTTTTTTATATTGAGCTGGTTGAGAATTTAGCTTCGTAGTTTTTTTCTTTAAAACACTGTGGATTGCTACAGTGTTCCTCCACATGATATTTTTTTTATGATTTTTTTTCAAAATTATCTTTATCGATTTTATTATTTTTAATATTGAGCTGGTTGAGAATTATAACTGTAGATTTCCTCTTGAAACATTATAGATTGCTACAGTGTTTTCCTACATGGTTTTTTTTTCCTTTCGTTTTTTTTGTTATGATTTTTTCTAAAATTATCTGTTGATTTTATTTTTGTAATATTAACCTGGTTGAGAATTTAGCTTTGTAGTTTTTTCCTTGAAAACATTGTGGATTGCAATAGTTTTTCTCCATATGGTTTGTTTTTTTTATTTTTTTTTATGATTTTTTTCACAAACTCACGACAACACACAAGCATGCCACAAGCCCGCGACATCACGCCGACATGACATCTAGTATTAAAAGAAAATGTGTGATTTTTTTTTAAAAAAACCATCATTTAGGATTTGAATTGTGCAATCTTAGCATAATAATTTTTAGGGTTGTCTTTTACCACTTAGACATAGCACGCTTTTACATTACTTATACCCCATGTTTATTTTAAACATACTTTTGTGTTTTAAAAAATAAAGAATCAAACAATGCGTTGTCTTCCTATCTAGAATTTGGTCGTCACTGTGATGGTTTTAAAATTTGGGATCGGCTTTTATGGTTTTGAAAAATCTAATTTTTCATCTATATTGACTTAAAAATACCTCATAAATATCTTTATAACCTTATAAAAAAAACATTTTATCATGATAAACAATCTTAAAAAATGGCTTAAAAATACGAAAAAAAAAACTTAAGAAGCAAACATTTTATCTATCTCAGACCTTTAATTTGATTTTTTTACCATAATTTCCAGAATTATTCTATGTAATTAGACTAGAAAAGGACATAATTGGCAAACAAAAAATAACTTAAAAAAACCAAAAAAAAAAAACTTATAGACCAATTTGCCTCAGAATATTATATTGGTCATTATATTTCTTCATGTGTTTCACTTTGGTCCCCTATCATTGAATTTTTCCAATTCTTAACAAAAGTTGACAAATTGGTCATCAATTTGTACTTAGAATGATGTAATTGAAAAAAATAGAGCAAACAAAAAAAAGTGTTGTAGTGATTCTTTTTGGCATTTTAGCATATGTTATAACATCAAACCACACTATGCATAAAGATGGAACAAACTTTTGGTTATGCATACAAATAGTTTTTTTTTCCCATATTAGCATAATAGCAAAAAGTGTCTCCCAAACTAGCATAGTCATGACAACATTATGCTTGTAATCCATAAATAACTTATCATATGTAGTGAATGCACGATTGCTCAAATTAAAATTTCAAAACCCTTTTCCCTTTATTTTTCCCTCTTCCCTAACATTGTCCGTATTTTTAGCCTTTTGATCTCTCTCTCTAAAAAAAAAAAAACTCTTTCTTTCTCCCTTCACTATGCAAGCATTATCTTTCTCTCTTTTCATCATTGGTTCTCTCTCTATCTCCACATCCACGATAGTAAGTCTCTCTCGCCGCCGCCGCCACCTATAAGACCTCTATTTAATCAGTTTTAGGTATAATTCACCCCCCATTAATTTGATGTTTTGTTGGGTTAATTTGTGAATTTTTTAGAGTTAAGGTTTTTGGATTTATGTTAGGGTTCGTGTTATTTTTGCTTAAATTAAAATAATTTTATGTTGATTAGATATAAAATTAGTCAATTAAGTTTATAAATTGCATTGTTTAGTGAGAAAATCAATAAATTTAGGTTTGTGTTTATTATGTTAGGGTTAAAGTTACATTAATTATAAATTATATTAATTAGCTTTAAATTACCTTAGTTGAGTTTATAAATTATGTTATTTTTTAATAAATGTTATGAATTATGGTTTTGTTGACCATGTTTAGGTTTAGGGTTTTGTTTATTAAAATTTCATTGAAATGATGTAACTCGATGAATTTGCTATATTGATAAATTAACATTGTGTTTTGTTATGTTTTTTTTCTTACATATTATATATTCTACAGTGGGATTATTATGTTATTATGGTAGTACCATCATCAATATTGATAATGGTATCATTTACATAAAGCAAGTAACGAGTGAGACTAGACAATTCATTTATCAAACTAAAAAATATAATATATAGAGGGATTAGGTGGAATTTGTCTAAAATTAAAATTGACATGACTTGGAGGATGCTAGGTGGGGGCATGCTTATTGTTACTGATGTGAGTTTTAATGTAATGATTGGGTTGACTACCTCAAATAGATTACAAATGATAGAGCTCTACTTGAATAATATACCTAAAAGAGGAAACTCCTCGAGTTTGGATTTCACTTGAGTCCTGAATTATAGTCAAATAACCAAACAAGCATCATAGATAGTTGGTCCCCTTAAAACATGTGGTGATGTAATGAACCTAACATGGGCTTAAAAATTACGTATATAGAAGCTTAGTTAGGCATGATAACTATTTTATACTGTTATGATGAATCTGAAGTAGGTGATGTGTGACATAATCAAATAATTGATATCTTTTCTTAAGTGTAGGAGTGTCAAAGTAGTAAATAACTCGGCAAGATTGGAGTCGATCCTAGAGAGGTTAAGGATACATAACCACAAATAACAAAATAAATAGAGTTAAAGAGATCTAAAAGATATGATATTAATGTAAAGATTTAACATAGATAAAATAATTTTCAAGGTTAGAGGATCCACTAAATAATATTTTAAATAAGTATAGTTCAAATTCTTTATATTACTTTACTGAAAACCACACACAAAAGAGGTTTTGATCGAATGATTTATCATTAATGATTCATTTTAAGTTTTAACATGATTATATTAATTATCTTTAATTACGTTATTTGAGTAACACGAACACTTGTAAATGTTGTCAAGTATTCATAGTGTTAATTTATGTTAACAACAAATCAAAATTCTTTCATAGCATAGGTGTCAGTTCTTCATGCGGTAGGTTATGAAAGAATAAAAAATTTGTTGTGCCAAGAATTATACACCATGAACCTAGACTCATCACTTAACAAATAGGGTTTTAACATTGATTAAGATAACACATACTAATAGCAAACTTTCTTGAATTTAAACATTAAAGTTCATTTTGAATTTGTACTATGTTTATTCTTGCATCATTAGTGTAATTTTTTCACCCTAACAAATATAAACTTAACTAAATATAATTAAAAACAAAAACATAAAAAAACAAGATAAGAACATAGTTATAATATAAATTAACTAAGTATAATAAATAAAATGATTAGCATAAATAAGAAATTAATGAAAATATAACTTGAAATAAAACTTGAATATTACAAAAAAAAAAAATGCAAAGAATGAGAACAAGAGCATGGATCTTGATATGAAAACCAAAATGTATAAATAAATGGTAAATGCCTCTTTTTATAAGCTAAAATTTAAAATTATTGATGGTGGCTAATTATTGATTTTAGTGGATGGACAAAACATCATTGATACGATCATATTATGAACATATTGTATTTATGAAAGTTGTAGGTACTTGTCTCAACTTTCCAACAAAAAAAATAGGATTATTTGGACTTCTAGAACTTCATATATAGGCTAAACACCGAACAATATCTGGGATGCAGGACATATTCAGACTTCTCTTTTATTACTAAGATTTGAACTAAAAATGGAAGTATTGAGTCTTGGGATCTGCATAAATATTTTAGACTTACATCTTATATTTCCATCAAGATAAACCACACCTAAATCTGATGTCAATAGCTTCAATTATAAGCCAAAAACCGAATGGTATTCTAGCTTAAATAAAACTAGACCAACTAGGATTTCTTCTCTAAGCCTGACCCTCTTTGTCTCTTCATATAAACCCCAATTTCAATAATTAAACACATTAATCAGTCCTGTATTAAAACCAAGCATTTATTATAAATTAATTATATCTTTTATTATTAGACTTGTTATTATAAGACGTGTTTAAGTTAGAGAATTTAATAATTCTTTTAAGTGCAATATAATGATATAAAACCTTAATATAAATAAATTTTTAAGTACTTATCAATGAGGAAGATGATTTTCATGTTGATGAGGTGGTTGAGGAAGATGAGCAAGGTGAGCCAATAAACCAAATAATGAGACATCTCGTTCCTAAATTTGAGTATACTAGTGGTTCTACTTATATGAAAAGGCACTGATTGATTTAATTGGAGGTTAGACAAATATTTTGAACCAAGGTTGATTTAATTAATATAGTAAAACGATGATATATAAAAAATTCATTACAATACAAATTGCAACACTAACCACAACTTATGCCAGTTACAGTGTAAGCATGAATAAACATGCCAATGGTATTTACATTGGAGATATCACAAGAATTTTTATTCATTTGAGATTTTAAAATAGAAAGAGCGATACACATTTCACAACTCAATGGTTATGCAAGCCCACCATTAGATTGACTCAGTTTTTGTTACTATTATAATGTTGAACACTATTAAAGTTTAAATAAGCATTAAAATAACAACCATTCAAGCTATTATCCATATAAATTTTTTGTATGATATCTCATATAAAAAGGTTTGGGTAGATAAATATAAAGTATTAAAGTGGTTGTGTGGTCTACTTAGGAGTCTTTTCAAATGCTTCCTAAGATGCTATTAATTCTCCAAGAATCAAATATAGATATAGTTATTGAGTGGGTTCACAAGATGGTTAATGATGATACAATAATATTTGAAAGAGTATTTTAGGCATTTAAAGCTTCAATTCAGGGGTTTCAATCTTGTTTTACACTTATAATAATTATTGATGACACTCACTTGTATAGGAAGTACAAGGCAAGAATCTTAATTGGAGTATGACGTGAATAACAAGATTTTTCTATTATGTTATGCTTTGGTTGAATAAGAAATGAATAGTAACTAGACATGGTTCTTAGATTTGCTTCGCCGACTTGTCATAGATGGACATACTAGATTATATATAATTTTAGTTAGACATGCAACAATTAAGAATTTAATGGGATGGATATGGCCCAACCCAAATAGGTATCATTGTTATTGTTTGTGATACTTTGTAAATAATTTCAATAAAAGATGTGTAAAGAACATGTGAGAAGGAATTTTGATAATATATATGATGATATGATTGACAGGGATAATCAAATCAAATAATGGCTGGAAGTTGAATCGAAAGAGAGATGGACACTCTTACATGATAATGGTGGTCATCATGGAAATATGACCACTAATTTGTCCAAGGTTTTCAATAATGTCTTGAAAGGTTTTTGTGGCTTGCTTGTAATGACTAAAATGTAAATGATTTTCTATAGATCTAATAAATGTTTTATTGAGCAAAGAGTCAAAGTTAAGGATTTTATTAGACGTGGTGTGTTGTGGCCGCTGCAGGTATTAACTGAACTACTTGTTGATACGACAAAATCAAAAGCATATTTCATGGGTATATTTAATCTTATAGATGACGTGTTTCAAGTTCAGACCTCCTAGAACAGACAGTCGAAGAGAAGTTTCACAGCCGATTTGCTTTACCTCCTAATAAATGAAAACTTTACCATCAGTCATGCTCACACCTCATTATATGTTGTATATTGCAAAACATTGACTTTAAATAATTTCTTGACCCTTTATTTTCTAACACTAATTACAGAGATTCATATCGTTCTTATTTTGAACCTTTACTTGACCTATCATTGTGGCCTGATTATACTAAGCCACTAGTTGAATATCCAACTAGATAGAGGGTTGAAAAAAGTCGATGTAGATTCACTTGTTTGTATAACAAGATGGATTATAAAGAGGGGCATACACAAAATAAATATGGATTTTGCAATGAAAGATGTCATAATAGGAAAACATGTTAAAGTGGACAACATAAGTAAAACTTTATAATTGATTTATCTATGATTACTGTGTATTTTTATCCTTTAATCAATATAAATACACATCACAGTACAAACTAGAAGAGGTGGATCTTCTTTAGGACATCGTGGTTTACAAGAGAACGAGTTATCATTGTATCTAGGTCTTGATGATTTCTTGATATGGAAATTATAGTATAAGCATCATTTCGAGGATATATATAGGCTCAACAAGTAAGTTAACTGGTATTTCTTATATAACATATTTACATACAACGACATAATCATTTTAATAATTATATGTAAACTTGATTGAATAATTTTTAAGGTGGTCCAATTAAACCTCGACATCATGCATTGATGACTTAGATGAACATTTTCATCCTTATATAATTGAGGCTGGATTTTACAAAATCAGTTTACTTAAAGGCATAAATATCGATCATGGTTTAATTGCAACATTAGTAGAGAGGTTAAGGCACAATACCCATATGTTTCATTTTAATAATTATGACTGGATAATTTTCAGGGTGGTCTGGTTAAACCTCGACATCATGCTTTAATTGACTTAGATGAACATTTTCATTCTTATATCATCAAGGTTAGATTTTATAAAACAATTTACTCAAAGGCATAAATATCGATCTCAGTTTGATTGCAGCATTAGTAGAAAGGTGAAGGAACGATACCCACATGTTTCATTTTAATAATTATGTTTAGACTTGATTGAATAGTTTTTAGGGTGGTCTAGTTAAACCTTGGCATGGACTTAGATGGGTGTTTTTGTCCTTATATCTTGAGGTTGAATTTTATAAAATTAGTTTACTCAAAGGCATAAACATCGATCACGGTTTGATTTCAATAATAGCAGATAGGTAGAGGTGTGATGCCCACACGTCCTTCAAAAATATTGGAAAAAAAATAATTTTGCGTGTTTTTGCATTGTATGAAAAAAACTTTTATGTTTTTAGCATTTTTTACATAAATATATATATATATATATATATATTTTTTTTTTTGTTGCATGCATTTTAGGGTTTTATAACAAGTTTATAAAACCCATTGGGATTTGGCTCAAATTAAAAAGCCCATTGGGCTTACATATCTGAAATTCTAAAAAAAGCCCAATTTGGTTTTCAATTTATTTGCTATTCACTTTTAATGTGTAAGGTAAATGAACTCATAAAGAGTCGTCATCTTGGGTATTAAGATTATTAGTAATTTTTTTCTCTGAATAGGCCTAGACACTGCTCCTCCCTTCCTCATAAACTGGTTGAACTGTCCCTTACCCTTTTTAGAAAGGGAAGGTCTACTTGAGGAAAAATCAATATCCTTCTTTTTACCCACCTCTTCCTGACTTTGTTACCTTTCAACTATATATGCCTCAAGATCCTGTGTTGCCTCTATAAGTTCTCTGGTTGTCCCAAATCTAAATGCTATTAAGCCTTATCTTAAATACTAGCATAATTCATCCCGCAGTTTGTCAATCATGTACTATTTGGTGGGAATAAACTGTGGAGCAAACATGGAGAGATCATGAAATCTCCTTTCATACTTAAGTACTGTTATACCCTCCTGTATCAAAGCTAGAAACTCCTGCTCCTTCATTTTTCGATGTTATGATGAGTAAAACTAGTTCTCAAACTGAACTCTAAATTCAGCCCATGTCCAAGACCCCGCGGGCCTCCTAGATCGCGTTGTATCCCGCCAAGATCGTGCCCTATCTGACAGTAAATGAGGGGCACAATTTACTCATAAATCCTCTATCACCCGAATTTGCTCCATAATGTCCTTTACTGTATGTAGTAATCTACCTGCTATTTTAGCATCAGGCTTTCTTGAAAATAACTCATATCCTAACTCTCGCATACTCTTCATTATCCGAACTAGTGTAACCACATTGTCCATCGGTGTATGGGCAACTTGTGGTACCTATGTTGTTGGTGCCACTAGGGGTGCCGGTACTGGTACTTGAGGCATCGTCTCTATTACAGCTCTCACAATATGGGCTATAAATACCGGATCAGAATATGGTGCAGGGGTTGTTGCTAGCACTACTGTTGTTGGAGGAGGCACCTCTCTTAGATGAGGTGTTGCAGGTATGTGAGAGGCCGAATCCTCCAAAGAATCCTCTCTCTCTCTCTCTCTCTCTCTCTCTCTATCTCTTTATGCTCTAATTCAGGATCTTGACCTCGTTCCCATGCTGAAGAGCAATCCGCCATCTCATCTTGTCTTATGTGCACTACTTGAACCAATTTGATACTTATCAGATTCCAATTCAATTCCTGAACCCAGGCCAAGGCTTTGATACCAACTGTAACAACCCTAAAATTTATGTTAAAAAACAAAAAGCAAGGACATAATAATTCAGTTAAGATTAAGGTAATTTTTTTCCTTGTAATCAATCAAAAATCTGGCAGAGTTTCCTTTGTACTTTTAGGTACCAAGTTATCGACTCTTCTTCTATAATTTTCAATTATCAAATTTCCTACTCGTCCTATCATCCAGGACTTCCTCATCTCATTACTTTACAATTTCTCAATAATCAAATTCACACATATTTAAATAAATCAATATCACACATTTACATAGATGCAATTCAATGAATTATTTTACAAATTATAACTGAAGTACATTACATAATTCAAAGATTTACAAATAAGGATCATTAACAAAATTATAATTGAAATAAGTACATAATTAAAGAATAAATTCATAATTAAAATTATACTAAAAAAAAGCTTTCGATAAACTATTGATGCATTAAATTCTGAAATTTATATTACATAACAAAATAATAAATTCATTCATTACAAAATGGTACCCAACAAAATATAAAGAAACTAATCTATTGTTCAGTCCGATAGAGGGATGTACCTGAAAGTTGATTTATTACAATAATTTGATTATACAGATAAAATAAAATATCAATAAATTCTTTCTTACTTTCTTCGTTTCTTTTTGAAAATTTACTCATAAGATCATTAAATTAATTTGCTCATCTAGTATTATAATTAAATATATAATTAAATTTCAGAATAATCTTTAATTTTGTTTTTCGAACATCAACAAAAAATATAATTATTCCTATCGCCTATTAACTTGGGCATTAATTCCACTAATAGGTGATTAATTTCTTTCTCGTCCATTCAACAAGCACTAATTCCATCAATTTAGAAAATTAGTTCAATGATTCACTCATTCATCACAGTCTAATCTCATTAACTAAGGAATTAATTTCACATCACGTCCATTTGCCAGGGCATTAATTCCATTAAACTATGAATTAGTTCAACTATTTGCTCATTCACCAGGGTACTAATCCCATTAACCAAGAAATTAATTCATTAACACGCCCATTCACAAGGGTACTAATTCCATTAATCCAAGAATTAGTTCAACGATTTGCCTATTCACCAGGGTACTAATCCCATTAATCAGGAAATTAATTCTTTATTACGCCCATTCACCAAGGCACTAATTCTATTAATTCAGGAATTAGTTCATCACATCACATATCTTATTTTCTCAAGTAAACAATATAACAATTACTAATCTATCAACCATAATTAATCAGATAAAAATACATATTGACCAGTAATAAATTCAGGCACTGTGTAATTACCTGACGATTAAGCTCGAGCTAAAGTTCCACGTTGCGGTGTTGGCCTGGCAGCCTCTCCTGAATTGACAAGTATATCACATCATTTCTTTTCACATTTACAATATGTATATACACTCTTTCTCACTCAAACATCTTAATCAAGTTTATTCATTCATATCAAACTTTAACTAATATCATTATTCTACTTTCCATATTGATACTATCAATAAATGAAATCCTTCTAATTATCCTTTCATTTGCCAATAAATTAGATTTAAAGAGAAACATGAAAATTTCCTTCTTTCTTTTGTAAATTTTCTTTCCATTCTTCAAATTCTCACATTGTAACACAATTCATTTCATCATTGAAATATATATATATATATATATATATATATATATATATATATATATATATATATATATATATATATTTTTATTTGTTTTTGGCCGAAATTTAAACTAAAGGAAAACATAAAAATTTCATGTTCTATTCTCTCTTTAACATTAATTTCATCTATTTTCTATATAATCCCATCATCTTATCAAAATTCTTAAATTGTTATTATTATTATTTTTTTGTCAAAAATCCCTTCTTTAAGAACACCTAAAATTTTGCTTCAATTACCATAATTTCTTGCTTTCTCTACTTACTTCAATAATCTTAACACAATTTCACAATCAATTGCAACTTTTTCCAAAATTTATCAACAACCCTAACTTTTAATTCTACAAAGTTCAATCAATTTAAAGTATAAATTCTTCAAGAATCTAATTTAAAAGTGTTAAAGCACCTTACCAAGGAATATCTAAAGCTTTAACACTTTTAAATTGAGGACTTTCCCCTAGCTTTGATTTCTTCCCTTTCTTTGGCCGAATGCTTCTCTTTCTCTTTTAAAAAGTAAGGTTTGTTTTGTTTTTTTTCCTTCCACACACACATACACTTGTACACACACACATACACAACCTTTTTTTACAAATTTCTTCTATGTCCCTCGATAGTTAGTTTTATGATTTTCGGGTAAAATTTCTCGAATGCTGATGTCTGTTTACACCAAATTTTACTTGAGCTATTTTGAATATCACTAAGTTACTCATTGGTACTTTCAGTTCCGTGAAATTCACTTCTATAAAAATTTTATTCGCATTTCTATGTTTATTTATTTATTTATTTTTATATTTTAACACCCGAACAAAACATTTTATTTTAGATTCTCGAATCTATTATCATTCTTATAATTTAATTTATCACTTTCTCTTATTTTTTGTAATCTTGACTTTTATTATTATTAATGATATTATCCGGGGTTTTACAATTACAAAATGATGATACATTCTTTTGTTATATATTAGGTGAATTCTTTAATACGTGAGGGTCAAAGAGCTACAACTGTGATTCGTTATGATACTAACAATGTTGTGTATGACACATTCAATACTTGGTTCTCATCATACTATTCTTCACGTGACAAGGTTAGAGAGGTTGATCGTTTGAACATTGTGTGTCACACCCGGACATCGCGGCGATCGATTAAAAATTAATCACTCGATTGGAAAAAAGAACAAATATCTGGCATCTTGTTCTTTTAGGGGAAAATATCTTGTTCAAGGAGTCGCCACCTAGTATTATGGTCACTAGGAACCCTAAACTGGTCAACAGAGATTCTATGGTACGAGACTGGTTACGCAAAAGAAAAGATGCTATCACCCCTTAAGCGTCCTACCTAATGATGACTGCATTGCTGGTTTTTTTTGTCCAAAATTGCTAAGAATTTGTTCTCTTTTTTCCTTTTTTATCCTTCCTTTCATGTTCCTGACTCTGGCATCAGTGAACAATTCCTACGAATATTTCCAACTCTGGCGTTGGTAAATATCGCGCAAATCCAAAAACATACGATACTCTTGACTCTAGCGTCAGTGAATATTTTTGTAAAAAAAATAAATTTGAAGAAGAAATTTTCTATGCCATTTTTCTTGTTTATCCTTTATTTTTATTGACCATTTTCAGATGGAAATAAAAAAAACCTTGTACGACATATTTGCATTCAACGGTAATGGTCCACAGATTGAGCACATAGTTAAAGAAAATACAAGCACAAAGAAAAAAAATAAAATAAAGTGCGAGCGGCCCACAAATAAATCAACGAAGACCCCTAAATATTTTTGGAATTTTTTGATATCGAAAAGGGGCTCGTTTGGCCAAACACCAAACTAGAATGGACATAAAAATTATGGTCAAGACATAAGGGTGTGTTTTGCCAAACACATTCTTAGCAAACACAATTTGGGCCGGCTGGGCCTAAAGCCCAGACCCGGCCCACTTTCTTTTTTTTAGGGCTGGGTCTAGCCTAGCCCGCATGGGCTGGGTTGGACCCAGCCTACCCAGCCTGGTCACTGGCCCAAGCCAGTGACCCGGTTGGGCAACAGGCACGCGTGAGGCGACTCACGCATGCACTGCTCAGTGCGAAGGTAATTAATTACCTTCGCACTGTTTTGCACATTTAAATGAAAGAACATAACAAAGCAAGAGAAAAGCGTTACCTAGCGAAAGTGAAGACGGAGACGGAGACGAAGACGAAAGTGATGGTCTTGTCCAGAGAATGTTCTTCTTTCCCCCACTCCTTTCAGTCTCTTCTCACTCTGCTCTTGTGTTTTTCTTTTGTTATGGGTTCTCCTCTGTCTTTGGGTTTTTTTTATATTTTTTGTTCCTCTGTTTTCTCCCATTTTCTCCTCTGTATCTTGTACTTTCTTTTTCTCCCCCCACTTCTGTCAACTGCTGGGGTATTTATAGGGACCAATCTTCCTCTCCCTCCACCTGACGTCTCTCCTCATGGTTTGAGGGATAAGCAAGGTTTGAGGGAGTCGGTTTCTGCTGGGACTTGGACGCGAAGTCCAATCCTTATTATTTCGGATTGTGATTATGAAGAATATGATTGCTCTTTTGTGTTTGGATGGGATTAGAATGTCAACAGTCCCGCCATTGTTGGGCTGTTTGTGGTGGTTTTCTTCACGCTGTTGGCATGTCGTGGCGGCGAAGGACACGGAAATTGACTAAGCAGCTGGTGGTGGAGGTCGTGTGCATCGCAGTGTGGCTGGTGGTGTTCTACATTGTTCCTTGGTCACAGGGAGCTTCCTCTGTTTTTAGAGGGAAGAAGACGAAGAATGGAAATGACAAAACGACGTCATTTCTGATTGGAAATGGCAATCTCTCAATTTGGTCCTCCGAGTTTCAACATTTTTTAATCGGGCCCCTGGACAGAATTTCGGCACCTTTTACAAAATGGTCCCTGGACCTTAATCACTTTTAGTTTTGTCCTTAATTAACTCAGAAATTTAATATTTATTCAATTATACCCTTGATTTCATTAATTAAACCCCATCAAAGTTTAATTAAAACTCCAGCTAATTCTTTCAATTTCTTTAAAAATTAACTTTCAAAATCATAAATCAAATATGATTAAACCCATCAGAGCTTTCCATTTGTGTTGTCTTGATCCAAATCTCAAATTTTCATTCATTTTTTTTTTAATTTTATATTGTCCAAAATTGAATTATAACATTGTGCATGACGACGATATGCTTATGGTTCTAATAATGCGGACTCGTTGATGGGTTAATTTATTAGATGTTGTTACGTGATGTAGATGAATTGAGATTGTTTATTGTAATGAATTGTTTTTATCTAAGAATTGAGCTTCTTTAATTATGAAATGATTTTGATATGAAATTGTGATTTGTGTTGACGACAACTTGTTGGGTTAAGTTGTTGCTTTTGAAATTGTGTATTAATTGGCTGAACAGGATGGGAAATCCAGGGGGACATATATTACAAGCGCGTGTAACAACCACATGCACTGCATGCGTCTATTGATAGGTTGTGCATATGGCATTTGCGTGACTTGGAATAAGAAGAATTTTTCCAAAAATCAAGAATATTATGATCGAAAAAAAAAAACCAAGTTAATCCAAAAATGAAGTTTTCAAATCAGAGGCCGTCTGTCCTTCTGACGACGTCGTGACGGGTTCAAAAAGGCTTGCATGAGAAATCGATGGAGTGACGTGTCGTCTAGTGGTTTTGTCAAAACAGTCAGCAAACATCGTGTGAAATTGTGAATATTCGTTCAACTCCCTACGTCTCCATTCCAAAAACCAATCGATCAAAACACCAGAAAATCTCTCAACTGCAAAGCCAAAAAAAATAAGGACAGGAAAAAACGAGTGAGATGAAAGATGAGAGGAAACCTCCACATTGCCACCATTTTGGTGGTTCTACTTATACACGCAGCGCTGCATAATACCCCCGTTGACGGCGGAGAGTTCATCGGAGACTACTCCAAGTTATCCGGAATTATAATTCCAGGATTCGCATCTACTCAGCTTAGAGCGTGGTCTTTCCTTGATTGTCCTTACTCTCCTCTCAACTTCAACCCTCTCGACTTGGTCTGGCTTGACACTACCAAAGTAAGTATAAATAATCATGCTCTTTTTTCTTTCAGCTAAAGGAATTTCTATATGAAGTTCTGTTTGATTTCCGTGAAAAATTAGGCCAATCTAGAAAATAATACAATGAATAATATTTTTTTTTGTTGAACACGAGAGATTTTATCCAATAATAGACGTCGTTTTATTGTCCTGGTTAAATCAGGAATTTATTCCAAACTCTTTGGCTTTTCGTTCTGTTTGATTTCCGTGAAAAATTAGGCCAATCTAGAAAATAATACAATGAATAATATTTTTTTTGTTGAACACGAGAGATTTTATCCAATAATAGACGTCTTTTTATTGTCCTGGTTAAATCAGGAATTTATTCCAAACTCCCTGGCTTTTTTTTTTTTTTTTTTTTACAAAAATTAGTTTTTTTCCCGTATGTTAGCAGCTAGTGGCCGATGAATTATTGATTAATAGTGAAGGAGCTAATGTTGATTTGTAATGCATTATGCAGCTACTTTCTGCTGTGAACTGTTGGCTTAAGTGCATGTTACTTGACCCTTACAATCAAACAGACCATCCTGAATGCAAATCGCGTCCCGATAGTGGTCTTTCTGCTATTACGGAACTTGATCCTGGTTATATCACAGGTTTTTTTCCCTTTTTTTGTCTTACATTTTATTTAATTATTTGAATTTAATGGCTTCTAGTATATTCAGTTTGCGCTGAAGGAATATATATGTTGATGGATTTATTGGGATATGATCTTCAGGTCCTCTTTCTTCAGTGTGGAAAGATTGGGTTAAGTGGTGCATAGAGTTTGGCATCGAGGCGAATTCAATCATTGCTGTGCCATATGACTGGAGATTGTCACCATCAATGCTTGAGGAGCGAGACCTTTATTTTCACAGGCTCAAGTTTGTACATTTCTTAATGGCATACTAACGTTAATACTTTAATAGCCATAGTAATCATTTCTGATAGATCACTTGTTTCATATAATATCAACTTAGGATGCATCTTCGCTACTCTGTACATACATCAGCTGAAAATAACCACTATTACATTGTATGACGGGTTCAGTTTGACAACATTTTCTTCATCACAATCTATATGAGCATAGAGCTTCACAAATAAGTAACAGCTAATATTATATGTCGGTCAACTAAAAACAAACTACTGAGAATCAAGATTTTGGAAACTTGGGAAAGATTGTTTTTAATAGTACTCTTAATTTGAATCCAAGATTCATGCATTTTGTTTTTTTGGAAGTGCTTAACATGAATTTCTCAGGATGTGTAGTTGTTGGACCAATAAATAAAAGCAAAGGGATGTGAAAATGCCTAATCATCTGAATTCTCTGTCCCAAAAGTGAAGTTTGAGAATGAAGTTCATCTTGTGATTGATCCAAAGGACCTTAGATTTTTATTTTTTTTTCTTATTTGCAGGTTAACATTTGAAACTGCCCTTAAACTTCGAGGAGGACCCTCAATAGTATTTGCCCATTCTTTGGGTAACCATGTCTTCCGCTACTTTCTGGAATGGTTAAAACTGGAAATTGCACCTAAACATTATAACCAGTGGCTTGATGAACACATTCATGCCTATTTTGCAGTTGGTATGGTTTTTTTGCATCATATCCATTTGCCTAGATGGTGGAGTCTCTTGAATTGGTTAAATTGCATTCATTTGTCTTGACTTTGTTGCTTGGTTCCAGGAGCTCCTCTTCTTGGTGCAATTGAGACAGTGAAAGCAACATTTTTCGGGAACACATTTGGTCTTCCAGTTTCTGAGGTTACCCATTCATTTCTTGAAACGTTCTTTAGTTGACACTTATGTTTATTGATTAATATATCCTCATTTTTACAGTCATCTTTCTTGTTATAGAGCAGTCATTTGCCCCCTCAATATTTCTCACCTTTTTTCTTGCTCTGATTACTTAAATCAGTTATATAGTAAACATACCTCAAAACTTTCCACGATTAGAATTAGTAAGTAGTGTTTGTAAAAGCATATGAGTTTATATAGTCATCTGTTATGAGTTCACTCAAGTAAACTTTGAAATTCTCTCACCTTTCTATACCTTGTCAGAACTGGTTTGACAGCTGTGACTTTCACCAGTTTGTTAGAAGTTTTTGGACGTCTATCATATTATCTTGTGTTATTGGATCTGGATGCCTATTCTAACACATGCTTGTCATGTATTTTGGCAAGGTACCAGGGAACAGCTCGATTGATGTTCAATTCTTTTGCTTCTTCATTATGGATGATGCCATTTTCAAAGTATTGTAGAACCGATAATTCTTACTGTAGGCATTTTGCCGGGGGATTCAGGAAGGGTCATAACACATATCAATGTGAGGAGCAGGAATTTCGTTTAAACTATTCTGGATGGCCAACAAATATAGTCAACATAGAAATTCCTTCTGTTCGTGGTAAGACTCTCGAGTTTCATCCCATGATGACATTATTATTATTTTGCTCCTATGCTTCACGCAAATTTAATTTGCAGGCTTTGATGCCTATCCGTCAGTTACCGAATTAGCTCAAACCAACTTGTCTAGCATGGAATGCGGGCTTCCTACTCAGTTATCCTTTTCAGCTCGTGAAATATCAGATGGGACCCTTTTCAAAGCAATAGAAGATTATGAATCAGATAGCAAGAGGCTTTTATACCAATTAAAGAAGTAGGCATCTTCTTAATAAATGCTGACACTGAACTTTAGCTGTTTTATGCTTGCTTTGAAATGTTTTCCAAGTAAAATGCTAAAATTTCCCTTGTTGGTGTAACATTCATTGACTTGTTGTGGCAAACCTAATTGACCTTCTTGATCAACCCTATTTTTCTTCATCAATTGCTGTGATTTTTTGTGTTATTATACCCAGGCACCTTCTATTCATGTCGCCTGCTTTGTAATTCACTATTAACTGTGAATTATGCGTGTTGAAAAAACATAACTCATCTCACATGATGTGTGCATCTAATCTGAAATGATGTATTTTTTAGGTCATATCATGATGATCCTGTTTTGAATCCACTAACTCCTTGGGACAGACCACCTATAAAAAATGTTTTCTGCATCTATGGAATAGATTCAAGGACCGAGGTATAATTTTCCTCTCAGAGTATATGAAATATCTGTTATTTGTCATGACAGCACCAGACATAGACAATATAATTGCTTTCTCCACTGAACTTTTTTCCCCTAATTGTGCCATTTAGATGCAAGGGGAATCCCTTTGTATCTACTGCTACAATGGTTATAAACTCTTTTTTCATTGAGGAATACGGACTATTCTTATTCATGTGATGGCTATTATCTTTCCATGCATGGAAAATGTTGTGTAAAATGTAATATTGTATTTATATTCATAATCTTAAAGCATGTATCCAACTGGTTTCTTTTCTTTCTCAAACTGAAAGAGTCACCTGTTTTTTATTGCATGTGTAGTTCTATATTAGTCTTAACTGTGATAATCGGTTAATTTCTCACCATCCTTTATTAAGGATATTTCCAATCCATTTGTAGGATAGCTGATAGGTATTAGGTTATTTTCACTCTAAGATGGTTGCTTCTTAAGACTAGGGGATGATGGTTTTGATGTCTTGTAAATGAGAAAACAGGTTGGTTACTATTTTGCACCGAGTGGCAAGCCTTACCCTGATAATTGGATCACAACCGATGTCATTTATGAGCTTGAAGGGTCTCTGTACTCCAGGTAACTGCCATCCCCACTGCTGCTGTTATGTGTGTGTACATGTATTATGGATATGTTGTCGGGTGTTTTTCAAGAAATATGTAATGCTACCTTTCATTGCTAAGATTATCAATTTGTCCACCCGCTGCTGTCTGTGCTTTAAATGAAAAAAAGAAAAAACTCAAGTTGTAGGCTAGTCAGTCAAGTCAGGAACAATATGCATTTGTACATGCCTATCTGTGTTTTTTGAGTGCCATAGGATGATTGTAAAACATATGGATACTAAATGTTGTGCACATGGTTATTGTGAAATACTTCTTTCCCCTTTTTTCGGGATCTGTAACATATGATGATGTACTCTTATTGTTATTGTAGGTCAGGGAACTTGGTCGAAGGTAATCCTGGAGCTGCAAGTGGGGATGATACGGTAAGCTTTCGAAATTAGACAGGCAATTGATTATTACAATCATACAGCCTTTTCAGACTTCCAGGTTGATGTAATGCAATTCATAATTTACTATTATTTTCATATAATATAGGAAATCTGATACAGGTACCATACAATTCTCTCTCTTTGTGTAAGAATTGGCTTGGACCAAAAGTGAACATAACAAGGGCTCCTCAGGTACTCGTAGTTTATGTGGTAAAATAGTGCGCGCGAGCGCACGTAGTAGAAGTAGTTGCATGCTCAATATTAACAAAAGCTAATGAAGAAATGAATTATGTTTAATATTAACAAAAGCTAATTGAGAAGGGGAATTCACTGTTCCCCTCCTCACAGATCACACTCACTGGAATAGTGATTTGTTTTTTCTTTTCTTTGTTTTTTTTTAATTTTTTTTTTTTACATTTCAATTCATACGTTTAATGGGTTAATCTGGTGAACTGGAGTTTTTTTTTCTTCTTTTTTTAATTTTTTTTTCTCATTACATCCTTCAATGTTGTTGATTGAGAATTGAGATTCATAATTTGTTTTAGTTTGCTTTTTATGAGTTAATTCCAGTCTCATAACTCGGATAGCAAAATTGGTAAGTCAACCTGGTTAACTTGGGTCATTTTTAAGTCATTTTTTATTTTTTATTTTTTATTTTTATTTCATTCTTCAACATTGAGTTAAGTGGGAATTAAGCTTTATAATTTGTTTCAATTTACTTTCTATGAGGTTATCCTGGTCTTATTACCTAGGTCAGAGGTTTGAATGGTTAACCTGAGTTCACTCAGGTTGTTTTTTTTAATCAATTTTTTTTTTTAATTTCATCTTTCATTATTGGGTTGATTGGAATTGGAGTTCATAATTTGGTTTGATTCACTTTCTATATGACTATCCTGGTCTCATGACCTAGGTTGCAGATTCTATAAGACTATCCTGGTCTCATGACCTAGGTTGCAGATTTGATAGGTTAATCCAGGTTATCCAGATCAATCCAATAAGTTGTCAATCTTAATATCTTTTAAAAAGATATCTTCTTTAATTTTTTTTAGTCAAACTACAATTTTATCAATCATCCAGATTGTTTTTTGATTCGCAAAGTTGATCGGGTCACATCGGATCAACCCTACACTATATTTTTTTAAAAAAATCTACTAAAAAACACGTTAGCAATGCTTGAATATTTTTTTATAAAAAACATTCTGATCTAACCTGCAGTGTAGTGTGAGTCAATAATCTAATAAAAAACTAAACAACGAGAAGCTACTATAGTACTATGCTTGATGCAGAAACAATAAAAATTGCAGCAAGTATGCATCTAATGGTATAATTGTTCATTATACTCTCTTATTGCTACAAGCAATCTTCTAACTTAATTTGTATTGTTTAAGTGTAGTATTTGTGTAGAATGATGGCTTTACTTATGATGGATAAGCACCGATTCATTTCTCTACATACGATTAAATTGCTAGTTATAGTTTGATATGTTTCCAAATTAAGTTGCACTGCAATTCTTACCGATCAATCAAATCCAATCACTAGTTGGGATTTGTAGCTTTTGTAGTTATTGACCAAACAAAATGAAAGAAAAAAGATTTCAGACTTTAGATCAAACCTAGATCTTTGTTTAATGATTAAAAATAACTCTTCCATTAATCTTGAATAGTTAAGTATGCCCGAACCCTATGGTAGTTCTGGTATAGCTAGATGTCCTAGGAGCAGCTCCCGCTGAGCTTCCTTACCAGTGAAGTGAACTTTTCTCTGAGAATTTGGCTTGCCTGGTTTGTTTTCCTGAAAATTGCAGTCAGAGCATGATGGATCTGATGTACAAGTGGATTTGAATGTAGAACATCAGCATGAAGAGGATATAGTTCCCAACATGACAAGGTCTCCAAGAGTAAAGTACATCACCTATTATGAAGATTCTGAAAGTATTCCAGGAAGAAGAACAGCAGTTTGGGAGCTCGATAAAGGTGCAAGACATTCTTTTTTAGTACATATGACTGAAAAGTACAGTTACTAAAGAACTTCTACTTAAAATTACTGATGTACGTGACTGTAGCCAATCTGATATAGCTAAGGATCACGGGCTTTACAAATGATGTGATTGTGGATCGAATGTAACGAATGGTTTCTGTTGACTTAGTATGATCTTCAAGTAGATTATTTATTTTGGCTAGCTTTGAAGTAATTTGGAACTTTTGAAAGGAATTCAATTTGAGAACATATCTTAGGCTACCACAAACTTTTAAGAAACTGAAACATAAGATCTTTAGCTTGCTTTTTTTTCCCCCTGGAATCTTGCTTTTACAAAAATCCTGGAAGTCCCATAATGGAGGTATTTTTAAGTGATGCAACAGTAAGAAGGAATTTTCTCTCTTTTGCAACTTTATTTTCTGAGAAGTTGATGTTTAGGCTGCAAATTTGGGTTGCCTTACACTGAAATTATGTTTTTATCTCGTGTAATTAGAGCATTAGACAAATTTGGTTTCTTATAGATCAAATTTAATTGAAGCCATCTCTCCATGTAGCAAGTCACAGGAACATTGTTAGATCCCCAGCTCTAATGAGAGAGTTGTGGCTTCAGATGTGGCACGATATCCATCCCGGTGCAAAATCAAAATTTGTTACCAAAGGTGAATCTTGACTTGCATGTTCTCTCTTTTTTCAAGGCTTATGTTGAATATGTTCACTGATGTGTTTTTTATAATAGCTAAGCGTGGACCTTTAAGAGATGAAGATTGTTACTGGGACTATGGGAAAGCTCGATGTTCGTGGCCTGAGTACTGTGAATATAGGTTTTTTCTTTCTCTACAAATCTTGTTTCTGATAACTATTCTGATCTATATTTATTTTTTAAAATTATTTGTTTTCTATTTGATTAATGGTGAGCGCAGATATCTTTTTGGGGATGTTCACTTGGGACAGAGCTGTCGGTTGAAGAATTCTTCAGCTGATGCACTCTTGAATTACCTATAGAATAGAAGGTACACGATTTCGTATCCTCTAGTGAAACAGTTTGAATCAGAAATTTGAACTGTCGTAGAATTAGAAAAATGCGTAAAACGTCACTAGGTATTTATTTTTATAATTATTATTTGTTTTTTTTTTTGTTTTTTAATTGAAAATTTTTATTTATCAAATTTGATTATTTGATTGTTACTTATTTTATTTGAAATAATTTATAAAATGTTAATTATTATTATTTTAATTTCTTCATCTTTTAATTTTTTTTATTTTTTAGATTTGATCTCTATTATTTTGATTATTATTTATTTTATTTGAGATAATTTATGAAATTATATTTTTTTTCA
>Ga0307517_10004476_pt1 | contig 21448 bp, 14 predicted proteins | sample 23_EM_MG_FD_194515 | JGI IMG/M metagenome (GOLD analysis project Ga0307517, IMG submission 194515) | Populus trichocarpa ectomycorrhiza microbial communities from riparian zone in the Pacific Northwest, United States - 23_EM | ecosystem: Host-associated > Plants > Roots > Unclassified | place... | reverse complement strand
CGCTGCACGGGGCCGTCCTGGACGCCCTGGGCGGGGGCTACGGGCTCTTCTTCCGCCAGATCGCCGACCATGTACGGGCCTCGGGCATGGAGACTACCGACCCCGAACTCGCCGACGCCGTCTGGGACCTGGCCTGGTCCGGCCGGCTCACCAACGACACCCTCGCCCCACTGCGCGCCCTCCTGGGCTCCGGCCGCACCGCCGGCTCCACCGCCCACCGGGCCCCCCGCGCCGTCCCGCGCGGCCGCTACGGCTCCCTGGCCGGCCGCGCCCCGCGCGCCACGGCCTCCCGTACGGGCCCGCCCACCACGGCGGGCCGCTGGTCCCTGCTCCCGGCCGTCGAGCAGGACCCGACGCTGCGCGCCCACGCGCTCACCCATGTGCTGCTGGACCGGCACGGCGTCGTCACCCGGGGCGCGGTCGCCGCCGAGGGCATCGAGGGCGGCTTCTCCGCGGCCTATCGCGTACTGGCCGCCTTCGAGGAGACCGGCCAGGCCCGGCGCGGTTACGTCGTCGAGGGGCTCGGCGCCGCCCAGTTCGCCATGGACGGCGCCGTCGACCGCCTCCGCGCCCTCAGCACGACCCCCCTGGGGCAGGCCCCGGGCACCGGCACGGTCGTGCTCGCCGCCGCCGACCCCGCCAACGCGTACGGCGCCGCCCTGCCCTGGCCCGAGCAGCCGCCCGGCGTCACCCACCGGCCCGGGCGCAAGGCCGGCGCCCTCGTCGTCCTCGTCGACGGCGAACTGACGCTCTACGTCGAGCGCGGCGGCAAGACGTTGCTGGCATGGCCCGGGGAGGGGGAGGAGGCCGACGCACGGCTGCGGGCGGCGGTGGACGCGCTCGCGCTGGCCGTACGGGACGGTGCGCTCGGGCGTCTTACGGTGGAGCGCACGAACGGGGAGTCTGCGCTCACGTCGGCGCTCGGCCGTGCGCTGGAAGCCGCCGGCTTCCATGCCACACCACGGGGCCTGCGACTGCGGGCGTAGGTCCCCGCAAGCGCGGCTTCGGGCACGATAGAGGCATGCCCGAAGGAGACACCGTCTGGCTGACCGCGCGCCGCCTGAGCGACGCGCTCGCCGGGCACACCCTCACCCGCTGCGACCTGCGCGTCCCGCAGTTGGCGACCACCGACCTCACCGGCCGCCGGGTCGAGGCGGTGCTCCCCCGCGGCAAGCACATCCTGGCCCGTATCGAGGGCGGCGCCACCCTGCACTCGCACCTCATGATGGACGGCTCGTGGCATCTGTACGCCCCCGGCGAGCGCTGGCGCGGCGGGCCGCCGCATCAGGTGCGGGCGGTGCTGGGGACGGTGGAGCGGGTCGCGGTGGGGTACCGGCTGCCGGTGCTGGAGCTGGTGCCGACGGCGGAGGAGGACAGCGTCGTCGGGCATCTCGGGCCGGATCTGCTCGGCCCGGACTGGGATCCGGTGGAGGCGGTACGCCGCCTCATCGCGGAGCCGGGCCGCCCGTTGGGCGAGGCGCTGCTCGACCAGCGGAATCTGGCGGGCCTGGGGAATGTCTACAAGTCCGAGCTGTGCTTCCTGCGCGGGGTCACCCCATGGACGCCCGCCGCCGAAGTCCCCGCCCCCGAACGGCTGGTGGCCCTGGCCAAGCGGCTGCTGGAGGCCAACAAGGCGCGCCCCGGCCACATCACCACCGGCGACACCCGCCGTGGCCGCACGCACTGGGTGTACGGCAGGGCGGACCGCCCCTGCCTGCGCTGCGGGACCGGCGTACGGGTCGCACAGCAGGGCCCGGCGGGCCAGGAGCGCGTGACGTACTGGTGCCCGCGGTGTCAGAGGGGTCCCGCTCCGCCCACTGTTTGACGTACCGTCAGTTCATGGCTGAACTCACCGGACGTACGGCCTTCGTCACCGGCGCCGCCAGCGGGATCGGCCGGGCCTCCGCCCTGCTGCTCGCCGGGTCCGGGGCCGCCGTCGTCTGCGCGGACCGGGACGAGATGGGCGCCCGGCAGACCGTGAAGCTGATCGCCGAGGCCGGCGGCACCGCGACCGCCCGCCCGCTGGATGTCACCGACAGCGCCGACACCGCCGAGGCCGTCCACGAGACGGTCAGCTCCTACGGACGGCTCGACATCCTGGCCGCCATCGCCGGGGTCATGCACAGCAGCACCGTCCTGAACACGGATGAGGCGGACCTGGACCGCGTCCTGGCCGTCAATTTCAAGGGCGTACTGCACAGCGCCCGCGCCGCGGCCCGCGCGATGAAGCCGAACGGCTCCGGCTCGATCATCACCATGGCCTCCGGCGCGATCGACACCGGCGGCAGCGGCCTGCTCTGCTACAGCGTCTCCAAAGCCGCCGTCGTCCAGCTCACGAAGACCCTGGCCACCGAGCTCGGCCCGTACGGCATCCGCGCCAACGCCATCGCCCCCGGCTTCGTACGGACCCCCATGACCGCGGGGTCGGACCGCAAGCAGGCCATGGCACGCGCCACGCCCCTGGGCCGCGTGGGCGACCCAGGGGACGTGGCGGGCACTGTGCTCTTCCTCGCCTCCGACCACTCAGCGTTCATGACGGGCCAGATCCTGCGCCCGAACGGCGGAGTGGCCATGCCGTGGTAGGTACCGAAGAGGCGTTCTGGGGCCGGGCACCCGCCCGGACACGCGTGCCGGTGACTCCGACCGGGTGACGGAGTGCAGCGGGATGAGGCTGAGGCCCCAGCCACCTGCGGCCAGGAGGCCCTCGACGGGGCCCGTCCGGTCGGGGGTGACAGCGAGCCGCAGGGCGGCCCACCACCAGAAGGCGCCCGCGAGCAGGGCCGCCGCCAGGCGGACCGGCCGCCGGGCCCGAAGGGTCCACGTGTACAGAATCCGGAGAGCGCGCATAGCCGCCTCCTTCGGTACCCCGAGAGGTGCGGCGGGGAACCCCCAAGACTTCCCCGGTACGCCAGGAGCGATTCCCGCCCGGCAAGATCGCTAGACCTTTACGGCCGACCGCACCCGATCCTTCACCCGATCGGGTCAGAAGCGTATGCGTCAGCTTGACGCGTCAGACGTTCTCCGCCTGGAACATCCAGTGGAACTTCTCAAGATCCGCCGTGATCCCGATCAGGATGTCCTGCGAGACCGGGTCCGGCCCGGCCGTGGCGTCGATCCGCTCGCGCATCCGCGCGATCACCGCGCCCAGCGCCTCGACCAGGATCTCCACGACCTGGGTGTCCTTGACCCAGCCGTCCGTGACCGTGTCGATGCCGCTGGTCTTGGCCACGGTGCCGGCTCGGCCGTCCGGGGTGACCCCGATGGCGGCGGCGCGCTCGGCGACGGTGTCGGCGTGCGTACGGGCCAGGGTGACGACCTCGTCGAGCTGCAGGTGGACGGAGCGGAAGCGCGGGCCGATGACATTCCAGTGGACCTGCTTGGCCACCAGCGACAGGTCGATCAGATCCACCAGGGTGCCCTGCAGGGCCTCACCGGTGATCTTGCGTTCGGGCGGGGACAGGGTGCTCGTGACGACGGTCATACCGGTGCCTCCAGTCGGGAAACGCACGGGTTGTTCCGGATTATCCGGAACAACCTCATTTACGCCTGCCCACTCGGCGCACCGCAAACGCAGAGCCCCGGTCGGCGTTGCCGACCGGGGCTCTGTGCGCAAGACCCAGCAAGACCCACTTCGCCACTCAGGCCGCGACGACGTCCACGGCCTCGGCGGGCGCCTTCGGCGCCTTGATGGTGACCCGTTCCTCCGGACGACCGGCGGACGGTACGGACGTGACCGCGCCCAGCAGCGGCCGCACAGGCGCGGCAGCGGACCCGGAAGCCGCCGACTCCGCCAGCTCGGCAAGCGACAGATCGTCGCTGACCTCCCGCATCACCTCGGACATCGGGACATCCAAGGCGTCGCAGATCGCGGAGAGCAGTTCGGAGGAAGCCTCCTTCTGTCCCCGTTCGACCTCCGACAAGTAGCCCAGGGAGACCCGGGCGGACGAGGAGACCTCACGTAGGGTGCGGCCCTGGCGCTGGCGCTGCCGACGCAGCACGTCACCAAGCAGGCGACGGAGCAGAATCATCGGTGGCTCCCTCCTCGGACCGCGATATCGCAACCTTCTCGCCCCACCGTACCGCCTCGGGCCTCGGCCGTGCGGGGAGCGATGACGTGTTCACTCAGGGCTGCAAACATCCCTTCCCCCCACTGTCTTCCCTATCCTTCGCCCTTGGCGATTCGCCAGGAGTTTCCAAGCCTGACACAAGCGAGTGCTCCAGGAGGTCCAGAGCGACGCTCACGGTCCGTGCCCGGATCCCCGCCCTGTCGCCGCTCAGCAGCAGCCCCCTGGCCTCCAGGAAGCCCCCCGGACCGGCCACCGCCACGTACACCGTCCCGACCGGCTTGCCGTCCTGCGGATCCGGCCCGGCGACCCCGGTGGTGGCCAGGCCCCAGTCGGCGCCCAGGCGGGTCCGTACGCCCGCCGCCATCTCGCGGGCGACCCGCGGGTCGACGGCGCCGTGCTCGGCCAGCAGGGCCGGGTCCACGTCCAGCAGGCGCGCCTTGAGTTCGGTGGCGTACGCCGTCACCGAGCCCCGGAAGGTCCGCGAGGCGCCGGGCACCGCGGTGAGCCGGGCGGCGACCAGGCCGCCGGTCAGCGACTCGGCGACCGCCAGCGTGGCGCCGCGCTCATCCAGCAGCCGCAGCACCGAGGCCGCGGTGTCCGTCATGGCCGTGCTGTCCGTCGCGTCCGTCACGGCCGCTGCTCCTGCCGGGCGGCCAGCCCGGCGCGGCGCAGCACCACGGCCTGCCGTACGTAGTCGAGCCCGGACCAGACGGTGAGGATCACGGCTGCGGCCATGATCACCGCGCGCAGGGTGGCCAGCGGCCCGGTGAGGACGAGGATGTACATGCCCACCGCAACGCCCTGGGTGAGCGTCTTGAGCTTGCCGCCGCGGTTGGCCGGGATGACGCCCCATCGGATGACCCAGAAGCGCATCAGTGTGATGCCGATCTCACGTACGAGGATGACGACGGTGACCCACCACGGCAGGTCGCCCAGCGCCGAGAGGCCGACCAGCGCCGCGCCCATGATGGCCTTGTCGGCGATCGGGTCGGCGATCTTGCCGAAGTCGGTCACCAGGCCGTAGCGGCGGGCCAGCTCGCCGTCGAACAGATCCGTGATCATGGCGACGGCGAAGGCCGCCCACGCGAAGGAACGCCAGGCGGGGTCGTTCCCACCGTCGTGCACGAGCAGCAGGACGAATCCGGGCACCAGCAGCAGCCGCACCATCGTGAGGATGTTGGCGATGTTCCACAGCGCGGCCTTGGGGGCCGCGGGAGCGACCGGCGCGGGGCGGTGGTTGCCGGCGGCGGACGCGGGTACTCCGGTCATCTGCCCGCCTCCTCCGTACACAGTGGTTCGGCGACCAGGTCGACGCCCTCGGTGTCCACGACCTTCGCGGAGACGATGGAACCGGGCTCCAGGCCCTCCCAGGACGTCAGGACGACCTGGCCGTCGGTCTCCGGCGCCTGGTGCTCGCCCCGGCCGGCCGCCTCGCCCTCATCCTCGTCGATGCTCTCCACCAGGACCCGGATCTCCGAGCCCAGCCGCTCCTCGGCCCGCTGCGCGGTCAGCTCCTCGGCCAGCCGGGAGACCCGCGCCAGCCGCTCCGCCACCACGTCCACGTCGAGCTTGCCGTCGTACGTGGCAGCCTCCGTGCCGTCCTCGTCGGAGTACCCGAAGACGCCGATCGCGTCCAGCCGCGCCGAGGACAGGAACCGCTCCAGCTCCTCCAGGTCCGCCTCGCTCTCGCCGGGGAAGCCGACGATGAAGTTGGACCGCACGCCCGCCTCGGGGGCCTTGCCGCGGATGGTGTCCAGCAGTTCCAGGAAGCGCTCGGTGTCGCCGAAGCGGCGCATGGCGCGCAGCACGCCCGGCGCCGAGTGCTGGAAGGACAGGTCGAAGTACGGCATGACTTTGGGCGTGGAGGTCAGCACGTCGATGAGGCCGGGCCGCATCTCGGCGGGCTGCAGGTAGCTGACCCGGATCCGCTCGATGCCGTCCACCGCGGCGAGCTCCGGCAGCAGCGTCTCCAGCAGGCGGATGTCGCCGAGGTCCTTGCCGTACGAGGTGTTGTTCTCGCTGACGAGCATGACCTCCTTGACGCCCTGCTCGGCCAGCCAGCGGGTCTCGCCCAGCACATCGGAGGGGCGGCGGGAGATGAACGAGCCCCGGAAGGACGGGATCGCGCAGAAGGAGCAGCGGCGGTCGCAGCCCGACGCGAGCTTGACCGAGGCGACCGGGCTGTTGTCCAGGCGGCGGCGCAGTGGCGCGCGCGGCCCGGAGGCGGGGGCGAGGCCTTCGGGAAGATCGGCAGGAGCCTGGCCCGGGGCCTGAGCCGGAACGGGCGCCTGCGCGTGCCCCGGAAGCGCCACGCCTTCGGCGCTCTGCCGCTGGGCCGGGCTGACCGGGAGCAGCTTGCGCCGGTCGCGCGGGGTGTGGGGGGCGTGGACGCCGCCTGCCAGGATCGTACGGAGCCGGTCGGAGATGTCCGCGTAGTCGTCGAAGCCGAGTACGCCGTCCGCCTCCGGCAGCGCCTCGGCGAGCTCCTTGCCGTACCGCTCCGCCATGCAGCCGACGGCGACGACGGCCTGGGTACGGCCCTGGCCCTTGAGGTCATTGGCCTCAAGGAGGGCGTCCACGGAGTCCTTCTTGGCGGCGTCTACGAAGCCGCAGGTGTTCACGACGGCGACGTCGGCGTCGCCGGCATCGTCCACGAGCTGCCAGCCGTCCGCCGCCAGACGGCCGGCGAGCTCCTCGGAGTCCACCTCATTGCGGGCGCAGCCGAGCGTGACAAGAGCGACGGTACGGGGTTCGGGCATGACCTCAGCCTACTTTGTCGGGCCCGCTCCCCCGTCCGTGGCTCCGGCCGGATCAGCCCGCTTCCGGATCGCCCGGTGTGAAGTTGAGCCGTACGACCTGGCCGGGGTCGCCGGCGGGGCCCAGGTCCTTGCCGTTGACGAACAAGGTGACGGCGCCGGCGTTGCCGACGATCAGGTTGATCTTCTTCTCGTCGGTGAAGGTCATGGACTCGCCGGCCGGCAGCGTGTTCTGGAAGAGCGAGCGGCCGTTGCTGTCGGTCACCGAGATCCAGCTCTTGCCGCCCTCGGCCGACAGCTTCACCGTGACCTTGTCGGCCGGAGCCGCCGCGATGGCGCTGTCGGACTGTTCGGGCGTCGGGTCGGGGCTGGTGGTCTTGGGCGACGGGCTGGACTTGGTGGACGCGCTGGCCACCGCCGACGGCTTGCCGGCCACCGTCTGCTGGTCGCCGTCACCTCCGCCGTTGAAGATCGTGAAGCCGACGAAGCCGACGACCGCGACGATCGCCGCGACCATGGCCGCCGTCCAGTTCGGCCGGCGCGGCTCGGAGCGGATCCGTTCGGCCTCGTAGACCGGGGCCACCGGCCCGGCCGCCAGGCTGCCGCCGTGCTCGGAGGTGTACTGCTCCACCAGCGGTTCGGGGTCGAGGCCGACGGCGCGGGCGATGGTGCGGATATGGCCGCGGGCGTAGACGTCGCCACCGCAGCGGGAGAAGTCGTCCTGCTCGATGGCGTGCACGATAGGGGCGCGTACGCGGGTGCTGCTGCTGACCTCGTCGACGGTGAGACCGGCGTCGAGGCGAGCCTGGGCAAGGGCGCGACCGACCGTTGGACGGTCGTCGGATGGCGGGTTGCCGATGGACACGAGGGCGCCTTTCGAGCGTGTAGCCACCTGCTGGAGACTCAGTCTAGGGGGGTTCGTAAAGGGAGGGGCAAGCGGGCGGGCGTTGTTTGTCCGCCATCAGGATTGCCGTCTCGCCCGGCACCGCTGACAGTCGGCCATACGCCTTCCTCCTGCAATAACTTGACGTACGAGCAGGAGAAACGGTTGTCCCCTGCCCTCTTACGAGTGAGCCACGAATGGGCTACGAACAGGCCACGGAGCGGCCTAGGAGCCGCCGTCCCCGCCGCGGATCACGGCGAGAACCCCGTCCATCTCGTCGGGCTTCACCAGAACATCGCGGGCCTTCGATCCCTCACTGGGACCGACGATCCCGCGCGATTCCATCAGGTCCATGAGCCTGCCCGCTTTCGCGAACCCCACACGCAGCTTGCGCTGCAGCATCGAAGTCGAGCCGAACTGCGTCGAGACCACCAGCTCCGCCGCCTGGCACAGCAGGTCCAGGTCGTCGCCGATCTCCTCGTCGATCTCCTTCTTCGGACCGGTCCCGACCACCACGTCCTCGCGGTATGTCGGATTGAGCTGCGCCTTGCAGTGGTCCACCACCAGCGCGATCTCGGCCTCGGTGATGTACGCGCCCTGCATCCGGATCGGCTTGTTCGCGCCCATCGGCAGGAACAGCGCGTCACCCTTTCCGATGAGCTTCTCGGCCCCCGCCTGGTCCAGGATCACCCGGCTGTCCATCAGCGACGAGGTCGCGAACGCCAGCCGCGACGGCACGTTCGCCTTGATCAGACCCGTCACCACATCCACGCTCGGCCGCTGCGTCGCCAGGACCAGATGGATGCCCGCCGCCCGGGCGAGCTGCGTGATCCGGACGATCGAGTCCTCCACGTCGCGCGGGGCCACCATCATCAGGTCCGCCAGCTCGTCCACGATCACCAGCAGATACGGATACGGCGTGAGCTCGCGCTCGCTGCCCTCGGGCGTCTTCGCCTTGCCCGAGCGCACCGCCGCGTTGAAGTCGTCGATGTGCCGGAAGCCGTACGCCGCCAGGTCGTCGTAGCGCAGGTCCATCTCCCGTACGACCCACTGCAGCGCCTCGGCCGCCCGCTTGGGGTTGGTGATGATCGGCGTGATCAGATGCGGGATCCCCTCGTACGCGGTCAGCTCCACCCGCTTGGGGTCGACCAGCACCATCCGCACCTCGTCCGGGGTCGCCCGCACCAGGATCGAGGTGATCAGGCCGTTGATGCACGACGACTTACCGGCGCCGGTGGCGCCCGCGACGAGCATGTGCGGCATCTTGGCGAGGCTGTCCAGGACATAGCCGCCCTCGACGTCCTTGCCGAAGGCCACCGTCATCGGGTGCTCCATGCCCTGGGCGTCGGCCGAGCGCAGCACATCGCCCAGCATGACCAGCTCGCGGTCGCTGTTGGGGATCTCGATGCCGACCGCCGACTTCCCCGGGATCGGGCTGATGATCCGTACGTCCGGGCTGGCCACGGCGTACGCGATGTTCTTGGCCAGCGCCGTGATCCGCTCGACCTTGACCGCCTGGCCGAGCTCGACCACATACCGGGTCACCGTCGGCCCCCGGGTGAAGCCGGTGACCTGGGCGTCGACCTTGAACTGGGAGAAGACGTCGCGCAGCTGGTCGGCCACCAGATCGTTGGCGGCGGTACGGGTCCGGCCCGGCCCGCCCCGCTCCAGCAGGTCCAGCGAGGGCAGGGAGTACGTGATGTCGCCGGACAGCTGCAACTGCTCGGCGCGCGGCGGCAGGGGCGCGCCCTCGGCGGGCCCCGGCTGCTTCGTCAGGTCCGCGACGACGCCAGACGGCGAGGACGCCTCGGGCTCCGCCGCCGCTTCCCGGGCGGGCGGCACCGGAGACTTCATCAGCCCCGCGACGAGCGGCGAGGGCTGCACCCCGTACATGACGGCGCCGTCCAGATCGGCCGCCGCGGCGGCGGCCACGTCGACCGCGTCGAACCCGAACTCCTCGAACTCGTCCCCGCCGGGCTCCCGGGGCTCCTTGGGACGCTTCGTACGCTGCCGGCGCGGCTTCGGCTCCAGCTCGGCCCGATCGGCCTGCTGATCCGCCTGATGCGCCTCGAAGAACTCCCCCAGCGCCACGTCGTCGCCCTCGGGCTCGGGCGCCTCCAGCAGCCGCAGCCACATGCCCAGCTCCCGCAGCCGCTGCGGAATGGCCGCGACCGGGGTCGCCGTCACCACCAGCAGCCCGAAGAACGTCAGCAGCCCCAGCAGCGCCACCGCCAGCGGCCTGCCGACGGTGAACTCCAGCGGCGCCGAGGCGCCCCAGCCGATCAGCCCGCCCGCGTTGCGGATCGCCTCCGCGCCCTGACCGCGCCCGGGCGAGCCGCAGCCGATGTGGACCAGCCCGAGCACGCCCACCACCAGCGTGGACAGGCCGATGACGATCCGTCCGTTGGCGTCGTTCTGCTCCGGGTGCCGCATGAGCCGCAGCACCACGATCCCGATCAGGACCGGCACCAGCAGATCCAGCCGCCCGAAGGTCCCGGTCACCAATATCTCGACCAGGTCGCCGACGGGCCCCTTCAGATCCGAATAGGTGCCCACCGCGACGACCAGCGCGAGGCCCAGCAGCAGCAGCGCCAGCCCGTCCTTGCGATGCGCCGGATCCAGCCCCTTCGCGCCCCGCCCTATCCCCCGGAACAGCGCGCCCACCCCATGGGCCAGTCCCAGCCACACGGCCCGTACGAGGCGGTACACGCCGCCGGTCGGAGAGGGCGCGGGCTTGGGCGGCGGCGCGGCGGCCTTCTTGGCAGCCGTCTTCTTCGCGGGGGGCCGCTTCGCGGCAGTCTTCTTGGCCGCAGGCTTGGCGGCAGCCTTCTTGGCGGTGCCGGACGTACGTGAGGCCATGATGCTGAGGTTACCGCCGAAGACGGAAAGGGACACGCGTGCCCATTGATACCCCCGTTCGTGTCGCGGGGCCGTCGCAGGGCTCGCGCAACCTCAGTCGGCCGAGGGCAACTTCGTGCCACCGGCCCCGGAACCCGGCTCCAGCGCGTCCAACGCCCGCCGCAAACCGTTGAGCTTGCGCTCCAGATGGGCCGCCGTGGCCACCGCCGCCGTGTCCGTGGACTCGTCAAGCTGCTTGGACAGCGCCTCCGCCTGCTCCTCGACCGCCGCGAGCCGCGCGGAGAGCTCGGCGAGCAGCCCGACCGCCTCCTTGGCGGCGGCGCTCGCGCCGTTGGGAGAGCCGGACCGCCCGCCGCGGTCGCCGCGGTCGCCTCCCCGGTCGGCGCCGCTGCCGGAACCGTCGCGCTCCAGCTGGAGCCGCAGCAGCGCGGCTTGCTCCCGCAACTGGCAGTTCTTCATGTACAGCTCGACGAAGACGGAGACCTTGGCGCGCAGCACCCACGGGTCGAACGGCTTGGAGATGTAGTCGACCGCGCCCGCCGCGTAACCCCGGAAGGTGTGGTGGGGACCGTGGTTGATGGCGGTCAGGAAGATGATCGGGATGTCCCGGGTCCGTTCCCGCCGCTTGATGTGCGCGGCTGTCTCGAACCCGTCCATGCCCGGCATCTGGACATCGAGCAGGATCACCGCGAAGTCGTCGGTGAGCAGCGCCTTGAGCGCTTCCTCCCCGGACGATGCCCGTACCAGCGTCTGATCGAGCGCGGAGAGGATGGCCTCCAGCGCCAGCAGATTCTCCGGCCGGTCATCGACCAGGAGGATCTTGGCCTTCTGCACCATGGCCCGTCCTCCTCGCCCCGGCATCACGCCGGGAGCCGCCCCCAGGGACGACTCCTGCATGCCGCCCGCCCTTGTGCCGGTCATGGTAGCCGCACCCCGCTGTCCGCCACACCCTGTCACCGCCATGTCACTGTGCACGTAGCAGAAACGCTAGCGGAGACCAGAAGGTTCCCCGAATCCCGCGCTCTCACACCTGATTGACCACGGCGAGTCATATCGATCACAGAGCGCGGGAACGGCCGGCCGGCCGTCAACGGGCGTTCATCCACTGTTCCATGACCGCGAGCAGATGATCCGTGTCCACCGGCTTGGCCACATAGTCGGACGCCCCGGACTCGATGCTCTTCTCCCGGTCGCCCTTCATCGCCTTCGCCGTGAGCGCGATGATCGGCAGTCCGGCGAACTGGGGCATCCGGCGAATGGCGGCCGTTGTGGCGTACCCGTCCATCTCCGGCATCATGATGTCCATCAGGACGACCGCCACATCGTCATGCTGTTCGAGCACTTCGATGCCCTCCCGGCCGTTCTCCGCGTACAGCACCGTCAGCCCGTGCTGCTCCAGGACGCTGGTGAGCGCGAAGACATTGCGGATGTCGTCGTCGACGATGAGCACCTTCTCGCCGTTGAAGCCGCCCGCGAAGCCGGTGTACGCGTCGCTGTTCGCGCCGTCCACCCACGAGTCGGCCATCTGCGGCGCCGGAGCCGCCACCGGCAGCGCCGGAATCGCCGAGCGGCGCCGCAGCCTGGCCAGGCTGCTGCCCGCGCCCCGGCCGCCGCGCAGGCCGGGCTGCAGGGCGTGGCCGGTGAAGGGCCCGTGCCCGGAGTGGTCGGCGGTGACATCGTCCTCGACGGAGCCCAGCGGCAGCGCCGGGTAGCCCTGCGGGGGCAGTTCGCCGCTGCTGAGCGGGAGGTAGAGGGTGAAGGTGGACCCGCGGCCGGGCTGGCTGTCGGCGTGGATCTCGCCGCCCAGCAGCCGCGCGATCTCGCGGCTGATGGACAGACCCAGGCCCGTGCCGCCGTACTTGCGGCTGGTCGTGCCGTCCGCCTGCTTGAACGCCTCGAAGATCACCCGCATCTTGCTCGCCGCGATCCCGATGCCCGTGTCCGTCACCGAGAAGGCGATCAGCGGCTGGTCCGGATCCCGCAGCGCGCCCGACTCCAGCATCTGCTCGCGGATGTACTGCGGCGCCTCGGCGCCCGCGGGCTGCCGGATGACCAGCTCCACGGAGCCGGAGTCGGTGAATTTGACCGCGTTGGACAGCAGGTTGCGCAGCACCTGCAGCAGCCGCTGCTCGTCGGTGTGCAGCGTCACCGGAAGCTCCGGCGACACCCGTACGGAGAAGTCCAGGCCCTTCTCCGCGGTCAGCGGCCGGAAGGTGGCCTCGACGTAGTCCACCAGCTGCACCAGGGCGATCCGGGTCGGGCTGACGTCCATCTTGCCCGCCTCGACCTTCGACAGGTCCAGGATGTCGTTGATGAGCTGCAGCAGGTCCGAGCCCGCCCCGTGGATCGTCTCGGCGAACTCGACCTGCTTCGGGGAGAGATTGCCCTCGGCGTTGTCGGCGAGCAGCTTGGCCAGGATCAGCAGCGAGTTGAGCGGCGTGCGCAACTCGTGCGACATGTTGGCCAGGAATTCGGACTTGTAGCGCATCGAGACGGCGAGCTGCTCGGCGCGCTCCTCCAGGACCTGCCGCGCGTCCTCGATCTCGGTGTTCTTGACCTCGATGTCGCGGTTCTGCCGCGCCAGGCGGTCGGACTTCTCCTCCAGCTCGGCGTTGGACAGCTCCAGCGCGCGCTGCCGGCTCTCCAGCTCGGCGCTGCGCTCCCGCAGCTGCTCGGTGAGCTCCTGGGACTGCTTGAGCAGCCCCTCGGTCTTGGTGTTGACGCTGATGGTGTTGACGCTGACCGCGATCATGTCGGTGATCTGGCCGAGGAAGTCCTTCTGGATCTGGGTGAAGGGCCCGAAGGAGGCCAGCTCGATCACCCCGAGCACCCGCTCCTCGAAGAGCACCGGCAAAACGATGACATGCGCGGGCGGCGCTTCGCCGAGCCCGGACGCGATGCGCAGGTAGCCCGGCGGGACGTTCTCCATCAGGATCTGCCGCTTCTCCACCGCGGCCGTGCCGATCAGCCCCTCACCGGGCAGGAAGGTGGTGGGCATGGTGCGCTTGGAGAAGCCGTACGAGCCGATGAGCCGCAGCTCGTACGGGAATCCCGCGGCCTCCTCCTCGCCGCCGCGCTCGATCTCCTCGGCGAGGAAGAAGGCGCCGTGCTGGGCGGCGACCACCGGGGTCAGCTCGCTCATGATCAGGGCGGCGACGTCGTTGAGGTCGCGGCGGCCCTGCATGAGGCCGGAGATACGGGCCAGGTTGCCCTTGAGCCAGTCCTGTTCCTTGTTGGCCAGGGTGGTCTCGCGCAGCCGGACGATCATCGTGTTGATGTAGTCCTGGAGCTCCAGGATCTCGCCCGCCGCGTCCACGTCGGTGCGGATGTTGAGGTCGCCACGGGTCACCGCGGTGGCCACCTGGGCGATGTTGCGCACCTGCCGGGTGAGGTTGTTGGCCATCAGGTTCACCGAGTCGGTGAGGTCCTTCCAGATGCCGGACACCCCCGGCACCCGGGCCTGGCCGCCGAGCCGGCCCTCCGTACCCACGTCGCGGGCCATCCTGGTGACCTCGTCACCGAAGGCGGACAGCTGGCCGACCATGGTGTTGATGGTGGTCTTGAGCTCCAGGATCTCGCCGCGCGCGTCCACGTCGATCTTCTTGGACAGGTCGCCGCGCGCAACGGCCGTGGTGACCTCGGCGATGTTGCGCACCTGGCCGGTGAGGTTGGACGCCATGAAGTTCACCGACTCGGTGAGGTCCTTCCAGGTGCCCGAGACGCCGGGCACGCGGGCCTGGCCGCCGAGGATGCCGTCGGTGCCGACCTCGCGGGCCACCCGGGTGACCTCGTCACCGAAGGCGGAGAGCGTGTCCACCATGGTGTTGATCGTTTCTGCGAGGGTCGCGACCTCGCCGCGCGCCTCGACGGTGATCTTCTTCGTCAGGTCGCCGTTGGCGACCGCAGTGGCGACCGAGGAGATGGACCGCACCTGGCTCGTCAGGTTGTTGGCCATCAGGTTCACGTTGTCGGTCAGGTCCTTCCAGATGCCCGACACGTCCCGGACCCGCGCCTGACCGCCCAGCTGCCCCTCGGTGCCCACCTCACGGGCCACCCGGGTCACCTCGTCACCGAAGGCCGAAAGCTGGTCGACCATCGTGTTGACGGTGGTGACCAGGGCGAGGATCTCGCCCTTGGCGTCGACGGTGATCTTCTTCGACAGGTCGCCCTGCGCGACCGCCGTGGTGACCTCGGCGATCGTACGCACCTGGCTGGTCAGGTTGGTCGCCATGAAGTTGACGGACTGGGTCAGGTCCTTCCACGTCCCCGACACGCCCTTGACCTCGGCCTGACCGCCCAGGATGCCCTCGGTACCCACCTCGCGGGCCACCCGGGTGACCTGCTCCGCGAAGGAGGAGAGCTGGTCGACCATCGTGTTGAGGGTGTTCTTCAGCTCCAGGATCTCGCCCCGCGCGTCCACGTCGATCTTCTGCGACAGGTCACCGCGCGCCACGGCGGTCGCGACCTGAGCGATGTTACGGACCTGGGCGGTCAGGTTCCCGGCCATGCCGTTCACCGAATCCGTCAGGTCCCGCCACACGCCGGCCACACCCGGCACCTGCGCCTGGCCGCCGAGCCGCCCCTCCGTACCCACGTCGCGGGCGACACGCGTGACCTGGTCGGCGAAGGCCGAGAGCTGGTCGACCATCGTGTTGAGGGTGTTCTTCAGCTCCAGGATCTCGCCCCGCGCGTCGACCTCGATCTTCTGCGACAGGTCACCGCGCGCCACAGCGGTGGTCACCTGGGCGATCTGGCGGACCTGGGAGGTCAGGTTGCCCGCCATGAAGTTGACGGAGTCCGTCAGGTCCTTCCAGACGCCGCTGACGCCGTCCACCCGCGCCTGCCCGCCGAGCCGGCCCTCGGTACCCACGTCGCGGGCGACGCGGGTCACCTGGGCGGCGAAGGACGACAGCTGGTCCACCATGCGGTTGACGGTGTTCTTCAGTTCCAGCATCTCGCCGGAGACATCGACGGTGACCTTCTGCGACAGGTCGCCGTTGGCGACCGCCGTCGTCACCTGCGCGATGTTGCGGACCTGGCCGGTGAGGTTGCGGAAAGCGGTGTTGACCGAGTCCGTCAGGTCCTTCCACGTCCCCGCCGCACCCGGCACCTGCGCCTGACCGCCGAGTTCGCCCTCCACGCCGACCTCGCGGGCCACCCTGGTGACCTCGGCGCCGAAGGCCGACAGCTGGTCGACCATCGTGTTGACGGTGTTCTTCAGCTCCAGCATCTCGCCGGAGACGACCACCGTGACCTTCTGCGACAGGTCGCCGTTGGCGACCGCCGTCGTCACCTGCGCGATGTCCCGCACCTGGCCGGTGAGGTTGCGGAAAGCGGTGTTGACCGAGTCCGTCAGGTCCTTCCACGTCCCCGCCGCACCCGGCACCTGCGCCTGACCGCCGAGCTGGCCCTCCGCGCCGACCTCGCCCGCGACCCGGGTCACCTCGTCGGCGAAGGTGCGCAGCGTCTCGGTCATCGCGTTGATGGTCTCGGCGAGCTGCGCGACCTCGCCGCGCGCGCCGATCGTGATCTTCTGCGACAGGTCGCCGTTGGCGACCGCCGTCGTCACCTGCGCGATGTCCCGCACCTGGGCCGTCAGATTCCCGGCCATAAGATTTACGGAATCTGTCAGGTCCTTCCACACGCCGGCCACACCCGGCACCTGCGCCTGGCCGCCCAGCTCGCCTTCGGTGCCGACCTCGCGGGCCACCCGGGTCACTTCGGAGGCGAACGAGGAGAGCTGGTCCACCATCGTGTTGACGGTGTTCTTCAACTCCAGCATCTCGCCGGCCACATGAACCGTGACCTTACGGGACAGATCGCCCTTCGCGACCGCCGTCGTGACGAGAGCGATGTCCCGCACCTGCGCGGTCAGCCGGGACGCCATCGTGTTGACGGAATCCGTCAGGTCCTTCCACGAGCCCGACATCCCGCGTACCCGCGCCTGCCCGCCGAGCTTGCCCTCGGTGCCCACCTCGCTGGCCACCCGGGTCACCTCGTCGGTGAACGCCGACAGCTGGTCGACCAGCCCGTTGGTGGTCCGGCCCACCTTCAGGAACTCCCCGCGCAGCGGATGCGCCGAGCCGTCGGAGCCCTGCGAGCGCAGGTCCATCCGCTGCTCCAGGTCGCCCTCCGCCACCGCGGACAGCACCCGGCCGACCTCGGACACCGGGCGTACGAGATCCTCCACCAGCGCGTTGGAGGCGTCGATCGCCGCCGCCCAGGCGCCCTCGCAGGGGCCGATCTCCAGGCGCTCGGTGAGCTTGCCCTCCCGGCCGACCACCCGGCGTACGCGCGCCAGTTCGCCGGTGAGGTGCTGATTGCGGTCCGCGACCTCGTTGAAGACGGCGGAGATCTCCGCCATCACCCCGTCGCCGGAGACCGTCAGCCGCTTGCGGAAGTTGCCGTCCCGCATGGACGACAGGGCGGCCAGCAGTCTGTGCAGGGCAGCCGAATCCACCTCGACGGTCCCGTTGATCCGGGCCCGTGCGTTCTTCGCCCGCGCGGCATTACCCCGCGTCGAAGCGGACGTAACGCCGCCTCGCGCCGATGCGCCAGACTCCACCGTGTCCCTCCCAGAGGGTCGACCGACCTGCATGTGCCCCTATAGGGCATGCCCAGTGTTTCACCACGCCCCACCATCGGGGCAAACACTTCGGGTGCGATCGGGTTTCGACGGCTCGTTATGCCTCACAAGAGCAGGTCTTGTCCAGTGCCGTCAGGAGCGCACACACACATACACACCAGTGCGCGGGACCCAGAACAGGGCCACGCACTAACCTGGCCGCGCCGTAGTGCAACACTCGATCCTCGGACGGCGCATTGATCGTGGCGCGGACGGGCACAGGATCCGGGGGACATCGAGACATCCATGAGGAGACCAGTGAACACGGCGCGGGCAGCGGCTACCTTCGAGCCGGTCGGGCGGTCGGTGGCCACCGCGCGCGCGTTTGTCCGCGACACCCTCCAGGGCTGGGGCTTCTCCGATGTCGTGGACGACGCCGTCGTACTCACCAGTGAACTCGTCACCAATGCGGTGATTCACGCCGGAACCGCCGCTGATGTCGAGTGCCTGCGCTACGACACCGGCGTACGGGTCGAGGTCTCCGACCACTACCCCGAGCGTGAACTCCCGCTCCACGACATCCACCGCCAGGCCCACCCCGACCACGAGGGCGGCCGCGGCCTGCTGCTGTGCTCCGCGCTGGCCACGCGCTGGGGCGTGCAGTACAGCCCCGAGACCAAGCAGGTCTGGTTCCACCTCGACCTCCCCCAGCGCCCCACCGGCACCCGCTCCGCCGGCCCCGTCCTGCCCGTCGCCGCGCTCCCCCTCACCGACGAACGCGTACGCGTCGCCGTCGTCCAGGCCGACCGCAACGGCGTCATCACCCGCTGGAACGAGGACGCCGCCGAGCTCTTCGGCCACCCCTCAGACCAGGTCGTCGGCAAACCGCTGGGCGACTTCGCCGCCTGGCCCCAGACCCCCGGCACCGGCCACGGCATCGCCGAGGCCCTGCTGCTGTCCCGCTGGGAGGGCAGCTACGGCATCCGCGTCGCCGACGGCCGCGTCCAGCCCGTGTACGGATCCCATCTGCGGGTACGCGACACCTCCGGCGAGCCGTCCACCGTATGCCTGCTGGTCCTGGAGGACGAGCGGGCCATCCTGCAGAATCCGACCCGCGGCATGGTCTCCCGCGACGGCTCCGGCGGCGAACGCGTCAAGGCCGCCGACCCGTTCGAGACCTTCATCGGCTCCCCCGCCCCCGACGACCTCGACGGCCTCCTCCAGCGCACCGTCGAGCGCGCCCGCGACATGCTCGACGGCGACGCCGCCTACCTGCTGCTCGCCACCGACGACGAGACCGAACTCGAAGTACGCGCCTCCACCGGCCTGCCCTCCGCCCGCCAGCGGTTCGCCCGCGTCCCCGTCGAGGCCGGCACCGGCCGCTACGGCAGCGCCCGCATGCCCGCCGTCCACGACGACCTCACCGCCGTCCCCGGCGCCGTCCCACTGCTCGCCGGCACCGGGATGCGCTCCATCGTCACCGTCCCGCTGAAGGTCGAGGGCCGCCTCACCGGCTCCCTGGGCGTCGCCGCCGAATCCCCCGGCCGCTACTCCAACGAGCAGGCCCTACGGCTGCAGTTCGCGGCCGACCGCATCGCCCTGGCTGTGGAGAGCGCCCGCCTGACCGAGCTGGAGCGGCTGCGGCGCGGCTCGCTCTCCTTCCTGGTCGAGGCCTCCGACCTGCTCGCCGGCACCCTGGAGCGCGACCAGACGCTGGCCCTGATGGCCCAGATGACCGTGCCCACGCTGGCCAGTTGGTGTGCCGTCTACACCATCGCCGAGCAGGCCGAGCCCGAACTCGCCTTCGTACTCCACGAGGACGAGGACCGCATCGACGGCATCAAGGCCCTGCTCTCCAAGGTCCAGCCCCCCGACCCCGATCCCACCCCCGGCGCCCGCATCTGGACCGCCCCCTCCGACGCCGCCCACTCCACCGCCCTGCGCGCCTCCCTGCGCAGCCTCGGCCTCGGCGAACCCGGCCGCCCCGCCACGGGCCCGGGCACCGCGCTGGCCACCGCCGCCGCCGTGGGCGGCGAGACGGTCGTCCTCCCCCTGGTGGCCCGCAACCGCGTCATCGGCATGCTGACGCTGGGCAAGCCCTCCGACGAGCGCTTCCGCCAGGAGATCCTGGAGCTCGCCGAAGACCTCTCGCGCCGGGCCGCCCTCGCCCTGGACAACGCCCGCCTCTACAGCGAGCGCACCGCCATCAGCCAGGCCCTCCAGCGCAGCCTCCTCCCCCCGGGCCTGCCCGTCATCCCCGGCGTCGAGGTCGAGGTCGTCTACCGCGCCGCCGGCGAGGGCAACGAGGTCGGCGGCGACTTCTACGACGTCTTCCCCATCCGCGACGGCTGCTGGGGCTTCGCCATCGGCGACGTCTGCGGCACCGGCCCCGAGGCCGCCGCCGTCACCGGCCTCGCCCGCCACGCCCTGCGCCTGCTCGCCCGCGAAGGCTTCAGCGGCCCCAGCGTCCTGGAACGCCTCAACGCCGCCATCCTCGACGAAGGCGCCCGCAGCCGCTTTCTCACCCTGCTGTACGGCGAGCTCTGGCCCAAGCCCGACGGCGGCGCGGTCCTCAAGGTAGTCTGCGCCGGCCACCCCCTGCCCCTACGGCTCCGCCAGGACGGCACCGTGGAAGCCGCCGCCGACCCGCAGCCGCTCCTCGGCGTCCTGGAGGACCTCGAACTGGTCGAGCAGACCATCGAACTCGCCCCCGGCGACGTACTCCTGTGCGTCACCGACGGCGTCACCGAACGCCGCGAAGGCACCCGCATGCTCGGCGACGACGGCCTCGCCGACGTCCTCGCCACCTGCACCGGCCTCAACGCCGGCGCCGTGGCCGCCCGCATCCAGCGAGCCGTCGAACGCTTCGCCTCCGACGCACCGTCCGACGACATGGCCATCCTGGCGATGCGCGTGCCGGAATGAAGAAGGCCCCCGCCAACCGGCGGGGGCCTTCTTGTCAGAGCCCCAATACGGAATCGAACCGTAGACCTTCTCCTTACCATGGAGACGCTCTACCGACTGAGCTATTGGGGCCTGTCGACAAGCAAGATCTTAGCTCATACGAGCCCCTGTTTGAAAATCCGCCAGCAGGTCTTCAGAGCCGGCCGCCCAGGCTGTTGCACGCCGCCGCCACCCGCTCCAACTCCCGCTCGCTCATCCCCGGATGCACCGGCAGCGACAGCGTCTCCCCCGCCGCCGCCTCAGTGCACGGCAGACTCATCCCGGAGATCCCCGCCCGGAGCCGGTTCGCCGGCATCCGGTGCAACGGCGTCGGGATACTCACCCTCGCCCGCACACCCCGTCCCGCCAGCGCCAGCGCGAACGCGTCCCGGTCCGGCCGCCCATTCCCCGGAATCCGTACCGTGTAGCGGTGGTAGACGTGATGCGCCCCCGGCTCCACGTGCGGCACCATCACCCCCGTCAGCGCCGAATCCAGATACCGGCAGTGCGCACGCTGCCTCGCCACCGCGCCCGCCAGCTTGGCCAGCCCCCCGCGCCCAGCCGCCGCCTGCTCGTCCGACAACTGCGCATCCCGGTGCACCGACGCCCGCAGCCCCCGCACCGTCCGGGCCAGCTCCGGATGTTCCGTCGTCACCACCGCCCCGTCCTCCACCGCGAACACGCTCATCACCCCGTACGTCCCGACCCTGCGCCCCGCCAACGCCGCGGCCTGCGCCTGCGTCGCGTCCTCCACGATCGCCAGCCCATGGCGTTCCGCGAGCCCCGCCAGCGTGTTCACCGCCGCCGGATGGCCGAACAGATGCACAGGCAGTATCGCCGCGGTCAACGGCGTGATCGACGCCGCCACCGCCTCCGGATCCAGGCAGAACGTCAACGGATCGATGTCCGCGAACACCGGCACCGCCCCGACCAGCCGCACAGCCTCCGCCGTCGCCGTCGGTGCGAACGACGGCAGAATGATCTCTTCTCCCGCGCCGATCCCCAGCGCGAGCAGCGACAGCCTCAGGGCCGCCGTACCCGAATCCACCGCAACACAGTGCCGGTTGCCGGCGACCGCCGAGAACTCCGACTCCAGTGCCGCTACTTCCGCGCCTTGAACGATGGACTGCTGCATGTGGCTCAGGATCGCCAGACCGCATGATGAACGGCCAAGCGGAGCATGAACGGACGGTGATCAGAACACAAAAAGCCGCACCCCCGAACCGAAGTCCGGGGGTGCGGCTGAATGATTGTTCGGCGGCGTCCTACTCTCCCACAGGGTCCCCCCTGCAGTACCATCGGCGCTGAAAGGCTTAGCTTCCGGGTTCGGAATGTAACCGGGCGTTTCCCTAACGCAATGACCACCGAAACACTA
>Ga0307517_10004475_pt1 | contig 21454 bp, 13 predicted proteins | sample 23_EM_MG_FD_194515 | JGI IMG/M metagenome (GOLD analysis project Ga0307517, IMG submission 194515) | Populus trichocarpa ectomycorrhiza microbial communities from riparian zone in the Pacific Northwest, United States - 23_EM | ecosystem: Host-associated > Plants > Roots > Unclassified | place... | reverse complement strand
CTTAGAAGTTGAAGTACGCCCTCTTGGCTGTGGGCGAAACATGGTGTTTTTTGCTGGCATAAAAAAACCTCGCTGGTATTCTATAGGGAAGGCCCGAGATCGGCTGGTATAGAATAGGTTTTCTCGTGATTATGGTGCTGTGGGGGTTAAATTTGGCTCTACTTACCGTATTAACTCGAATAAGAGAGCGGTGTGCTACGTCGTTGGAATTGCCCCCTCCGGTAAGGTCTGGCATTTTTTGTTCCCTCACCTCCCGTGTTTTGCTGTGATTTTCGCCCCTTTCCCAAGGAAGGGAATTCTCGACTACATAGCACACCGCTCTCTTATTCGAGTTAATACGGTATCTATAGTTTGCATATCTTAGCTAGCCTGCAGATAACTTACTCGAGTAGAGGGTGACCGTGCCAAGGTTGTGGCTCCGCCACAGCCCCCGATCGCTCTCTTGCTCGCAACCTGGGGCACTCTGGGAGTGCCACAGTAGTTCGAAGGTCGCTTGCGTCCTTCGAAGTGGTGGGAACCTTGGCATGGTTATGGATAGCGGTTTACAACCTTGCTTGAGAAGATGGAGAAGTGTCATGTTTACTATGACCTCCCCATAGAATGCTATCCCAGAAACGTCTTTTTATCCCGGTAAAAGTACAACATTTCACCCAATAATTTCCCCTGGTGCCAAACAAAGTAATAAGGATGCTCTCAACATAGCTTGGCAGTATGCCTACCCAGTGCTTTCTTAAAAGGGTGATCTTTTAGCAACACAGGCCATCTCCGTAGCTGTATTTTGGCATGGGAAAATTTTTTGAAAAATTAGCAGCGTTTGTGGTGCATTTAAAGAAATACTTTGATTTTTGGGATTTTTTGTGACTGTCTTTTCTTGTTTAGAAGTCGAGGTGTTATTTTTTTGGCTGTGGGCGAAACATTGTGTTTCTGCTGGGATGAAAACACATTGCTGGTATGCTATGGACCGGGGCTCGCAGGTTTTATCGCCGGCTGGTATGATAGGCAAACGTTGAAGGGCATTCCATAGGGGGCGTTCGTGACATGTTGGTATTATGTGGGTTTGTTCTAAAAGCTAGTCTTTATCGTTCTGCATACCTGTATCTGAGTCCTCATACTAAATTCGGACTCAAATGGTTGTGGTTTTCATATTTGGCACGTGTAGAAGTTAGGTACCGGTAATTAGCTACCAGTATCGGCACTTCAATCGTGATGCTCCCGTGTGAGCCAAAGGAGCCCGCTAATCCTAATTTGGGAAGACCCAATAGCTGAAGCCCCCCCCTCCTCCTCCGCTTCTTCATAACAATCATCACTTCCCTAGTCTCGCACCTCTACCACAAGCATTCTTTTCTAGCTATTGTACTTGGATAACAGCACTGTGCTGGCTTAGTCTAATGTCGATACATAAGCTTGCCTGTGGAGCACTGGTTCCTATTTTAGCGTTTGTACTAGAGGTTGCCTCGTCAGCCCCGGTACCGTAACATCTACTGAAATCGACTATCCCCTGCCAACCCTGTAATCTCTAGATTTAGGAACAAAGGCTCCTTAGAAGGATTGATATTTTTCTAGGAGTATAGGGCATGTTGAACCTCATTAACTGGTATTCGCAATTCTATTATCTTGCTAAACTGGACCTACCCTAGGCTCATAGGTTGACTACCAGTGATAACCTTATAATGGATTTCATGAAATCTTGGGGTTCTTGCAGAATGAGACAGGGGGGAGGGGGGGGGGACAAGATGCCAGGAAATAGGATATCGATGAGCTCAGGCTACCAAACCCTCCAATCAAAACTCTGAAATCTTTCGTCTCACCCTCTGATCTTCAGCTGAAGACTGTACCCGGGGGGGTGTTAAGAATCGGAAAGCATGGCCCTTATATGGGATCGGCAGAAATAGTTTCCGTTTTTTTCTGACTCTCTCTCGACCAGAGTGCTGTACGGGTACTGCGGGCGTAATGGTTAGGACAAGGAACGGGGGGGGGGGAACGATATGCCAAAAACCTAGCGGCAATTATCAAATCCTCTTCCTCTTGATCATTGTCCCCTCGTTGTTATCCCTAGGTATGGAGCTTCCTGGGGCATGTCTCCTAGACTAGCCTACGGATGGTTTGGAAAGGACCACTTCGCCATAGTCCGACCCACTATGTCTAACAACCGCTATGGGTTGTGTTTGTTTTTTGGGAAGTCATCTTACATGTCTTCTAGAAGCTGGATTAATAAAATAAATTGAGCGATAGTATCATACAGAAGGAACCTTGTAAGTTTCGAGACAAAGCGAAAGGTTTGGCGGCTGTCACTCGCTCCATACACCCCTGACCCACCAGAGTGCGTTGCTCAACTGTGAATGATGGCGATGAAGTATCATACTACGTATATCACATTGAAGGCGCCTGGGCGGCATAATACATTTTCTAGTCTATAATACGCTGGTTTTTCGAGTGCTCATAGGATCTCTTCAAGAAAAATCTCTAAATTTTCTAGAATGTTACCTTCCTTGCTAGAAAAATTGATAGATTTAGGGTTAGTTACTACATCATGCTAATCACTTGCTCGAAACACGAAATAGTGTAGCATACCGGTGCTAAGAACCCTACCAAAAAAAACCTTATAAGTTACGAACTCCAAATTCGAAAAATCGGTGACCGAGCGTCAACACGCACTGGTCAGCCAACACTCTCTATCAATGAAATAGGGCCCTACCGTCTACTTGTAACCATGGGCGGTCTCTGCGTAGCAATGATATTCACAACCCTCCTATACCCGACCACAACCCGCAGCCTAATCCGAAGCTCCGTGTCGTGGTCCCTCTTCCTGCTAGCAAGAACATACAGTACCACATTCTCACCCCCCCAATCAAGAATCCACGGCACAGCTGGCGACGAATCAAATAAAAACTCACCAGGCCGACGATACGAAAAAACGTGTGTAAAACTCAAACGCCTTCCTTCGCACCCAGATAGACTTCACAAAATATGAACCCTCACTCCGAGGCCGCTTTCCGAGAGAACAATACGACGGGATAGCCGGTGTGCGGAACATAATCAACTACCTATCCATCATATCCTACGCTTCAAAAACCTTCTCCGTAGGCGGTGAATGGGCAGAATATTTGTCGGCACTACTTAGAAATGTCGGTGCCCAGATGCGCCAAATCACTAGTCTGCTGTCTCCTGGGGGCGAGTTTGACCAGTGGTAACCCTCTACCACCGCTGCCGGAGCCATTCCGACTAGTGTGTGAGCTGGAAGAACGGGATGGAGGCCTCAAGTTGGATCATCTCGTTGAGCCAGGGTTCATGGCATTCGCGGTTGTGTAGGTCGCTGTTGGAATCATGCGGGATGATCTTGTTCGGTTATTGGGATGGTGGAGGAATTTGTGGGCAGGGTGGAATTCCCGGATGAGAGGAGTTTCTCGGGTGATTTGAAAGTTAAGATGCCTTGAGGTGGTGTTGTGGATTTCTTTTGGGTCTTTTTGGTTTCAGAGTTTTGGGCGGGAAGGTAGGACTTCTCCGTGATTCCGTCTTCAACGACATTGGTCGGCGAGTGATTCTCTGTGATTGGCGAAAGATTTATGTTGTATTGGGGAATAAATGTGAAGACGAGGAAAAAAAAGACACCCGTATCGGCTGTCAGCATTGCTAACGCTAGAAGGTGCTCGGATGTGGAATATGCACGAATACTGGAGAGTCCGATGGAGGTTGTAGAGATAATGGTAGAAAATGCTTGGGAATTATGGTGTTATGATGGAAAGTTCTAGGAAGTTGGAGTCTTTACTATACATTCTCAACTTTACCTTCCTTTATTCTCTGCCAGAGTGTTATGGGAAAGCCTAGGCCCATATGACCGACGGGAAATACTTTTGGGATTTACACCGTTTATGTTACAGTTATTTTCTATCTCTTTCCTGAATATCATTTAGCAGGCGGGCGGGCGAACGATTAGTTACCATTCTCATTCGCACAAGTCGCTTCATTTTGTTCATGTCTGTCCTCCGCGAACACCAGTAAAGGGAGAGACATCATTGCCATCACGACCGAGAAATTCTTAGGTCAGCGCTCGTACTTGCAGAAGGCTGGTGCCAGCTGGCTTACAAGTAGCATACTCGGAAAGTACTGTGACACGGGAATGTATAGAGATAAAAAGGCCTAGCCCAGCGCCTGTTGAGCGCTTGCCAGTAGGAATTTGTTGCAGTGGAGGTCGGGAAATGATCAATATTCTGATAAAATATTCCTGCTCTGCCTCCTCCCCTGCTGGTATATCCTAAAGGTCGGAGCCCTGGAAACAGATACCGCATAGGCACAGCAAATTCGGGAGAAATTCGATTTTTTTCCCAGATGTTTTATGTATCATAAAGGTCTATTAGCACTTCAATTCCCTACGAGCATCTCATACTTACTAAACTTTGTTCATCTAGATGTATAATTATAGGGTGGGCAAACGATGTTGGTGGGGAGAAGTGTGCCTGGGTTCTTCATCCTTGCTTTTTTTCCCCCTCCCCCCCTTTGCGTATGGTAGCTGGGAGGAAAAGCAAACTCTCTTTTCCCCTATTGACCCTATTGAAAAAGCCGTTGAATTAAAGGCACTTTTATACTAGCACAGGGGTAGGGAACAATCATGGTGTTCGAGTTCTCACGGTACCCCAAATGGACAGGGGTATATTTGGCTGGTTAACCTTAAATAACTGTTCGTTCAATAACTTCTTATCGAACACTGGCCCAATAAAGTGTGGGATGAAACAACCGTCACGAGGGGGCAACCGCTTCCATTTTTCTTTTTACACACTTCGTCGGTTTTGTATTACTGGTATTCATAGGATCCCATTTCAGTTACCCGCGGCCAAAGCTCAGCAGGCCGAAAGTGACGGTTGTCCTATCCGATAGTTTGCTCCCGTACGGACAGGAAGAATCGAGAATCCCGCTGGATGTGGGAATTGCCTCTCCTGCGGCAGTAGAGTCTCTGATTTTATTTTATCTTTTATTTGTCTCAGCCGCGGACTGAAAGGGAATATTTTCGCTATTCTTTCCCCTCCTAATTTAAAGAGGAAATTCTGGACATCCGAGTGTCATTTCCGGTTACCGGTACTCCAGTGTTTAAGGTATTAAAGTTACTACGCGGAGGCTCCGCTGACAGCCCTGCAGCAAGGTACAGAAACGTCGGCCAGCAACCCCACCTGATTTATAGGCTGCAAACCGCCCATCTCCAGAACTACCAAGCCTCGCTGAGGATGCCCTCGAGTAATTAGGACGGCATGCAGACTAGAATCGATCAAAAGTTTGGTAGCACTGGAGGGGACAACGGACAAAGGAGGCGCGATGAGCACCCCTACCGAATCTGAGCTTACCACCCGATTTTGGCGCCCCATTAACTGTTTCCTCCTGTACGCTTTCCCCGCTCCATGTTGTTTTTCTAATATCTTCCAAGCCTCGCTAATCTTTCACATACTTTACGGTAAAAAGTAGCATGTTTAGCAGGACCGGTGTTGTACTATTACAGCATGCTTTCTTGTATAATTCGACTTCAACAAATGTCTAGTATCTGGTATTAGCTATATTCTGGTGAGTAAGGAAGAGATACAGAGAGTATGGGGAAGAAGCGTAACTTTGCAAAAAGGGGGGGGAAATAAGGATAAAAAGATTGGCTTTAGGGTAATAATATAAGAACAGCAAGGAAAAAATAAAATATATCGTACGGTCGGAAAGGAGTTGTATTCTAACTATGATGTTCTAGAGAAGTACTACGGGAGAAACGGTTCTCGATACTAGGATCATTCGTGTTCACTACAATTCGTAAGGCTCGGCATAATCTTGAATATTTTTGATTACTAGAGAAACTTCGGCAAACACACTCTCCTCACTCCCCGGGGATAAACAAAAAAAGGGCCTAAGAAGTAGGCGGAGGAACTAATGTGTGATAGGAGGGGAAGCTCTTGTCCAAAATCCCCTTAGCCCAAAGCACACATGCTTAATCTAAACATAGGTTAATAGGATTGCTCAAGAACTAGGAACAGGTTTAACGGAAAGGGGTACCTCTAGGTTTGGCAGTCATAGGCTCCTGCGGTGTTGGTTGTGTAGTAATTGGGGCCTGTCGGACCTCAGTGTCCTCCGGGATACGAGTGATGTGCCATGCGCAGCAGAAAAAGTTGACGGCATTGCACTTGAAGCCAAGGATACTCAGAAGAGACATCAGGGCAACCGTAGATAGTGATTTCACTAGAAAGACATAGTTAGCTATTGAGTGTATAGCTGAAGAAATGGAAGGTCTTGCATGACGTGAGGGAAAACTGGAACCAAATGTTGTATACTCGGGTACCGTTAAGGGTTTGTGGAATTGGGTCATTTCAGATGTTTGAGGCTTATGAGGAAGGGGAGGGAAAGAAGGAGAAGACGGAGAGGAGGAGAGAGGAGGGGGCAGAATGGAAGAATACCCCTAAATATATATCTATGATCGGGATCCCATCGGCCTGTTCTTGCAATGTCACTTACCATATCATGTCCTACGCTTTAGCCAGGGCCTGTCGAGCTATCCACATAAATACTAGATATTATTTACCGTCTGGCACTGGTCTTGCGGCATAACCGTGCAGATAGCCCTCGCTATGCGGGACGCTCTCTAGGCATCCAATAGCGCTAAGCCAAGCCAATGGATCAGCGCCAGCAAACTGCTCAAACATACCCTGCGAAGGGTCCCTCCGCCCCCGCACCCCGAAAGTAGACTAGCCGTGCAGGTGTGAGAGGCGATGAGAGCTGTTTGTACTAGGGCGTGAGCAACAGTACGGCCAAGTCTTGGCTGCCATTTACATACAAATTCTGCGAGCCACGTTCGCCAGACTTCCTACAACCCCCGGTACAGTCGTGTAACAAAAATCCTGGCACCCCTACTGAGTGATGGGACCAGAATGCCTCTAAATTTACCGCTTTGTGTGTCCTCTAGCCTGAATTAATGATGAAGAATATAATTTATAGGGTTCTGTTTCTCGTGATTGCATTTTGAGCACGGGGTATGTGGGGTGGTAGGTGAAGCAAGTTGAATAATAAAATTTTACAAGGATGCCAAGACTTTTGTTACATGGCTGCACCAGTGATCAACCCGAGTTTGAAATGCTCACTCTGCGAGCCTTGCGGACAGGGAAAACCTTTTCGATACCATGCCATGGCAAACAAACTTTTCGGGTGGGGAGAGCCTTTTCAATACCATGCATTCCTGTGGATATCTTTCCAATCTTTTTTCACAATTTCTGGGGATGAAATGGGACTTATTAGTAAAGCGAGGACCTTAGCGATTTTCTTAGAATTCCCGGCATAAGTTACCACCCAAAACACACCACTTTTATGTGAGGACAGACCAATCCACAGGGAATCCTTTCTAACTGCAAGAAAAAATTAAAAATATAACAATTAATTAAGGTTGTTTTTAATTATTATTATTATTTTCTTTTTCTATTTTATAATGGGCTAAAGGTTGAGTAATTCTTTGCAAAGATTTCACTTTTTCGATGGTATTATTTCCAGGCTGATGGTACGGAAAGGAGAAAACCTATACTTGTACTCGGGTACTTTAACACTTTAATACAATCCTCTTCCTTTTCCGAATTGTAAATCAAAAAGAGATTTTTAAAGTTGATTGTTAAGAAAACTTACATAATATATTCACAGAGGCATCTGAGGGTAGAGTGGCATTTCAGGGGATTTTGATCAAAATGCGGGGAGTATGAGACCTTTACTGTTTTTTTGTTAGGACTCCGTATTGGGGCAGTCTTTTGTGAAGTATATCGTACGGTGCCCACTGTTGGAACTCGACGAACAGTGGTATTTCGAGGGTCGGGATGTGGGCGGGGTGCGGTGCCGGTAAGGTGAGGGTTGCTTGTTGCTGATCCACCTGCCCCGTTCTTCCGCTACCCTGCCCCGGGTATCAAAACACAAAGGCACTTCTCAGTGTCACAGCTATTCCTCCCGCGGAAACGCCAGCGGGCATGCATATCTACAGAGAAAAAGAACTATGGAAGGAACTACCCCCGGCACCGGGATCATTCGTGTTCATCACAGGCAACGGAGCTTGAAACAATCTTAGATATTTGGTCACAGTATTAGAGAAACCTTTGCCGGTCCCCACCCCTCTTCACCCCTCGAAGGTGAACAGAAAAACCACCGTAGCGTAGAACGAAAAGCGCTTTCCCAAGATCCCCCCATAGCGCTAAGCATACAAACTTAATCTAAATATAGGTTAATAGGACTACTTAATAATTGAGAGTAAGCTTAAGGGAGGTACACCTTTAGGATTTGCATTCATAGGCTCCTGCGGCCTTGGTTGTGTAGTAATTGGGGCCTCTCCAGGTTGAACCTCGTTGTTGTTGCGCCCCGAGTAACGAGTGATGTTCCATGTACAGCAGAAAAAGTTGACGGCATTGCATTGAAAGCCAAAAAGACTTGGAAGAGACATGAGAGCAGCTGCGGATAGTGGTTGTACTAAGAAGTTAAGTTAGATATTAGATATGATATATAACTAGAAGAAGCGGAAGATCTTGGCTGAATGGATGGAGGGAAAACTTGGAACCTAATGTTACTCGAGCACCGTTGAAGGTTTGCGGGATTGAGTGATTCCGACGTTTGGGGCTTATGAGGAATGGAAGGGAAAGAAGGAGAGGAGGGAGAGGAGAAAGGAAGGGGTAGAATGAAAAGAATAACCCTAAATATATATCTATGGCCATCAGCGCCCCTGTTAAAGGGCGCCAAGCCGGTCCCTCCAAACCAGTGCCAGTAGTTAGGGCTTCCGGATGGTCGGCCAATCACATTGCCTATACCGGACGTATCGTGTAGCTTGGAATACGCTAGCCTAGTAAATCACCCACGCTGCACGCAAAACATAGTTGGCACTGAGCTGCGCGAGGCTGCCTCCGCCCCCATGTCCCCAAAGTAGACTAGCTGCGAAGGGGTGAGAAGAAGGTCCAATGGAATAGAGTATTAGAGGGATCCAGCACAGAAAGCCTAATCCCTGCGGAAAACGTCGTAACCACAGCAACAGCAATAAATTAGGAAAGGCGCAATACCAAGCCCTCACACTTGGCATTTTCTCCAAGGATCGTGAACACCCCTACCACCCACCTGTGTACTCGAGTAGATGCCAATTGGTGCCCTTTCCCGTATAGCAGAAGTCATGGGAGAATTGAGACGTTGACTGCCGATCTCCCTTGGCTTGTTGTGATTCATTCTACTATCACAGGGGGATACATGGCAACCGATACCCGATGCTTAAGCAACCTTTTCTCCATCATTTTTCAATATTTAAGGATTCTGTACTATTCTTCATGTTATTTACAGGTTTGCTAATGAATGGACAGATTTTCGCAGATTCTCATAGACATTGTGCAATGAGAGAGGATGGTGAAGATGGGTACTTTTGGTGTGAAAATGGCATTGGCGGAGATTTCTTTCCTAGTGCTTTATGGAAAATCACCCTTCTGCAACAGAGGTTTTCGCCCCGCGACAACAACCAGCGGGCATGCATATCTAATTCCAACTAATCGTATGAAACAAAAAAAAAGGGCCATGGAAGAAACAATTCTCGATACCGGGATCACAGATCACAGAGATTGAAATAATCTTAGATGTATTTGGTCGTTAGAGAAACTTTGGCCAATCCTTCACCCTTCGCCCCCCCTTCGCCCTCCCAAGATGAACAGAAAAACCACCGTAGTGCAGAACGAAAAGCTGTTTCCCAAGATCCCACTTAGCGCTAAGCATACAAACTTAATCTAAATGGAGGTTAATAGGACTACTTAAGAATTGAGAGTGAGCTTAACGGAGAGGTACACCTTTAGGATTCGCATTCGTAGGCTCCTGCGGCCTTGGTTGTGTAGTAATTGGGGCCTCTCCAGGTTGAACCGCGTTGCGCCCCGAGGTGCGAGTGATGTTCCAGGTGCAGCAGAAAAAGTTGACGGCATTGCATTGAAAGCCAAAAAGACTTGGAAGAGGCATGAGAGCAGCTGCCGATAGTGGTTGTACTAAGAAGCCAAGTTAGATATTAGATATATAACTAGAAGAAATGGAAGATTTTGTTGGCTGAATGGATGGAGGGAAAACTTGGAACTTAATGTTGTATACCGATACTCGAGTATCGTTGAAAATTTCTGGGATTGGGTAATTTCGGCTGTTTGGGGCTTATGAGGGATGGAAGGGAAAGGAGAGGAGGGAGAGGGCAGAGACGACAGTGATGACGGGGAGGGCGGAGGAGACAGAGCGGACGGAGACGACAGGGAGGACGGAAAAGACGAAGACGACGAAGACGACTGGATGAAGACGACGGAGAGGACGGAAACGACGAAGGGGACGGAGGGGATGGAGGGGAGGAGGAAGGAAGGGACAGAGTGGAGGGGTGCCTTGAATGTATATCAATGACGAGATTCTACCCACTTGGTTAACATCTCTCCCCCTTCATGCAGACTCACGCGGGCACTTCGTGATTCTGCCTCCACCGCCACCATGTCCCCAAAGTAGACTAGCCGCGAAGCAGAAGCAGAAGTAGGAATGGAAGGTGTTGTGTTTAGGATTTGGCAGTAACAGCCCAAGCCCAACTTTAAACGATAAATAACAGTAAAAGTGTCAGAGAAAACCTTTAGAATACCATGCGCTTGGCGGTCAATCCTTCCGGATACCATCGACCGGGAAATATACCATCGAGAAAGTGAAACCTTCACAGGGGCAACCCATTACTGGCAACGAAGTCTTTACACATTCGAGCATACCGGTATCTTTTTAAATAGTGTAATGAAATTGAAAAAAATTATGGTAAAAATAAAGAATTACTTCAACCCACCTAGTATTTTTCCAGAACCTCCTTACAATTACTTTTTTTAGCCATTTTCTCGGGATTTTTGGCTTAAAAAAAACTATCCCACAGAAAGCCATTCTGAGGGTGGAAAATAAATATAAGACATTGACTGTATTTGCTCCTTTTTCACTTTATTTGTCAATTTTTCTTTACTTTCCAACGGCGGCCGTGGAGAGCGACGGTTCCCTGCAATGGTTTCACTAGGGGTTTTCAAAGTTAAAAAAGTTGACGAAAAGTAGGTTACTGTGGCGTTTCGGGTAAGCTTGGCATACACAAAAATGGTTAATTTACAATCACTTTACCATACCATACCATACATTTTTTTCAGGTAGAGACGGAGGTCAAGAGGTCTGTAACGACCCAAGATCAGAGTTTTGGCTTTGGTAACGAGAGAATACTTCCATGTGGGTCAAGTGCCTGGGCCTGATTAACCACCAACAAGCCAAAGGTATCTCAACTTCTTAGTAGAAGATAGGAATTTTCTTTGCTCTTACAGTATTATACTGGCTCAAAGAAAAATCTGTCCCCAGCTTTTAGAGATGTGCCTGCTAAACCCACCCACCCCCCAATGCCTAGGGGAACAGACTTGTTATTTGGGCGAGTACATACCAAACTTGCTCACTTTACTCAATCTCATTTTTGGGGGCTTCAAATATGCAACTTGAAATCCTCTGATACAATTGGCCACTGTTAATATGTGCCCTAATGCACACTAATGCATGGCTGGGTGCCGATCATTTTACCATCGTCTCTCTTCTGAACTTTGAAAACCCCTACTTTTTCGATGGTATGTTTCCCGGCTGATGGTATCCGAAAGGGTTGACCGCCAAGCGCATGGTATTCTAAAGGTTTGCTCCTTTTAAATACCATGCAATTAGCGGCAAACCTTTCGGATACCATCGCCCGGGAAATGTGCCATCGAAAAAGGGAAACCTTTGCAAAGAATTACTTCACCTTTGACCCATCATAAAATGGCGAAGAAAAACTGAAAAAATAAGATGAAAACAGGAAAAAGAAACTTAATTAATGGTTAGATTTTTAATTTTTCTTACTGTCAGAAAGGATTTCTGTGGGTGAATCTGTGCTCACTTAAAAGTAGTGTGTTTGTGAGGTAATTTATGCCAAGAATTCTAAGAAAATCACCAAAAACCTCACCCTAAGTCTCAGTTAATTGTTAAAAATTGTAGAAAAAAATCTGGAAATATCTAGTGGCTTTTGTTTATTTTCTTTTGATTTTTCCAATTTTTTCGAAAATTATTTGAGTTATTTAAAAATTAAAGAAGCTGCTGAAACTCTGAGAATGGTTTACTTTTTGTTGTAATGTGAAACCTTTTGGATGGTATGTCTCGGCCAAGGATGGTATCCGAAAGGTATGCACAAAAATGCATGGTATTTAAAAGGTTTTCTCTATTTAAAAGGTTTACCGAACGAACAACCCAAACAAATCGCTGCTTGCTAAGCCATTTTGGATGCAGTTTTCGCTGACCCCCCTGCTCGTTGGCCCTCCCCCACATTACTCGTACAACTCAGAGATGGACTAAAGCGGCTCTCCATTGCGTAGTTAGCATTTGCGTCAGAACTAAGCCGAATTAGGAACTTCGGGTGATGGGAGGTGAGTATTTCTTTCGTGGTTAGCACAAAGTAAAGACCAGTAATGCAGGCACTATGTTAGATATCATGGGTTGTTAGCCGAAGCTTTGTCATAAGGTCGTCCTGGTTATCGTTGGTTGGGTGCTCGCTTGTCGTCTTTGCTCTCGTTTTCTTTTCTTTTCTTTCTCTTCATTTTTTCTTTCTCAGCGGTTCTCTCTCTCAACCATAAACGAATGCAATGAAACTCGTCTTAACATAAGTCTGGTTTAACCTTTAATCTCTCTCTCACTCTCGCTTTCAGTAAAGCTCTCTCCATACTTTCTGCACTTAGTAAGCAATCGCGTAAACTCTTCATTCGACCCATCGCTTAGAGGGCCCGGCTTGCCAGTGATAATTTCTAACACACTGGCCCAGCACTTGCTCCAGAAATACGCTCGAGTGTCTTTGTGTGACCGGACCCCGGATACCCTTGCGCTCGAGTACAGTCCTGTCTGAAAAGTGTTTATACCTTGGGGGGAGGACGGGATGGAGGGATAGGATGTGGAAGGGTGGTGGATGGAGTAGTAGGGAGGAAGGGGGGGAAGGTTGGTTATTCCAAGGACGGAGAATAGGGAGGGTAGTTGGATGGAAGAAGTGAGGGGAGAGGGAGGGAAACCCTGGAGGGGAGAAGGAAGAGGAAGAGGAGATATAGGGAAAGAAAGGGAGAAGGATTAGTAGGTCAGACTACCCGGACTCGACCTAATGCAAGTGGGGTACTGTATAATCTGGTAAAAGTCGGATTAGAGCTAAAGGAAACTGAAGTGAAACCACTGGTAAGGGAGCCGAGCCAGAAGGAGGGCACGATGAACGCCAATTCACCACAGCTCAAAGCACTCGTTACAGTTTAAACATTCAGAAGAGCGACGATTAGGTATTTCTAAGGAAATCCTCACGAGCGTCAATCCGACTTTTGCCAGATTATACGGTAGGGGAAGTGGGACCGAGGATCTAGCGTGGAGGATTGGAAGAGATAGGTTTTGAAGTAAGATATTTTAAGTGGAGTACTCGAGTGGTAGAGGAGTAGTGGTTAAGCAGACAAGCTCTATGGCCGAAGAAAGCCAGAGGGGAATAAAGTCTTGCATTATAAAGAAAAGATTTCATACCTCCCCCATAGCAACTGCCAGCTGGGACTTTCATCCCAATGATAGGTAGCGACAGTACGGTGCTATACCCGGCACTTCGACCGCGATGGTCTCAGCGCGTGAGCAAAAGGAGCCCGCGAATCCATTTGGGAGGACCCCACAGCCCTGGCGAAGCTCCTCTCCCTATCCCTCTTCTCTTCAACACCCCTCTTGCTCAGAGGCAAATTAAATACTCGAACATGAGGGCGTGGCAACGATTGCTCTTCATTTGCCATCGTGCTACCACTTTGCCAATCTCACGGCTACTATTACCTTGGGATTGTAATGCCGTTGGAGACGTAAGCCTGGGACAGGGGGTGCTCCATTTACATAGTAATAAATGATATTGAAACTTACTGCCGGAACAACCACAACTTCGAACATTTTTCAGTATTTTTTCCCCACATTTGTTTTTCCTTAAGGTTATCCTGCAGAACAGATATTTTTCTTATTATTTCTAGTACTAAGTTGTGCTGCCCTTCATTTGCTGATGATTGATAAGGACAATTGTTGAAGAGGGGCGGCCGTTCTCACTAGCATTTCGAATATTTAATTTGCGCTAGAGTGCATCACCACCTTTCCTTTCACCGCCCGTGGGAATTTACCTCCGGACCTCCGGACCTCCTCATACACCGCCGCTCTACCCGTAATCATCATCACCATCATCATAATAATAATAATAATCATCCTACCATCTCGCGCTACTACCATCGGGATTCTTTTCTAGCTGCCTAGGTCACAGAGCGTTGCACAGGCTCCTGCGATAGCGTTCGTACCAGAAATTGCCTCGACAGCCCCGGTACCATAAAGTCTAGTGAAACCCACTATCCCTCGTCAGCCTTGTAATCTCCGGATTTAGGGACAAAAGCACTTGAGGAGGATTAGTGTTTTTTAAAGAGCATAAGATCAGCATTAAGAGTGTGTTGGATCTCATTGACAGGTATTCGAAATTCTGTTCACTTGATAAACTAGACCTGCCTTAGGTTCATAGGTTGAATCTTAGTGATAACTTCATAGTGGATTTCACGAGATCTTGGGGTTCTCGCAGAAAGAGATGGGAAAGAGAAAGAAACAAGATGCCAAGAAACAGAATATCGATGAGCTCAGGCCACCAAACCCTCCAATCAAAATTCCGAAATCCTTCATCTCACTTTCCAATCTTTGCCCAGAGGCTGTGATCGGGGGTCGCTAATGGTAGGAGAGCATGGCCGTTATATGAGACCGGTAGAAATAGTTTCAGGTTTTTTCTAACTCCCTCTAGACCAGAGTGCTATACGGGTACTGGGGGTGTGATGGTTAGGACAACCAATGGAGGGGGAACGATATGCCAAAAACCTAGCGGTAATTATCAAATCTGCTCCCTCCTGATCATTGCCCCCTTGCTGTTATCTCTAGATTGGGAGCTTCCTTGGACATGCCTCCTAGACTAGCCTACGGATGTCTTGAAAGGACCACTTCGCCATAGGCCGACTCGCTATGTCCAACAACCGGTATGGGGGGGGTTTTTTTTTTGGGAAGTCATCTTCCCACATGTCTTCTAGAAGCTGGATTAATAAAGTAAATTGAGCGATAGTACAGAAGAAATTCCTTTATAAGTTTCGAGAAGAACCGAAAGGTTTGGCGGCTGCCACCAGCTCCATGCACCCCCTGACCCTATCAGAGTGCGTTGCTCAACTGTGAATAATGGTGATGGAGTATTACGTATCTCACATTGAAGGCGTTTGGGTGGCATAATAAATTTTCTAGTCTATAATACGCTAGTAGTTCGAGTGTTCATAGGAGCTCTTCACAATAAATCTCCAAATTTTCTGGAGGGTTACCTCCCTTTCTAGAAAAGTTGATAAGTTTAGGGTTAGTTATAGTACTACCTAATGCTAATCCCTTGCTCCAAACACGGCATAGTGTACAGTACAGTACTCCGGCGCAAATCAAATACTCGAAATGCTAGTGACAACCGCAGCCCCTTGTCAACAATCGTCCTCATCATCAATCATCAACAAGTGAAAAGTAGCGCAACCCAGTACTATTATAGAATAAAATAAGAAAATGATTTAACCTTAGGGCAAAACAAATATGGTGAAAAAATGTTGTACTATAGTTGCTGTGGCAGTAGGCAGCGGTGAGGTTAACAAAGTGGTAGTACGATGGTTGATTACAGTAGGAGCGATCATTGTCGTACTAGCATGTTTGGTATCCAATTTGCACCCGAGTAGCATACCGGTATCATACTGGGAACCTTACCGAAAAATTCGGGGGAACGAAATGCTGGGTGGAGATCAGCGAAAGGATGGTAGTCGGTGGAAAGCCTGTTGTGCATTAATACATAGCGTAGCTGACAGCACACCGAAAAATAGGGCCTGACTAAGGATTTAGTGAGAACACTACAACTTCGCTCCCTTAACTTTATAGATTAAACAGATTAAACGAAATTATTGAACACAACTTCACAATAAAATGGCCGTAAGAAATGATGATTTAAGTGAATTAACTATCAAATAGTTAAAATGAGTTACTTCAAAATCTTCCTGCATGGTTGCTTCTCTAAGATGTTTCCCACACTCACCAAAATTTTCGTTGTGCCTATTTTCCGGTGTCCTTCAAGTACGTTATCATACGGTCCCCACATCCCGGCTCTACCAACGGGGGGGTATTTGAAGATCGGGACGTGGGCGGGATGTTGGTATAATACCGGTGAGGTGATTGTGGCTTGTTGCCGAGCCGATCCCTGTTCGTCATCTGTCCGGGTATCAAAACGCAAAACCGCCCTTCAGCGAAACAGCTTCTCCGCCCGCGACAACAACCAGCGGGCACGCATATCCGATTCCAACCAATTGTATGATACATAAAAAAAAGGAGCCATGGAAGGAACAATTCTCGATACCGGGATCATTCGTGTTTATCACGGGTCATAATCTTAAATGTATTTGGTCCTTAGAGAGACTTTGGCCAATTCTTCACCCTTCACTCCTCTTTCGCCCTCCGATGATGAACAGAAAAACCACCGTAGTGTAGAACGAAAGGCCCTTTTCCAAGATCCCCCTTAGAGCTAAACACACAAACTTAATCTGGATGTGGGTTAGTAGGGCTACTCAAGAATTGAGAGTAAGCTTAACGAAGAGGCACACCTTTAGGATTTGCATTCATAGGCTCCTGCGGCCTTGGTTGAGTAGTAATCGGGGCCTCTCCAAGTTGGACCTCGTTGCGCCCCGGGGTACGAGTGATGTTCCATGTGCAGCAGAAAAAGGTGACGGCATTGCATTGGAAGCCAAAAAGACTTGGAAGAGACATGAGAGCAGCTGCGGATAGTGGTTGTACTAAGAAGCCAAGTTAGATATTAGATATATAACTAGAAGAGATGGGGGATCTTGCTGGCTGAATGGATGGAGGGAAGACTTAGAACCTAGTGTTGTATACTCGAGTACCGTTGAAATTTTATGGGATTGGGTAATTTCGGATATGTGAGGTTTATGAGGAAAGGAAGGGAAAGAAGGAGAGGGCGGAGAGGAAGAGGAAGGAAGGGGTAGAATGAAAGAACACCCCTAAATATATATCCATCATGATGATCAAAATTCCATTCAATTGCCCTGGTAAATTTCGCGGTCATGTCAGACAGTTCGCCAGCACGAACAAAAAATGATTGGCAATGGTTGTGCGAGGCTTACTCCCCCACGTTCCGAAAGTAGACGAGCCGTTAACATCTTGGGCGTGGGGGCTTACTACTCTACCTATGTGCAGGGCATCACGTTCGTAGGTTCCACAAGGGAGGTTTTCTGCCCTCACCCCCTGTGTAACCAACAAAACATATGCCATGTACCTCCGTAGAGTATAACCAACTCCCAACCTGACAAAACAACTGCGAAAGTGTCTGGGCAAGATAGTAATGTAGGGCCCGTTTACCTATAGACGTCTAGCAACCAGAGACAGTGCCGACAGTCAAAGAAAGTTATACATTTGACGGTGTATGAAGAAAATAGAATAGTTGCATGTTTAGCTGATATACTGTCTAGTATATGGCTTAAAGCCCGTTTATCTAACTGTCTATTTCTAAAAATTATATTTAAAATAGGTGATTAAAGTAGATGGTGGCGTCTCAACCAGAGTCTGATAAACGGTGAGAAAGTGCTTGACCCAATTTTCCACGGTCCTAGATTCCTGTAGCAAGACCGCCAAAAGGCTACGCTGCCTACTCTAGGTAAAGGTCATCTACTTCGCCGCATCTCCACTGTCAAGCCCCCCTTAACCGTCGGCATCGCCTTAGACTGTTAGACGGCCACCTATAACTTAGGTAAACGGGCCCTTAATTTGCGCCCGAGTAGCATAATCGTGCCAAGGTTGCGGCGTCGGCCGCAACCCCCGAATGTTCGCTGGCTCACAACCGGGGACACTCTAAAGAGTGCCTGACAGCTCAACGGTAATTTACAGCTCAACGGTAATTTGTGGCTTAGCATGAATTTGTGGCTCACCACAGCTTTGTAGCGTAACAAAACATTTTAAACTAATATTATATTACACATCTAATCCTGCAACTTGACATGTTGCTTAATTCCCTTAATAATAAGCCTAGATACTTTCTTCCTATATGCTTGAAGACTTGGAGGTACAAGCACTGACTTTGATATTGGTGGCATGATCATATTCGATATGTTGTATATTCGTTATCAAGCTGAAGTGTATATGTTGTCGTGTTGGAGAAGAGAGCCCTATATAAAAACGTAGATATATATTGAATCTCAATGCTGTTTTCAGTAAAAAATTCTCTGATGAAGTGGGGTTAGGTCATAAGTTGGGGTTTTATTAGAGGGTTTCTCTGCTAAGCCACAAATTACCGTTGAGCTGTCAGGCACTCTTTAGAGTGTCCCCGGTTGTGAGCCAGCGAACATTCGGGGGTTGCGGCCGACGCCGCAACCTTGGCACGATTACCGGTGCTAGGAACCTACCGAAAAATCCGGCACAACGAAAAATTTGGTGATCAACACCACAACCTCACTCCCTAACCTTACAGAAATTATTGAACACAACTTCATAATAAAATGGCTGTAAAAAATAATGATCCAAGTGAATTAACTATCAAATAGCTAAAAAGAGTTAGTTCAAAATCTTCCTGCGTGGTTGCTTCTCTAAGATGTTTCCCACCCTCACCAAATTTTTCGTTGTGCCTATTTTTCGGTGTTATTCAGGTACATACGCCCCCACATCCCGGCTCTAAGAAACGGGGATATTTCGAAGATCAGGAACTGGGAGGGATGTGGTACCGATAAGGTGATTGTTGCTTGTTGCCACGGCCTGGCCGTTGATGTTCAATACCGGGGAGCCGGAGGATCCGTCTAAAGTCCCGGAGGCGGCCTGCATGTGCTTGAGCATTCCACAAGTATTCAGATGCCTTGGCGGGAATATTCGCGGGGCCAGGTTCAAACTGTGTCGGCTTGGCGCCAAGGAACCCGGATACTTGTGGAATGAGCAATTGTTAAAGTCGTTGTAGGAGTCGGTTCCGTAACTTGGGGCATGGCGATAGAGCCTGCTAGTCAACTATCTGGGTATCAAAAAGCAAAATGACCCTTCAGCGAAACAGCTTTTCCGCCCGCGACAACAACTAGCGGGCACCCATATCTAATTCCGACCAATTGTATGATACACAAAAAAAAGGAGCTATGGAAGAAACAATTCTAAGTATCAGGATCATTCGTGTTCATCGCGGGTCACAGAGCTTGACATAATCTCAGATATATTCGGTCAATAGAGATACCTTGGCTAATCCCCCACCCTTGGCCTCCCGAAGATGAACAGAAGAACAGCGTTGAACGAAAAGCCCTTTCCCAAGATCCCCCTTTGCGCTAAACACACAAACTTAATCTAGATATAGGTTAATAGGGCTACTTAAGAATTGAGAGAAAGCTTAACGGAGAGGTACACCTTTAGGATTTGCATTCATAGGCTCCTGCGGCCTTGGTTGTGTAGTAATCAGGACCTCTCGAGCCTCAGTGTGCTCCGAGGTATGAGCGATGTGCCATATACAGCAGAAAAGGTTGACGGCATTGCATTTGAAGCCAGGGATACTCAGAAGAGACATCAGGGCAACCGTAGATAATGATTCTACTAGAAAGAGATGGTTAGAGATTGAGTATATAACTGAAGAAATGGAATGTCTTGGGGGTGCAGACGGAGGGAAGATTTGGAATCTAATGTTGTATGCTCGAGCACCGTTAAGGGTTTGTGGGGTTGGGTGAATTCAGATCTTTGGGGGCTTATGAGGAAAGGAAAGAAAGGAGAATGAGAGAGGGAGGAGCGGGGGAAAGAATGAAAGAATGCCCCTAAATACAGATCTACCATCAAAATCCCACCTGCCTGATCTATATATCCTAGGTTAACCTCAGTTCAGGAAAAAGCAACCCAACAGCCGAACTGCAGGGATAAGAATCATTTGGTTCGTGGGCAGTTCTTGTCCTCATGTCCCGAAAAAGCGAAATTCCGTAAATGGATGAGGCGTCAGAGGTAGTGATGTTTTAATGCAGGTAATCTATGATACTAGCAGTAGATAGGAGGAGCCCAAGGTGTTAACCAACTGTGTAACAACACAACGGACTTTTTTTCCGTAAGTCTCCTTGGACACAGTGAGGCTCTGTACCATCCAAACTATGTTTGCAATACGGGACCATTGGTTTCCCCCGGTACCAAGTCATTTTCTATATCTAGATACTGGTGGTTTAAGAATTAGTGAGCGCAAGTGCTGGAGTAGATTGCCGGGAAAACCAGCAAATTCCGGACCACCCCATACGAAGTACTATGGTCTCAATGTTTTTTAATGCCAGCCAAAGGTAACGTCTCTCTTGCTGCCCAGAATTTTACACCCAGCCCCTAAGGAAGAAAACTCTAGCATAAAAGAATTATAAAAATACAAAAATGTTGCTTGAAAATAAACTGAAACAAGGTGAATTTGTGAACATATGGTTCCGGAAGACTAGACTCTACCCCAATTTTCAGTCAAAAATTGTGACGTCTTGGCTGCAACGCCAAGTGTAACGCTTCAAAAGCATAATATCTTAGTACACAATTTATACAACCCAAACCTATTAATTCACAAGATATAATAATTATGCATGATATCTGTATAAAAGATTAAGATGCCATCATGATATGAGGCGAAATAGGCTTGTTGAATAATTATAAGTGGAATATAGCACAGAAGTGGTCATATTTTATGATTTTACAGTTAGGGTTGTATATTATAGGAGTTAGGGTAGCCCATTTTGGGAGCGTTACACTTGGCGTTGCAGCCAAGGCGTCACAACTTTTGACTGAAAATTGGGGTAGAGTCTAGTCCTCCGGAACCATATTATATATCTTTTAATTCTTGGAGAAATATTAGGCACAGGGAAACACAATTTGTTCAGGTCTTTGATTCCTGAGGGTGTTCTAGGCAGGAAAAGCCCCAGTGAATTTCCTATAGATATTTGCCAAAGAATTTTTAGCAACATGGGCTATGTGAATAATCGCTTTTTTTGGCAGTAATTCTAGTTAACTTTCTTTAATTTCTCATAAGTTTTGGAAAGAGCCTTTTTTTAACCAACCAATCCTAGAGCTTTGCTTGATGCATTATTTACTACTGTATTGGGATGAGAGATAGAGGTTGAAACCTTAGTGGTATCATGTTGGGAAAGTCGGAGGAGGACTAGTATTGCCCATCTTCGACCACCGCACTCCGGTGGCCAGGTCAGTGATAGGATGGATGACTTGGAGGTGTCAGGGATTTTTACCCTTTCTAACATCTTACATGTACTGTACGTCAATCTCTCGATGTTGGATCTGATGATCTGATTGAGTGAGGCTCAAATAGCCGATGAGCGGGTATGCAAAAATTTTCCCACTAAGTATGAGATAGCTCAGCAGCCCA
>Ga0307517_10004473_pt1 | contig 21462 bp, 17 predicted proteins | sample 23_EM_MG_FD_194515 | JGI IMG/M metagenome (GOLD analysis project Ga0307517, IMG submission 194515) | Populus trichocarpa ectomycorrhiza microbial communities from riparian zone in the Pacific Northwest, United States - 23_EM | ecosystem: Host-associated > Plants > Roots > Unclassified | place... | reverse complement strand
TGGTGCGAGCCAGTACCTGCTGATCACCAGTTATCGCAAGAACGGCTCCCCCGTCGCCACCCCGGTGTGGGTGGTGCGCGACGGCGAGACACTCGGTGTCTGGACGGTCGCCGACTCCTGGAAGGTCAAGCGCATCCGGGCCCGCGCCGATGTCCTCGTCGGCCCCTGTGACCTGCGCGGCAACCCGACCGGCAACCAGGTCCCCGGCACCGCCGAGATCTGCGACGCCGAGACCACCGCCCGCTATCGCAAGCTGATCACCCGCAAGTACGGCCTCACTGGGCGCATCACGCTCCTCGGCAGCCGACTGCGCCGCGGGCTCGACGGCACCGTCGGCATCCGCGTGACGCTCGCGCCCTGACGACCATCCCCTCGACCACCGAACACAGGGAGCCTCCGTGGACCCGCTGAACCCGGCCGAGCTGCCGCTGCGGCAGGAGCGGGTCGTCTTCGCGCGGATGCGCAGTACCCAGGACCGGGTCGCCGACGCGATCACCGCGTTCGCCGGCACCATGCTCTTCGTCTACATCCACGCGCTGTGGTTCGCCGTCTGGATCGCCCTCAACGAAGGGCTACTCGGGCGGGCCGGGATATTCGACCCGTACCCGTACGGGCTGCTCACGATGATCGTCAGCCTGGAGGCCATCTTCCTGTCGACCTTCGTCATGGTGAGCCAGAACCGCCAGGCGGCCCGCGAGAACGTCCGCGCCGACCTCGACTTCGAGACCAACCTCCGTTCCGAGGTCTGGTCGGCCCACATCGGCGCCGCGCTCGGCCTCGACCCCCGCGAGGTCGAACAACGCGTCCAGGAACTCCTCACGGAGAACCGCGCCAAGATGAACAGCGGGACACAGAAGCCGAGTTGAGTACCCGCACGATGTAGCCAGTCGCACGCTGCAGTCGCATGAGGAAGGGGCCGCAGCTTTCGCGCTGCGGCCCCTTCACTTCGTGCGACGTTTTCTTACGACATTCGGCTACGACTTTCCGCTACGACGCGTCGAGCACCGTGCCGGTCAGTTCCGGTCCGCCGCTCTGCGGGTCGCCGTTCTCGTCCACGCCCAGGAACCGCACGGACTCGGGCTGTTCCGTCACCTGGTCGGTGATCGTCGGCACGCTGATTTCCCCGCTGAGCAGCCCCGGCGGGACGGACGTCCAGAGGAACAGGCTCAGCACCTTGGACAGCGGGCGTTCCGGCGCGGCTTCCTCACCGGAATTCTCGCTGAGCCACTGCGGGTTGACGTCCAGGGTCGACAACTCCGGGCCCGCGGCGACCGGTTGGACGAGGAACGACGGGTTCAGCTCCACGTCGGCGGCCGCGGACAGCGTCACCTTCCACTTGAGGGGCTGGCCCTCGGTGACCCGGTCGGCGATCGGCGTGACGGTGAACGTGGGCATCGGGTCGTCGTTCTCGGTGGTCACCCCACCGCGATGGGCGCCGACCACCGCACCGTGCACCGCCTTCACGAAGATGTCGTGCTGGACGCCGTAGTCGAAGCGGGTGTTGCCCGCCACCTTCACCGGTACGTCGATGGAGTTGGCGCCGGGCCGTACCGTCACCAGCCGTGAGGTGTCCCGGCCGGTGGCCGGGTCGCCGACGTAGAGCCGCACCTGGCCGTTGCCCCGGCCGGTGACCTGGACGGGGACGCGGTACGTCTTGACGCCCGAGTTGCCTTCCTTGACGGTGAGGCGGCCGATGTCGACGCGGGGGAGCGGGGCCGAGGTGGCAGCCGGAGTGCCCGGGCGCCAGGCCCAGGCGTCCATCAGCCAGGCCTGGCCGGTGCGCGAACGCGGGGTCAGGTCAAGGGACTTGATGCGGTGCAGGTCGAGTCCGGCGTGCGAGGCGGCGGCCAGCGGTACGCGGACCTCGCGGGCCCAGTAGGAGGCGGTGCGCTGGGTGCCGGGGAGGCCGTCGACGCGGACCCGGCCGAGGGTCGCGCGGTGGCCGGTGGTGTCCGTCACGGACACGTCGAGCTGGGTGCCGGTGGTGTTGGGCGGCACGATCACCCGCAGGGCGAGGCTCTTGGCGCCGCTGACGGAGACCGGCTTGTTCGGACGGACCGTCACCTTCGAACCGGCCGCGGACCAGCGCAGCGCGACGGCGCGGCGGCCGACCTCCTTCGTGGCCTCCCACTGCGCGAAGTGCGGCGAGATGCCCTTGGAGTCGTCGCTCAGGCAGGCGACGGCCGGGTCGGGGTCCACCGCGGCGCACAACTTGCCGCCGGAGACGGTGACTTGACCGTCGGGCAGGAACCCGGCACCACGGTTCGCGCCCACCGCGTGGGTGAGGACGCGCGCGGGGTCGGCGGAGGGCGCCCGGCGGCCGGAACCGTCGAGCAGCTCGCGGGCCCGGTCGTCACCGGCGATGAACAGCCGTGCCGCCGTGGCGATGTAGGTGGAGCCGGCCTTGTGCTGCTGGTCGGCGGTCAGCCGGGTCGCGGCGCCCGGTGAGCACACCGCGTCCCGCTGGTCGGGGTCGTCGTAGAAGTCGTCGGACGCGGGCGCCTCGGCCTGGCCCGGTGTCCACTCGGTGTTGAAGAAGTTGTGGTCGGCGCCCTCGACGTAGACCGCGCTGTGCAGGGCGGCTCCCTTGCTGACCCCGCGTGTGCCGTCGACGTAGACCTCGCCCTGGAGGTCGGAGACGTCGCCGTCGCAGCCGGGGAGGAGCGTCACCGACGGCACGTCGGCCACCGGGTTCTGGCCGAAGATCGTCGGGCCGATGAGGACGGTGCCGCGGATCTTCCAGCGGACCGGGCCGCGGTAGCCGTCCTGGGCGGCCGGCGGTGGGTAGAGGCTGTCCATCGCCGCGCGGTTGACGCCCTCGCCGCCGCGCGAGTGGCCGATCAGCAGGACGCGGGAGAGGTCCGCCCGGGGCGCGTTCCGCACGACCGGCGGTGCCGTCTGCGAGTGGGCGGACCAGTCGGCCCAGTGGGCCAGGTGGAGCCGGACCAGCGAGGAACGGGCCTGCGCGCCGGCGTCCTCGGCATCGGCGTCCTGGGCGTTGATGCCGTTCGCGGAGATCGACACCGTGACATAGCCCTGGGACGCGAGGAGTTGCTGGTCGCGCAGGTAACCCCGGTAGCTGGGAACCGACTTCAGGCCGGTGGGGCAGGGCCAGTCGCCGGTGATGTCCTCGGTGCCGGGCTTGTAGCAGGTGTAGTGACGGCCGTGCAGGAAGAGTGCGAGCGGCCGCTTGCCGGTGGCGCCCTTCGGGGCGACCACGACGGCCTGCATCTCGATCGGCTGCGGATACCCGGGCAGACGAACCGAGTTGAGCTTGTACTCGCCGGTCGTCGTACGGTAGGTGCCCGGCTTGCCGGGGTCGATCGCGCCGGCCGGGAGCGGGGCGGTGGGCTGCGCGGCGGCTTCTGAACGCCCGTCGGTGGAGCCGTTGTTGTCACCGGTGGTGTCCAACCGCCGTCCTGCGGCCAGTACTTGAAGGTCCGTCAGCTTCTGGGGTGCGACGGCACCGAGGCCGAGCCGGAACGTCCGCCCGTCCTTCGCCGGTCTCGGTACACCGAGGAGTTGGCCCCCGGCGTGGAACTCGACGCGTGCGTCCCCCATGGGCACCCGCGTGCCCGAGCGCCAGACCAACTGCTGTGCGGAGCCCTTCCCCGTGATCCGCCAACCCGGCGGGAGAGTACCGTCGTTGGCCGCCGCCGTCGCCGTGAATGGTCCGGTGTCCGACGGTGGCGCGGCCTGTGCCGACCCGGACATCCCTCCCGCCACCGCGAGCACCGCCGCGGCCGTGACCCATATTCGCCGGGCACGGAACAATGTGTTCTCCTCCTCGAACCCCAGGCTCAGGCGCCCCGTTGGTCACGGGAGCCTCTCGCGCCCCGGAGGACGAGAAGCGGAGCCTATGGGTTGCCTGTGGAGGAGGATTCGGCCGATCTTCGTCGGGCGGGCTCGAACTCGGTTGCGCGCTACGGCCGTTCAGGAACCGCCCGCAGATCGAGGCCGGTCGGTGCCCGACTGGTCGGCCGCTGTGGCCGGTTCGGGGCCGTCAGTGCCAGGCGCGGTACGGCTCGTCGAGGAGCTGGAAGACGGGTTCGCCGCGCACCGGGTCCTTGGCCGTGGAGAGCCGGACGCGGTCGCCGCTGTGGATGCCGATGGGCGGGCCGATGACCCGGCCGCGCACCACGAAGCCCTCGGCCATCTCGATCAGCGACACATTGCGCGCGGCGGGGGTGTTGCGGTGCACGACCGTGGAGTGCCGGACCGTGCCGGTGCCCTCGCTGCGCTCCGTGCGCAGGTCGCCGCCCTGGCAGACCGGGCACAGCAGCCGGTGGTACATGGCGGTGCCGCACCAGGTGCAGCGCTGGAAGAGAATGGTGGCCCCGTCCGCGGCGGGTGGATCGAGCACGCCCGCGAGGGAGCCGACTACCGGACGGGTCGCGAATCCTGAGTGGTGGTACACGCTGTCAACTCCCTGCGCTCGGCCGGAATCCCGCGCGCGCGGCCTAGCCGGGCACGCATGTGCGCGGCTCGCCGTGCCACCGTGCACGGCCACAGCGTATGGCACTCAGTGCCAGCCGTAAAGATACTGCGTACCCTCGACTTTTCCGTTTTTCCGGTTCAGTCGCGGCCGAACGCGGCTTCGATCTCCTGGACGACGCGCCACATCGGTGCCCCGCGCCGGGAGACGACCACTACGACGTCCTCCGGGCGCTGCTCCTGGAGTTCGCCGACGGGCCGCACCGGAGGGTGTCCGAAGGCGGACTGCACATACCCCAGGGCGTGGTCCACCTCGGCGCCCGCGTCGCGCTGCCCGTTCGAACGCAGCCAGGAACGCAGGGCGTTGTTGTGCGCCGCGACCACGGCGGCCGCGATCACGTCCGCCTGGAGGGTCCCGTCCGGCCGGCCCGCGAAGCGCCCGCGCAGATAGTCGGCGAGGGCGCGCTCGTAGCGCCACACCACCGACAGCTCGTACGCGCGCAGCCCCGGCACCTTCTTGGTGAGGCGGTAACGCTGCACGGAGAAGGTCGGGTTCTCGTTGTACATGCGCAGGACGAGCCGGGCCGCGTCGCAGACCCGCCGCACGGGTTCGTGTTCGTCGCCGCCGGAGGAGAGGAAGGCCGTCATGTCGGCCAGGCAGCGTTCGTGGTCGGGGAAGACCACGTCCTCCTTGGACGGGAAGTAGCGGAAGAACGACCGCCGCCCCACCCCGGCCAGCGCCACGATGTCGTCGATGGTGGTCTGTTCGTAGCCCCGCTCCAGGAACAACTGGAACGCGGCCGCCACCAGGGCGTCCCGCATGGGCGGCTTGGAGCTCATGGACGGGAACGTAGCACCAGGCCGGCCCGGATGGCACTCAGTGCGCTCCAAGGAGGGAACTGAGTCCCCTCATGGATCTGGAGTGATCGATGTGATCAAAACGATCGATACGATCCGCCGCATAGAGTGACCGCGACCAGTTTCACCTTCAGGGGGACCCATGCGACCGCACGTCGACCAGCGCCATGAACGGGTGCTCGAACTCGTCCGCGAGCGCGGCAGCCTGCGGGTCGCCGACCTCGCGGCCGAACTCGGCGTCTCCGCCGTCACCTTGAGGCGTGACGTGGAGGCGCTGGCCGGCCAGGGCCGGGTGCACCGGCTGCACGGCGCGGTGGTGTGGCCGGGCGGCGTGAGCACCGTAGGACCGCGGGCGCGACAGGAGCCGGCCGAGTCCACCGCGTCCACCCCATCCACCGGATCCGCCGAGTCCGCCGAGGGCGTCGTGATCGGAATGATCGTGCCGACCACCGCCTCGCTCTTCGCCGACATAGTGCGCGGCGCCCGCGAGGCCGTGGGAGCGCAGGGCGGCCGACTGGTGCTCGGGGTGTCCGGATACGTCGACACGGAGGACGCCGTCCAGGCCGGGCACCTCCTCGCGGGCGGCGCGGAAGGGCTGCTCGTCGCGCCCAGCTGGTCGGGCGGTGTCCCCGTCGGCGGCCAGGAACAGTGGCTCCTCGACCGAGGCGTACCCACCGTCCTGGTCGAACGCTCCGCCCCGCCCGGCAACCCCGCCGCCGCCCTCGACCGGGTGCGCACCGACCGCGCCCACGGAGCCGCGGTCGCCGTCGGCCACTTCGCCGCCCTCGGCCACCACCGGATCACCGCGGTACTCCAGGAGGGCCCGCACGCCGCGCAGATCAGCGCGGGCTACGACTCGGCCGTACGCTCCCTCGGTCTCGACCACGCCCGGGGTGCCCCGTCCGTCCGCGAACACGGCGACTACGACTCGAGCGTGGACTACCTGGTCGACGCCGTCCGCGAGCGCGGAGTCACCGCCGCCCTCGTGCACAGCGACGAGGACGCGATCGTGCTCGCCCCCCGACTCCAGGCGCGCGGCATCCGCGTCCCGGACGACCTGGCGCTCATCGCCTACGACGACGAGGTCGCCCCGCTCGCCGACGTACCGCTCACCGCCGTCGCCCCGCCGAAGCGAGCGGTGGGGGAGGCGGCCGCGAAACTCCTCCTGCAACGGCTCGCCGAGCGCGGCAGTGGACGCCGGCCGGCCCCGCGTCAACACGTCGAACTCCTCCCCGAGTTGAGGATCCGCTCGTCCTGCGGAGCCAAAACGCTCGCCCACTGACCACGGGCCGACCGTTTTGATCATTCCGCGCGAACGCTCTCGGCGGACGCCCTCGGTGAACGCCCTCGGTGAACGCCCTCGACCAAGGAGAACCGGCATGCCCTCCATACCCCGCCCCCGTCCCCGCATCCTGTACGTCACCGACCTGACGTACCCCGCGCGCGGGCGCCGCTACTGCGACGAGGACATCGACCTGACCTCCCGGCTGCGCGAGGACTTCGACCTGGCGCTGTGTCATCCGCTGGACGCGGCCGCGCTGATGGACGGCTTCGACGTGGTCGTGGTCCGCAACAGCGGTCCCGTCCTCGGCTACCAGGCCGAGTACGACGGGTTCCGCGAGCGCGCGTTCCGCACCGGTGCCCGGGTCTACAACCAGCTGACGGGCCGCGCGGACATGGCGGGCAAGCAGTACCTCCTCGACCTGAGCGCCGCCGGGTTCCCGGTCATCCCGACCGTCGACCGCGTCGAGGACCTGGACCTGCTGCCCCGCACCGACCGCTACGTGGTCAAGCCCAAACTCGGCGCCGACTCCATCGGCCTGGAGATCGTCGAGGCCGACCGGCTGCCCGCCCTGGCCGACGGGAGCGTCCTGATCCAGCCGTGCGTCGACTTCTCGTACGAGGTGTCCTTCTACTTCGTCGACCACGACTTCCAGTACGCCCTCTACGCCCCGGACACCGAGAAGCGCTGGCAGCTGGAACCGTACGAACCCGCCCCCGCGGACCTGGAGTTCGCGCAGCGGTTCATCGACTGGAACGGCATCGACCACGGCATCCAGCGCGTCGACGCCTGCCGGGCGCCCGACGGCCGGCTGCTCCTGGTCGAGCTGGAGGACCTGAACCCGTACCTCTCCCTGGAGGCGCTCGACGACACGCGGCGGGACGCTTTCGTCGCCGCGTTGAAGGCGGCTCTGCACCGGTTCGCGCGAGCATGAGGTCGAGCTGAACTCCGGCGGCCGTGCGCGCGTATCTCTCCAGGGGGATGGCGGAAGTCCGTGCGCGCGGAACGGAAGGAGAGCAGTGTGTCTACACCGTCCGAACCGGGATCGTCGCCCGGCGGCCCGGTCCTGGAACCCGCCCGAGTTCTGCGCCGCCGCCGCTCCGACAATCTCGCGGCGCTGATGCGGGAGCCCCGCCGGGACTCCTCCGTCTTCGAGTCCGTGCCGGTGCCCAGGCCGATCTTCGGCTCCGAGGCCGAGACGCAGGAACTGCCGCCCGTACCGAGTGAGTCGCGCCCGCTGCCGACCACCACAGGCTTCTTCGGGCCCGGTCTGCGCCGGGCCGCGGTCGTGGTCGGGGTGAGCGCCGCCGCGCTGGTCGGCTTCGCCTGTGCTCTCCTGCTGCCCGGCAAGGGAGAGGCCAGCACGGCCCAGCCGGTCGCCACACCCACCCCGGTGGCGTCCGCCACGGTCGGCGCGACGGCCGATCCGGACGGCGCCGGCACCCTCCGCGAAGGCGACAGCGGTGCCGAGGTGAAGGAGCTGGAGCAGCGGCTCCTGCGCATCCCCAACGTCTACGAGAACGGCTCCACCAGCGGCCAGTACGACGCGACCCTCACGGCCGCGGTCGCCCGCTTCCAGCTCTGGTACGGCATCCGGGGCGACGAGAACGGCGTGTACGGCGACGACACCCGCAAGGACCTGGAGTCGCGTACGACCCTCGACGACGGCCAGTAGGCGACCGGGTTTCGAGTACTCGGGGTTTCGAACGCGGGGCAAGGCCTGCGGAAAGTCGGTGGTGGTGGGGCCGTAGAGCCTCATCATGGACAGCGCGGCGCCGCAGGTCGGCGGTGTCGTGCCCGCTGCGAACCGAAGGCCACGCCGATGAGCGGCTCCCGCGTTCCTGGTCTGATCCTGCCCGGAGTCCTTCTGCTGGCCCTCGTCGTGGGCGCGTTCTGGTACTGGCGGCACCGCGACGACGACTGAACTCCACCGGCGGTGCGGTCAGCGTCCTGTGCTGTGCCCGACCAGCGCCTCGGTCACCGCGCGGACGCTGCGCGCGATGTGCTGGAGCTGGAGGACCTCGGCGGCGTACAGCTTGATGGTGTGCTCGATGACCGACTCGGGCAGGCCGATGCCGGGCAGGTCGGCCCGCGCGGTCTGCAGGGCGGTCCGGGCCACCCGGATCTCGTGCTGGACCTGGATCTGAGCATGGCGGGCGAGCAGGACGGGGTGGCGGATGAACGCGGGATAGCTGGCGTAGCGGGCCGGCACCAGCTCGCGCAGCCATTTGGCGGCCGAGCGCTCCCAGTCGTAGCTGCCGGGTGTCTTGACCTGACAGGGCCAGTCCTGGCTGATGCGCGTGGTGGTGAGTTGCATGTCATCGCTTCCCGGTGTGCGGCGTCGCGGGGGTGGGTCGACGGTGGGTGGCGGCCCCGGCCCAGGGGATGACCGGGGCCGCCCTGGGCGCTCGCGGAGGCGATGCCCGACCGAACACGTCCGGCGCCGACGCGGGTAGGAGACGGCGGCTGGGCGTGCCCGTGCGAGGGCCCCGGGAAGCAGGTGTCGCCGGCGCGGCGGGTCGAGCGGAGGTGCGCATGGGCGGACCGGGCTTTCTCGGGGCGGGTGCGATCCGTGAGCAGTATTTATATATGCCGTCCGCTTTGCAAGGCGTATGAAAACATTCATACGCGAAATGGGCGGAATCATCCCAGTTCGAGTTCGTATGAGGGGGGAGTGGTGGGTCAGTCCCGCATGAAGAACTGGTGCTGCTCGGCGATCTGCTCGTAGTCCTCCAGGCGGGCCTGGGTCCGCTCCGGATCGGCGTCCGTCATGGCCTGGAGCAGGGCGGAGGCCATCACGCCGGGCGCGGCGTACGAGTCGAAGACCAGGCGGGAGCCGGTGCCGGTGGCGAAGGTGACGTCGGCCTCGTCGGCCAGCGCGCCGAGCGCCAGATCGGTCACGAGGGCCACCTTGAGCCCGGCGCTGCGCGCCACCCGGAGCGTGGTGAGTGTCTCGTGCGCGTGCCGCGGCATGTCGAAGGCGAGCAGCCAGGTGCCGCCCGCCTCGCGGGACTGGAGGATCGCGTCGTAGGCGACGCTGCCGCCGCGGGTCACCAGCCGTACATCGGGGTGGATACGGCGGGCCGCGTACGCGAAGTACTCGGCCAGCGAGACGGAGATGCGCAGGCCGAGGACGGTCAGCGGGGTGGACGCGGACAGTTCGCGGCCGATCTCGATCAGCCGGTCGGGGTCGGCGAAGTCCCGGCGCAGGTTCTCCAGGTTCGCGATCTCGGCGTCGACCGCGGCCTGGAGTTCGTTGCTCCGGTTCTCCTCGGCTGCCGGGCCGCCCGCGAGGGTGCGCAGGGCGATCGCCTGCAGCCGTTCCCGTAGCGCCGGGTAACCGCTGAAACCCACCGCCGCGGCGAACCGGGTCACCGAGGGCTGGCTGACGCCGACGCGCTCGGCGAGGTCGGTGATGGAGAGGAACGCCGCCTCGGTGATGTGCTCGATCAGGTACTGGGCGATGCGCCGCTGGCCCGGCGACAGGCGTGGCCCGTCGAAGAGTTCTCGGAGTTGGGACGTCGGTGCCGCGCCGACTTCCGGGTCGGTTTTTCCCGAGGTGATCACGGATGCCTGGGCGCGTGCCTGCTGCGGCGATGGCACCGGTGCGCTTCCTTTGTCTCCCACAGCCACTGAACATAGCTCACGGAGCGTTGTGACCAGAGGGTGATCAGCGCCGGTAGATCGTGATCGAATGACCGACTTGATCGATCGGACGACTGCTGTCGATCAACTCGGCCAGTTTTCCCCGGGCTTTGTCGATCGAGGTGTCCGAGACGACCAGCAGCCCGTGCACCTCGCGCACCCCTACCTTGCGTGGATCGGACGACTCGATGCCGTAGTACGACGGCACACCGCTGCCCTTGTAGACGAGCCATACCCGCTCGCCCGCGTACCGCTCGTGGAGCCGGTCGGCGAGGCGGCCGAGATCCTGCCCCCAGTCCACGTTGGAGTCGTGCAGCCGCAGATAGGTCTTCGACGGACCGCCGAACGCCTCGTTGGAGTACGGCAGATAGTAGGGGAACGTCCGCAGCGAACTGACCGCGACGAACGCCACCAGCAGCCCCGTGGACAGCGGAGCCCACCGCCACCACGACCGCAGCGCCGGCACACAGGCCGCCGCGACCGCCAGGAACATCGGCACGAAGATCGCGTAGCGCGTGCCGAAGTCCCGCGAGCCGTCCATCGCCGTGGCCAGCAACACGGCCGTGGGCACGAGGAGATACGGCGCCGCGGGCCGCAGCCGCCGTACCGCCACGACCGCGACGGCACCCGCCGCCCACAGCGCGATCATGCCGAGCGGGGTCTTCACCAGCAGGGCCACCGGCAGGTAGTACCAGTGCGACCCGGTGTAGAGGTGCCCGAACAGGAAGCCCTGCCACGGGTAGTCCTCCATGCCGAACTGGATGAGCATCCCGTCCCGGAACGCACGCGGGAACGGCATGAGATCCACCAACTGCCCGCGCAGCCCGTGAATCACGGGCACCGGTTCCGTGGACGTGAACCGAAGTTGCGGATCGACCACGAGATACGACGCCCATACGACGGCGACCGTCACCACCGCGACCGCAGCGGCGCCCGCGACCCCGAGGGCCAACGCACGTCGCCTGGAGTCGCGGTCGGCCGGGCGGCGGGCGGACCACACCGACACGACGGCCAGGAGCATCAGCACCGGTACGGCGGGCAGCGCGCTCATCTTCGTCGCCACGGCGGCACCGAGCGCCACCCCCGCGAGCGGGACGTACAGGAACGGGCGCCGCCTGGCCCGCCACAGCAGCCACACCGCCGTCAGCAGAAAGCCGGCCTGCGGTACGTCGAGCGTCGCCAGCGAGCCGTGTGCGACGACATCGGGCGAGAACGCGTACAGGGCGAGCGCCACCAACCCCCGTGCCGGGCCCACGAGTTCACGGGCGAACGCGAACACGACCAGCCCGAACAGCAGGGTCAGCACGATCACCGGCAGTCGGGCCCAGAACATCAGCCGCCAGGGGTCGTTGCCCGACTCGTACAGCAGATGGCGGCCCAACTCGCCTTGGTCGCCTTTGTAGTCGGTGTCGAAGTGCGGGTCGGCGATCGCGATTCCGGCGGCGATCACCAGCTTCCCGAGAGGCGGGTGCTCGGGGTTGTAGTCGAGGCTGTGCTCGCGGAGATAGACGCTGGCCGTGGCCACGTACACCGGCTCGTCGATGGTCGGTGTCTGCTGTACGGCCGTAGTGATCATCACGGCGGCCATCTGTGCGAGCAGCGCCACCACGAGGAGCGGCAACAGCCATCGCTTACGGCGCCGCAGCCCGGCGTAGAGGCGTGTCGACCGCGAGCCGTCGGCGCGCGGCGGCGAGTCCCCGCCACCGCCGTCGTCGAGCGTGTCGGGGTCGAGGACCGAGTGCTGTTCGCGCGCCATCATCCGCCCTGCGGTGAGGCCGGCCACGGGGCGGCGGGAGCGAGGCGGAGCCGGGTCATGGCCCTACTGTCGCATCGCTCCCGCCACCAGGGGCGTCACCGCTTCAGGAGTCGTACCGACAGACCTTCCGCCGTATACACCGGTACGGCCCGCAGCTTGTCCGAGTTCAGCGTGATGCTGTCGAACTGGCCGCGCAGCGAGGACGCGCTCAGGACTCGCACCGTGGAGCCCGCAGCCGGCGGGTGCTCGGCGTCGAACCGCAGGGAGAGCGCGCTGCCCTTGCCGAGCGTCGCGCGCCGCGTGACCTCGACGGCGGGCTGGTGACCCGAGCGGAGCGTGACCTCAAGGGTGGCGGACTGCTGGGCGTACGCGCCGTGGATCTGCACGGACTCCGAGACCCGCAGCGCACCGCCGAGCACACTCACGTCACCGTGGCCCAGTGCGTGCGCCGAACCGGCCACCAGCGCACCGGACTTGAGCACGGTCCCGCCGGTGTACGCGTTGTGCCCGGTCAGGGTGAGCGTGCCGGTGCCCTGCTTGGTCAGACCGCCGCAGCCGTCGATGTCGTTGCGCCAGGCGTCGGCCGCACCGAAGCCACCGGCCGCCGCGTCGAGGGAGACGACGACGTCGGACTCGAAGGAGCCGTAACCGTCCGCCGCCGCGAAGAGGTTGAGGCGCCCCCACTGCTCGAAACCGTCGAGGAGGACGTAGCCGGACGGCAGCGCGGTGGTCCGCAGCACCTCGCGCCGCTGCGCCGCGTCGAGGTACGGCAGCCGGGTCTCCAGCAGCACCTCCGCGCCCTTCGGCACGGTCAGCGGCTTGTCACGGCCGCTGCGGGTGAGCACATAGGTGAACTTGGGCTTCACCAGACGGGAGTTGGCGGTCCGGTCCGCGTACGGGTCGGTGGCGGTGGTCGCCGAGTGGGCGTAGGCGTACAGGGTGTCCGCCGTCGTGCCGGTCTTCGCCTCGAAGTAGGCGAGGGCCTGCGCGCGTGCGGCCGCCTTGAGCGTGGCGTTGGCCGGGTCGGCGAGTGTGGCGGCGGCCAGCGCGGTGGCCATGATGCGGCCGCCCATCACGTCGACCGTCGAGTGCATGCCGGCCATGATCCGGGTGTGGCTCAACTGGAAGGTGCGGGTGACCAGTTCCTGGAAGCGCTCCGGTACGGCGTACGCGTAGGCGAGCCCCGCCAGGTGGAAGGCGTTGGTGTGGCCGCTGGGGAAACCGCCGTCGTCCACCGGTGAAGTGCTGCGCTGGCGCAGGAGTTGGGGCGCGACGACCACCTTCGAGTCGTAGACCGGGAAGCCGAGCGCGTCGACCTTGCCGGTGTCGACGACCTCGTTCTTCTCGTTCATGCGGTACGGACGCGGGTACTGGTAGGCGTACTTGCCCGGGTTGCCCGACGCGTAGTTGCCGCGCAGGGTGTCGACGAGTTCGGCGACCTTGCCGAGCGCGGAGTCGTGCGAGCCCGCGCCGAGCGCGGAACCGGCGGGCGCGTCGGGGGGGACGGCGTCGTCGATCTTGGTGGCGGGCGTGCCGTCCGGGGCGCTGGTGATCGAAGTGACCGCCAGGGCACCGGACTTGTACAGGTCGGCCAGCGGACCCAGGCCCGCGATCATCGCGTAGCTCTGGTGCTGGCGGTCGTAGAGGAACGCCTCCTTCGCCTCGGCCTCGGTGCGGTGCGTGGTGAGGTCGACGCAGTACCGCACGTTGGCGCGCAGGATGTCCGGGCGGAGCGGCGTGCCGGTGTTCCAGGCGGCGCCGGTCTTCCATATCTGCGCCATGCCGCCGAGGACCCGGACCACGGCGTTGGTCTCGGGCGTCAGGTTCGCGATGACGTTCGTCTTGTAGTCGTCGACGAACGCGAGCGGGACCGTGGTGGCCTTGGCGTCCGCGGCGGCCAGCCAGCTGACCAGCGTGGGCGCGGCGACCACGGCGGCCGAGGCGCCGAGCGAGGTCTTGAGGAAACCACGTCTGTTCACGGCGGGTCGAACGGCGTTCGTGCGCTGCCCGGCGGGTGACGGCATGGGTGAGCCTCTCTTGAGTTCTACGGCCGATGAGGCCGGCGAGGGTCGTGCGACCAGGGAGGGTGGTGCGATCGGCTGTGGTTCGGGGTGCACCGTACGACGTGGGAAAGCGCATACGTCAACTGGTGCGTACGTGCGAAGATTTACGGTGAGCCGTGTCCCGTCGGAGGGGGTTCGGCGGCCACGAGATGACCCCCGGGTGAACGGGGGCCGTGCGGTTCACAGGATCGATCGGGCCAGGGCCACCGCGCCCTCGACGGGCGGCACTTGGATGGGCCACGGCCGTGCTCCGGGTACCTGTTCGGCGAGTGCGCTGGTGAGGGCGTCGTACAGCAGGGGCTGGGCGAGGACGGTGCCGCCCGAGACCACCACGTCGTCGACGGGGACGCCGCGTTCGGCGAGCCGTGCGACGAGTGCGGCGAGGGACCGGCCGGCCTCGGCTATCACCTCGCGCGCGAGGAGCGAGCCCGCGTCGGCCGCGGTGAAGACGACCCGGGCGTGCCGCCCCCAGTCGGCGGAGACGTCGGAAGCGCTTTCCAACGCGGCGCCGAGCGCGGGCACTTCGGCCACCCCGAACGCCTCGACGAGTCCCAGGGCGAGTTGGTCCGGAGCCTCGCCCCGGTCGTGCGCGGCCCAGGCGGCGCGGGCCGCCTCACGGACGAGTCCGGCGGCGCCGCCCTCGTCACCCAACACCGCGCCCCAGCCGCCCACTTGGAGTCGGCCGCCGTCGGCGAGCAGGCCCACCGCGACCGAACCGGTGCCGGCGACCAGGCCGACCCCCTTGTCCAACCCGGCGGCGGGGACGAGCAGTTCGGCGTCGCCCACGACCAGCGCGGGCACCTTGAGACGTTCCTCCAGCGCGGCACGGATCTCGGCGCACTGGCGGGGGGTCTCACAGGCGTGCCCGCCCACGGCGACCGCGGACGGGCGCGTGTGGGCGGGCAGGGCGTCGTGGATCAGCGCGGTGAGCCAGTCGGCGGCGGTCGCGGGGTCGTGCGGCCGCCAGCCGCTGCTCGCACGGATGTGGTCGGCGACGACATCCGCGCCCGCGCACGCGCGCAGATGTGTCTTGGTGCCACCCACGTCGATGCCGACCACGAGGGGCGTGAAGTCCTGCACGGAACCTCTTTCGTCGTTGCGCTGTGCTGCGACGGTTGGGCGAACCGTGTTCGGGGGAACGGCAGTTCAAGCACTAGGGAAGCCCCGGGACGGGCTTCTGACGGACCACGGCAGGCGAGTACCGTGACGTTCGTTAGGAAGTTAACTAACGAAGTACAGTGCGTCAAGAGTCATCGCGCACTCGGCCACAGAGACCACTGTCCGGGCCCGCGTGACGTCAGGACATCCCGTCGCCGCATCCCACGGAACCCCTCCGGGAGCGCGGCCTGTGAACTGGGGGAAGTGTGGAACACGTCGTGGCGCAGGCGTCTCGGCTGACCGAGAGCGCGAGTGCGGTGTTCGCGGTGCTGGCGAGAGCCGGCAGCGCGACCCGGCCGCAGCTCGCGACCCTTGCGGGCCTGTCCAAGCCGACGGTGTCCTCCGCCGTGGTGGAGCTGGAGAACGTCCGGCTGGCCGCCCACTCCGGCACCGCCTCCGGCGGCACGGGACGCAACGCGGCCGTATACCGTCTCGGCCCGGCCGCGGGCGCCGTACTCGCCGTCGACCTCGGCCCCGCGTTTACCCGGGTGCGTGGCTGCGCCCTGGACGGCACCCTGCTGGCCGAGGCCACCCGTCCCCGGGAGAACGCCGCCGACGCCGTGCGCGAGGCCCTCGACGCGCTGCCCGCCGGCACCCCGCTGCGCTCGGTCGTCGTCGCCGTCGGTGACGTCCTGGCGCGGAACCGGGCGGGCGCCGGAATGCGCCCCGCGACCGCCAAGGCCGGCCCGGTGTTCGACGCCATGACGGTCGCCCTGCCGCCGGGCGTGCCGGTCCACCTGGAGAACAACGTCAACTGCGCCGCCCTCGCCGAACTGCACGAGGGCGCCGCCCGGGGCCGCCACACCTTCGGCTATCTGCGGATCGGCGTCGGTATCGGCCTCGGCATCGTCGTCGGCGGCCAGGTGTTGCGCGGCGCGAACGGCGCGGCGGGTGAGCTGGCCCGGCTGCCCTACCCCTGGGACGACGCCGTGGAACCGCGCCGGGAGGCCCTGGAGGAGTACGTGGGCGCCCGCTCGCTGCTGCGCCGGGCGGCGGCCGCCTGGCCGGACACCGGCGAACCGTGCCCCGGCAGCGCGGACCAGCTCTTCGCCCTCGCCCGGCAGGGACACGACACGGCGAGCGCACTGGTCGGCCGGCACGCCGCCGACGTGGGCCGGCTGGCCGCCGCCGTGGCCGCCGTACTGGACCCGGGACTGATCGTCCTCGGGGGCAGCACGGGCACGGACCCGCAGCTCCTGCCCGGGGTGCGGACCGAGCTGGGGCGGCTGAGCTGGCCCACCGAGGTGGTCAGCAGCACGGTCGGTGATCTCGGCACCGTGGTGGGCGCCGCCCGGCTCGCGGTCGCCAGAGGAGTCCAAACCGTGACCGATGGTGCGGGGGCGAAGGATTGACGGCCTCCGACTTGGTCTGCCAATGTCCGGACAAGCGCTTTCTAAGTCGGCCGGGACGCCGACTTGGGGTGAGCCTTCTCAGCCCGTACGTGACGTACGGCAACCGCACGAGGGTGTGCTTGTGCGGTGACGGCCAGGACGGCCGGGGATCTCGCCCCGTGTGGACGACGCGGCCGGGCGAGGCCGTGCCCCCGGAAAGCGACCTTTCCTGCAAAATGCACCCGTGCCGCATCGGTCGGCGCCGTGCTCCGTCTCCTACGACGAAAAAGGGATCGAAGATGACCACTGTGGGTGTGCGGCGCTCCAGCCGACTCGGCCGCGGCGGCATGCGCCGCCTTGTTCCCCTCGCTGCCGCCACCGCGGCAGGAGCCCTGTTGCTTTCCGCCTGCGGGTCGGGTTCCGGCTCCGGCGGGACCTCCAAGTCGCTGACGTTCTGGATCTCCACGGTTCCGGGGCAGGACGCGGGCTGGAAGAAGCTGGTGGCGCAGTACAAGAAGGAAGAAGGCGTCAACGTCAAGCTCGTCAACATCCCCTACGACGGGTACCCGACGAAGCTGCACAACGCCGCGCAGGCGAACTCCCTGCCCGACGTCGCGGACGTGCCGGCACTGGACCCGATCTGGTCGAGCAAGCTGATCGACCTCAAGTCCATCGCCAACAACAAGAGCTACAACATCAACTCCAACTTCCTCGCCAAGGACTCGTCCGGGAAGGTGCTGGCGATCCCCTCGGACGTCACCGCGTCCGGCCTGTTCATCAACGAGACGCTGTTCAAGAAGGCCGGCGTCGCCGTCCCGGCCTCGCCCCAGAAGACCTGGACCTGGGACGAGTTCATCGCGGCGGCGAACAAGGTGCGCGAGAAGACCGGCGCCAAGTACTCCCTGACGTTCGACCAGTCTCCGTCCCGGCTCCGCGCCATGGTGTACGAGATGGGCGGGAAGTACGTCCACGCGGATTCCTCCGGCAAGTTCTCGGTGGACGCCGCGACCAAGAAGGCCGTGGAGTACTTCGTCGGACTGAACGACGACAAGGTCATGCCGAAGTCGGTGTGGACCAGCGGCGCCGACCCGTCCGCCATGTTCCAGAGCGGTGACGTGGTCGCCTACTGGTCCGGCGTGTGGCAGGTTCCCGCCTTCGCGGACAGCATCAAGAAGTTCGATTGGGCGAGCGTTCCGACCCCCGCCCAGCCGGTGCAGGCCAGTGACGTCAACAGCGGCGGCATGATGGTGGGCTTCAACAACAACGGCGCCGCGGCCACCGCCGCGCAGAAGTTCATGTCCTGGGTGTACGAGCCGAAGAACTACACCGAGCTGGTCGAGGCCTCCGGGTTCCTGCCGGTCGAGAGCGGTCTGAGCCCGAAGTACCCCTTCAAGTCGGCGGCGGCGCAGGCGGCGTTCAAGCTGTACAACGAGTCGATCCCGCTCTACGCCCCGATCTCGGGTTACTTCAACGGCGCACAGACGAACTGGGTGCTGAAGGGCAAGAGCCTCACCGAGGACCCGACCAAGACGGAGCTCGGCAAGGCGATCAACGGCCAGCAGTCGGCCGACAAGGCCCTGCAGAACATCGTGGACGGCTACAACACGGCGGTCGGCGGCTGATCGTGGGCCAGAGGGCCGGGCGGCGGGGTCGAGACGCCGCCGCCCGCCCTGGTCGCCCATGTGATGCCGGGCTCATGACGTGAGCCGACAGCGATCCATTCCACCAGCACGGAAGTCAGGAAGATGACAAAAAGCGCCGCGGACGTGTCCGTGAGGCCGCCCAGGAAACGACGAAGCACCTACACCCTCGCGCCGCTCGTCCTCATCACGGCCAACGTCGTGCTCTTTGCGTTGTTCTTCGTGTGGCCCGCGGTGATCGGGCTGGTCTACTCGTTCACGAACTACACGGGTGTGGGGGCGTTCCAGTTCATCGGGCTGGACAACTACCAGAACCTGTTCGGGGACTCCACGTTCTACGACGCGCTGTCCCGGACGCTGCTGTACACCGTGCTCGTCGTCCCGCTGAACTTCGTGCTCTCGCTGTTCATCGCCAACCTGGTGGTGAGCAAGCAGGCCAAGGGCGCGTCGGTCGCCCGTGTCGTCTTCTTCGTCCCGTGGCTCATCTCGCCCATCGTCGTGGGTGTCCTGTGGCGGTGGCTGTTCGGAGAGAACTTCGGACTGATCAACTACGTCATCGAGAAGCTCGGCGGAAGTGCCGTTCCGTGGCAGTCGAACGCCGACCTGTCGCTGGGCGTGGTGGTGATGGCGGGTGCCTGGTGGGGCACGGCCTTCTCGATGCTGTTGTTCATCGCGGCGATCAAGAACGTGCCGGTGTCGTACTACGAGGCGGCCTCGCTCGACGGTGCCGGCCCCTGGCGCCAGTTCAGGAGCATCACGCTGCCGAGCATCGCGCCCACCTCCTTCATCGTCATCCTGCTCAACACGATCAACGCGATGAAGGAATACCCGCTCTTCGTCTCCCTCAACAACGGCGGACCGGGCACGTCGAACAACCTGCTTGTCCAGTACATCTATCAGACCGGCTTCAACCGGGGCCAGATCGGCTACGCGAGCGCCGCGTCCTTCGTGCTCATGCTCATCCTGATGGCCGTCGCGATCATCCAGCTGATCGTCAACCGGCGGGTGGAGAACCGATGACAACCACAGACACGCCGCGTCCGGCCGGCGCCGACTCCGTGCGGGCCCGTTCCAAGAGGCAGCGACGCAACGAGCGCGACGGTGGGCTTCGGCGCGCGGTACCCGCGACGACACTGCTGTGGATCCTGGCGGCCCTCTACGGGCTGCCGGTCGCGTGGTTCGTCCTCAGCTCCTTCAAGCCGGCGGGAGACCTGTTCTCCCTTCCGCTGACGGTGCTTCCGCACAACCCCACCGTGTCGGGCTACAAGGCGGCGTGGGACAGCGCCAACTTCTCCCAGTACTTCATCAACACGGCCCTCGTGTGCGTGATCACGACGATCCTCACGGTGGGCGTCAGCTGCTGCACCGGGTACGCGCTGGCCAAGTACAACAACAGGTGGCTGAAGTTCTTCTTCATCTGCATCCTGGCCACCACGATGCTGCCGTCCGAGGTCATGCTCGCCCCGGAGTTCCTGGTGGTCCGCAACCTGGGCCTCTACAACTCGTTCGCCGGCATCATCCTCCCGGCCGTGCTCACCGCGACCGGCTGCTTCATGTTCCGCCAGTTCTTCCTGACGGTCCCCGACGAGCTCGTCGAGGCCGCCCGCATCGACGGCGCGCGTGAACTGTCGATCTTCTTGCGGATCATGGTGCCGATCTCCCGGCCCATCATGCTGACCCTCGCCATCCTGTCCTTCCAGTGGCGGTGGAACGACTACATCTGGCCGCTGCTGATGCTGAACGACCCCAACAAGTTCACCGTGCAGATCGGCATCCAGAGCCTCGTCGGCGCGCAGAACATCAACTGGTCGGTCCTGCTCGGCGGTTCGGTCATCTCCATGATCCCGCTGATCCTTATCTTCCTGGTGTTCCAGCGTTACGTCATGAGCGCCGACATCAACGCCGGACTGAAGGACTGACCTTGCCCACCCCGCTCGACCACGAGTTCGTCCGCGCGGCGGCCCGCGCCGCCGACCGGACGGCCGCCCCGTTGGCGGCCGGCCCCGACGAGGAACCCGCCGGTGTGCCGCACCGTGGTCTGGCGCGCCGGGTGAAGACCCTGATCGCGGCCTACCGGTCCCCGGACTCGGCACTGCACGGCAGCGGGCGGGCCGTCGCCGCCGCGACGACCCAGCTCCGCGCCCTGCGGGCCGTGCAGACGCCCTCCGGTCTCTTCGCGGGCGGAGACAACGTCCAGTCACCGCCCGACTCCGCGTTCACCGTCAACGACGTGTGCGACGCGTACGTCCTCGCCGCCGACGCGGGACCGGAACTGGGCGAGGTGACGGCCGTGCTCGCCGAGATCGCGAGCGCCGCCACCGCCAGTCTCCTGACCGGTGGCGTGCACACCCCGAACCACCGCTGGGAGCTGAGCGCGGCGCTCGCCCGTCTGCACCGGTCGTTCCCCGACGACCGGCTGCTCGACCGCGTCGAGGAGTGGCTCGCCGAGGGCGTCGACCTCGACACGGAAGGCCTGTACTCGGAACGCAGTGCCGTCTACGCGTCCATCGTGACCAACCCGTCGCTGCTGTTGCTGGCCGAGGTGCTCGGGCGTACCGAACTGCTGGACGCCGTCGAACGAAACCTCGCCACGACCCTGGACCTGATCAGACCGGACGGCACGGTGGAGACCGTCCACTCGCGCCGCCAGGACCAGAAGCTTTCGTTCGCGCTGTGGCCCTACCTGCCGCACTACCGGCTGCTCGCGATCCGCACCGGCCGGGGCGACTTCGCCCGCGCGGCCCGCCTGGCCGCCGCCGACGGCATCGACGACCCCGACCTGCTCGCCCAGACCCTTCTCACCCCGGATCTGTGCCGCGCCCTGCCGACCCCGGACGCGGAGCAGCTCCCGCGCGACCGGTACCTCCCCACCGCCCGCCTCGCCGCACACGTTTCGAACACCGCGCACACCGTGGTGTACGGCGGCTCCGACGTGCCCGAGCACCGGCGCATCCGCTCGGGCCTCGCCTGCAACCCCACCTTCCTGCGCCTGTTCGCCGGTGCCGCCGTCCTCGACGCGGTCCGCCTCTCGCGGGTGTTCTTCGACCTGGGCCCGTTCCGCGCCGCCGACATGGAACAGCTCGCCGACAACCGGTACCGGCTCACCCAAACCCTCACCACCGCCTACTACCAGCCGCTCCCGAAGGACCGGAGGCGCGACGACGGCGCCTACCGCCTGGTGGACGAGGGCCGCTTCTCCGCGGCGATGGCCTTCCCCGACCGCCCTCAGGACGAGGTCTCCCACACGACCCGGGTCGAGGTCGACCTGCGCGACGACGGAGCCGACCTGCGGATC
>Ga0307517_10004472_pt1 | contig 21463 bp, 23 predicted proteins | sample 23_EM_MG_FD_194515 | JGI IMG/M metagenome (GOLD analysis project Ga0307517, IMG submission 194515) | Populus trichocarpa ectomycorrhiza microbial communities from riparian zone in the Pacific Northwest, United States - 23_EM | ecosystem: Host-associated > Plants > Roots > Unclassified | place... | reverse complement strand
ATATTTTCAAGTGTAAAATCTATAGTTATTATAAAGAAGATCAAAATATCTTTACTTTCTCAACATTTAACCAATACGATAAACATGTATCAGGAATACCAAATGCAACAAAAGTGAAAATTAGGGTATAGGTATAAGTGTAATTTTGAGCATTATGGTGATATCGGTTGATTTTAATAGACTTGTATACTAATTGTATTGTATTAAGGGCGTTAAAGTATATGCCAAAAGTTGTTGATTAATGTTAAAACTTATGTTAATTCTGCTGACTTACCTCTTATAACTCGCTTTAATGTATATTATTAATAAATAATGTTATTTGAACATATTAGTTGCAATTAAATCAAAAAGCATTTAGATGGAATCAAAAAGGCAGGTTAGGCCATTATTCTCTCTTATTGATATATCATTTGCTTGATTGATGGTGATGCTATTTCAATTTCTTTGTCACAAAATGTTGCTTCCATTTTCTCAAAAGGTCATTGGTTGCTATGCAAACTAAAAATGCTCCTAGCTCAAAATACGAAAAAGGCAAGTTTATCTCTTTTCCCTAAACTGCACCAGTATGTAGTAAAAATGTCACTTGGCATAAGCTAGTCTAACATAGAGCCTTCTCATTTCAATTCAGCCGCTTCAGTAATGTGATCGTGGTTAGGTTTAGACAGGAAGCTTGGCAGGTAGTATAGATTTGGGAGAACAAGGGGCTTGTCTGAAAACAACGAAGGAAAGAAGCACAACAACCGAGGTTCTCAAGGATAGTTTGAGCTTTGAGTGTGGCTTTTCTTGCATATTTTCTGTTTTCTGAACCGTCTTGGAACAATCGAAAGTCTTTGCCAAACAGCCACCAAACAACGCCTTCAGCGGAAGTGATCCGACAGTATATTGCTAAATACCGTTTAGGATAGCAGTAGTAGGGGTATGAGATGAAGTTTTTGCGCGGCCAAGAAGAACTACAGCCTTCAGTCGAAAAGATCGGGAATTGTGGAAATTAAAAGTCAGAAAGAAGGTTGCTCGATTGACTCGAGCACACCGAACCCTCCAATCAAAGCTCCCGAGGCCCGGACACCGTTTCCCGATTTTTTCTACGGGGGGCTGTTGTGTCTTATTGCCAGCGCTGTTTGTTTAACAAAGGTGCGTTGGCCCGGCTTATCTACCTTGGTACGTCTCCCGGCGCATTTTTATTTTATTTTATTTTATATTATTTATATTATGTATTCGTTGTTAAGGTAGAAGAAACCACATGGAGCATAGCTATTGAGAAAACAAAACCATAAAACAATCCAAGGACTTACTTTACCTTGTCATGGGACAAACAAATACCTCCCACCATTAGGAAAACAATCCAACATGAAAAACTCACTATTCCTCCAAGACCCTATGGTATGGGCCTAACTGCACACCAGCCACCAGCCTCAAGTAATGGGGAGGAAAGCATAGGAAAGCCAAACAGGAAGAAAGCCAATATAAAAGTGTACATGAGTAAAGAAACCGTTCGGCAGGCCACCATGAACAAAAGAAAGTATGATTTGTGAACACCGAGGCGCCAAAGAGAGGAATAAACTAGCATTGCCTAGTGCCTACTCTGAAGAGGATACCCTGAGGGGCCGACAGGACGAAGAGGGGGTCCGGTTAGGCGCACGGACTCCCTGTAAGGATTTACAGGGCAAAGTTACCCTACCTTGACGCACACGAACTTCGAAGAAAAAAGATAACACCCCCCTCCAGCCCCGGTGTTGGGACGGCGCGTCATCACTGGCCACCTGGGTAGCTGCGTCCCAACACCAAAGAGCACGATCGATGGAGCACATCCGATAACACCGTAGCCGTCGCGGCCGTCTATCCGACCGGATCCGGTTGGCAGGATATATGGAGGGAGACCTCTGGGCACCTTATGCAAGTAGAGGTAGGTGAATCGGAAGACGGCGTATAAGGTTACAGAAACTTGAAGACAGACAGTCGGAAGAGTGGGTCGAAGGTAACGGGACGTTTCGCAGGAAGGTTGGTCCCCTCGTAACTACTAACTCGTGTAGAGTATGAAGGAGGTAACTATGCCCAGTAAGTGGATCGGGTGCATCCATGGAGGACAAGTTGGTAAAAGATGGAGTCTGAGGGAAAAATCCTATAGGTACGATGCCCAAGACAAGTGGTATAATGCCGGAAGACCAGAATACAACATGCAGTGGCAAGTCAAATTCTCGAGGGAACCAACACAAAGCCGAATGGCCATCTTCTGTCCAGCGAATTAGACTACGCTCGGTGAGCACGGGGGCAAGATAATTGGTAATAATTGTTGTCAACGGATAAACGGATAAGCTGCTACCAGAGGTGATCTGCACACTATCAGGAATAACAAAAGCACAGACCGATAAGCTGGCCATGGGAGCAAGAGCTGTGGTAGAGAATTTTCATGGTCTATGAGTGTTCGCACTCGGGTGAAGTTCGGAGAATTGTGAGCAAGATACTTAGTTAGTATGGAGTTAGCATCTATACCGCGATTGCGCAGACGCGGAATATAAATATCGAAGCATCTTCGCTGCTATTAGACACAACAAGTACGCAGAAGCGATTTTATCAATATAATTAGTTATCTACACTTTTATATCGTTACTAACACTTCGACCATCTACACCGACGTGAATAATTATATCTAGCATACATTACTCGTGTCTTCTTAACGGGTTCTCCGATATAATTACGATTAAGGTTCTATCTGTCGGAATAGCTCACGCCGAAGCTACCACCTAACAGTATATTGATATTTCTCATCGTTACCGTGACGAATGTTTGGCAGAGACACTGATACCCCCAGACCCAAAAAACCTTTCGAACTAAGACCATTGAGGACTACCACAATAGACGAAGTCCTCACCCCTATTCCCGAATTAGGGACACAAGACCCCTTACTACGAATCTTATTTCTGGGGGATAAATCCAGAAGTGACCGTTACACTCCAAGACATCGCCGCACTATACAGAAGTCAGGACGGCGAAGACTTCATCTATAACACCCCGTCGGAGAAATCAAACCCCATTTGGTACACTCCGTACCCAGACAGTGAGAAAAACTCAACTTAGCGTTTTGAAATATCAGACACTTGGGGAGGAAACAAAAGATAAGTTTCCCATGAAGAAGTCGAAGAAATGGCTTCGGACCCCAAAGTGCCTGAGGTTATGGAATGGCAAGCAGGCCAGGGCGAAGGAGATGAAGGAGGTGATGAACTATGCAGATCCTCGGCCCGCAGTGTGGTGACCACGGTCACCCACCGCACCCGATCGCATTCCACAGATCGCACACCATGATCCCCTGTAGGACTAGGTTTCCTAGCGAAATATGGGAAGGCTCCAAAACAAGGACGCCGAACCCCCGAACCTACCAGCGAGTCCCTCATGGCCGTTCGGATCCGAAGATTACAACAGATCCACGACTGATTTGACCAAAAGCTTACCGTCAGCCAAGATAGACAGCATCTTGCATTCAGCCCCTCCCAACCAACATATTATTGATGGCCCAAGAACAGGTAAGCGTCAAAAATCGGTTAAAAGCAGAGGTCCAGATAGTCGGTCGAGAACTTGCTCGAATCGATGAGCAAGTTCAACTTCTGGACGTGGAGTCTCAGAAAGTCCAAGAGAGCTTCGCCACTTAACTCGCAGAGCGACTTGGCGAAACAGATGAACGACAGACCAGACACAAGGCTGTCACATCCCAGGTCCATGAGGTGGTGCAAGGAACGGGCGAACAGTCTCTGCACCAAGACATACTCTTGGACCAGGAGATCGCTCGAATCAACGAGAAACACAAACGGGAACTCGAAAATCATGAGATGAGTATTAATCTAATGAAAGACGAGCTTAGACAAAACCAGGAGTCGTGACAGGCCCAAGAGGGCGAGATCGCGGTGCTTAAGGCCCTGGTAGAACAGTTGATGGGACAGGTGAAGGGGAAGGGGAAGACGTGGGATCCGACACCAGAGGCGTCTGGGGCAGGAAGAAGAAACCCACTGCCGCTACCACAAGGAGGGGCTGCAGGAGCCCTAGGCGGAGGAGGAGATCCTGATGATGTGGGAGCAGGATTTGGAAGGAAGCGAGATGAGAGTAGGAAAGGAAGACTGGACAAGAGACCGGCACCCCAGCCAGAAGAAGATGACTATGACGCCAAAAATGACGAACCGTTTAACCTGGTCTCAGGGGTCATGGCCAACGCCTTGGGACAAGGAACGCGAGTCCCAGCGGAACCCCCTGCTTTGTTTAGAAACGAGAAATCGAAAGATATACGCATGTGGCTACTGACAGGCACAGAATATTTTGGTCGAAACAGTTGGCAGTAGGAGAACGAGGCACAACGAATCCGATACGCCATAAGCCGAATTGATGGGAAAGAAGTCGCACCTTTTGTGTTAACCTACTGACGACAGATAACCAGAGCAACAGGTTATACGAGACAAGAAGGATACGAGTTCTGGCATGTCTTTGCAGAACAAGCCCTGCGACGCTTCGGACCCACCCATGAAGCGGAAACATCTCTAAGAGAAAGGGGTCGGTCAAATATCATGGTGATGTCGCGAAATTCTTGATTGAAATGGAAAATCTCAACATCGATTCAACCGTCTCCGGAATAGCCTAGAGGAAAATGATTGAAGACGAAGTTCCCGCTGAAGCATTGCGACGGCTCTCACATAGAGCATATGTGGACGAGGGGAAATGGTTGGAAGCAGTCAGGACCGTAACCCGAGCGGAAGAAGATTTCAAGGAAAGAAAAGATCTTCGAGGGGGGGGTCTCTCCGGCGCAACACGAGGCAAAAAAAGAAAGTTCGAGGATTCGAAGCCAACGGTTGCCGCAACGCATGTAAAGAAGCAATACACAGCACAGGAAAAGGCGGCTCAGAAGAAGAAGCCTGGGGAAAGAAAGGTGAAAAAGGAAGGGTCGGTGGCACCGGCGGGGGAGGTTAAACACGCGGTGTGGGCAGATGCACACAAGGGTGTTGATCAGAAGGTTGTCGACAAGCATCAGCAAAAAGCCATCCTGCGTCAGATGCAGTTGTGTTGCGTCCTGACTCTCGTAGTGTGGACTCTGCGTCCTGTGCGTCCTGTTCATCCTGTAGTTAGGCTCCACATGTGGTTGCGTCTGGTGCGTCTGGACACCCTTCTCAGTACTGGGTTCCGTCCGGACACATGCAACTAAGCAACCCTGCATCCCATCCATCCAGACTTCAACCTCAATACCCTCGCACATCAGGATTTACCACTACTACCCCAGAGCACCCTCCCAGCCATCTCCGAGTCTGAGGCCCAGCCCTAGGGTGCGGAAGGGGTATTTCTTGGCACAGAAAATATAGTTAGTGCTGGCGCCAGGTGAGAAAGCCATCGTGCCCTTAATCTTAAATTTACGCTAATGACCCTGGGGCGGAGTCACACCGGCACTCAAAGTTCTATTTTCAGAACATCATCTTTGAATGAGCGAAAATGCCAGCTCACTCCAGTCTGAAAGCGAGTGATAGCCATAACACTCTCTAGGGCCTGGTGGTTTCTCGGCACTTATCCTGAAACTGGACGCGACACATTCTTTTCATCACAACACTCCGAGTCCGAGTCATCATCCACTCTCAGGGGCCACAGCTGCAACACTCCACCACAGCCACACAATCAATCCTGAATCCGATACATGGACATTCCTGGGCTCGATGCCAGCTATCCAGCAGTATAAGATTCATCCCCAGAGGGCTATTATTCATGAAGTTACAGGGTTGAATGGGGTGGGATGCTGGCGATCCCATATCTCGATAGCAGATTCCTCCACAACCGCTTCTCTGATCCTGGATCTGATTTGCAGGGGATTGTTGGGCTCAACACCAGCTAGGCAGCGGTATAAAGGACGTCTCTCTGGCATCAAAACTCAGGAAATCGCTGACCCTTGTGGGGGTTGTCTTTATAGGTACCCTAGCGATCCTAGACCTCGATGGCAGATCCCTCCACAACCGCTTCTCCGATCGTGAATCCGATTGCGGGAGATTGTCGGGCTCGACGCCAGCTACGCAACGGTATAAGGTACGTCTCTGTCGCATCAATACTCAGGAAATCGCTCACCCTTGTGAGAGTTGTCTTTACAATGTAAATACCCTGGCGATCCCAGAACTCGATGGCAGATTTCTCCACAACCATGGCTCCGATCCTGGATCCGATTGCGGGAGGTTGTTGGGCTCGATGCCAGCTACGCAATGGTATAAGGTACGTCCCTGTCGCATTAAAACCCAGGAAATCGCTGACCCTCGTGGGGGTTGTCTTTACACTGGCAGGTACCCTGGCGATCCCAGAACTCGATGGCAGATTCCTCCACAGCCGCTGGGCCGATCCTGGATCCGATTGCAGGAGACTGTTGGGCTCGATGCCAGCTACGCGGCGGTATAAAGGACGTCTCTGTCGCATCAAGACTCATGAAATCGCTCACCCTTGTGGGGGTTGTCTTTATAGGTCCCCTGGCGCTCCCAGAGCTCGATGTCAGATTCCTCCACAACCGCTGGGCCGATCCTGGATCCGATTGCGGGAGATTGCTGGGCTCGACGCCAGCTACGCAACGGTATAAGGTACGTCTCTGTCGCATCAATACTCAGGAAATCGCTCACCCTTGTGAGAGTTGTCTTTACAATGTAGGTACCCTGGCGATCCCAGAACTCGATGGCTGATACCTCCACAACCACTGCTCCGATCCTGAATCTGATTGCAGGGGCTTGTTGGGCCCGACGCCAGCTACGCAATGGTATAAGATACATCCCCCCGCGACCTTTATTCATGAAGTTACATGGCTAAATAGAGTGCTGGCGCTCCTAGAACTCGATGGCTGATTCCTCCACGACCACTGCTCTAATCCTGAATCTGATTGCGGGGGATTGTTGAGCTCGACGCCAGCTTCCCAATGGTATAAGGTACATCTCTGTCGCATCAGAGCTCAGGAAATTGCTGTCTTCTGTGGAGGGTGTATTAGGAATCAAGCTGGTGATATTATACTCGAGGGCAGATTACTCCACAACGGCTGGACGGATTTTGATTCTGTTTGCAGGGGGTTGTTGGGCTCGCCGCCAGCTACGCAATGGTATATGATTCATCTCTCCGCGATCTTTATTCATGATTTTACAGGGTCCCGGCTAGGGGGGGGTCTCCGGAGGCCAGAGGGAGGGCTGCACTTGAACGTGTATTTTGGCAGAATGCTGCCTATGAGTATAGGTGTTTCTATGTGGATTAGCCTGTATATTACTAGTAGAACTATAGTAGAATAGTAGTAAATTTAATTATTTGATAGTATGAAATCTATTGTGACCCAGGTCAGAAAAAGGTAAAGGGGGGACCCTTCAAGTTCGCTTATCTCAGGAAGATGTGGTCTGGCGTCGGGGGGAATCCTGAGTATTAGGTGGTGCGTCAGGTAGCATCCTGAGAATTCGGTGCTGTGTCAGGTAGCGTCCTGAGGATTCGGTGCGGCGTCAGGGGCGTCCTGAGGATTAGATGGTGCGTCAGGTTGCGTCAGAGGCCTGGTGTGGTAGGGTGGTTGCGTCCTGATTTGCGATTTGCGTTCCAGCGTCAGGTGCGTCAGACCCACAGAACGCACAGAACACAAGGTATTATTTTTGCTGATGAGCGAAAATCGGACAACGAATGCACGCGGTGTGGAATGAAAAACTACGCTTGGAAATACTGTCGCAAGCCGGTACAGGTATCGGCTATATATCGAGGTCAATCAAAGCCCAAACAACAGTCCGCATTCACACCAAAGGGACGCCCCCAGGTAGCCACTGTGGCCGTGGATGGCCAGGGAGAAAGCTCGAGACGGGCGGTGCAAAGGCCCCCAGGTGGGGCCTTTGAAGAGGACGACATTTCATAAAAAGTCATCCAGGTACCGACAACAACGGTATTCGGGTAGTGAGGGTGCCGCCTCAAATCGAAAGACCTGCGGCGTAGTCTGTGACGATATCCTACCGGAAGGCTAAAAGACCAAAGGATAGCGGTTGCCATTTTACCTCCAAAAATGGGTAGTCCGTGCTTACCACGGGAACCATAAAAGATCACAAGTGAAGAAAGCGGTTGACGAGACTAAAAGGGAAAGAGAAGACTATGATTTATCCGAACGGGGCTTGAGTTGCACGACACGCAAAGGGGAGTCGAAATCCAGGGCAACCTGACTTTCTCTCTGGATAAAATAGCCTGGCAAATAGAAGCCGGGGGCGTCTCTATTGTGAACAAGGTTCAGGCCTCACGAATGATATCGGAGGAGGTCTCGGGAGTAAGACCAAACTCGCAGGCGAAGCTACAGTGGACTTGTCCCAAGCGACAGTCTCATGTGAGGTATAAGTCGAGGATAAAGGACGGCGCATGCTAGTCGCGAACTCGAGGTACTCTAGTCAACGACCACTCCTGTGATATGGGAAATCCTTGGCGGGAGATAAAGACCGCTAGAGAAGGGCTGCCCGATATCAAAAATTTAGACATTTAGTATAAAAGGTTTGTCTGGGGCGGCTTTAAGAGCCGAAATCGTGCTGGCGCGGTAACAAACCCCCACGCTATTTGTAACCGCGACCATGAAAAGATTTCATCAAGAGCCGAGCGAAAGCTCAAGACCCCTTAAAAAAGCCAAAGCATTACGCCGGCCCAGAAGGGAAGGCATTTATTGAATTAAAAGGACGAAAACAGGTATCTTTCTCATGAACCAAAACACCGCACGACAGCTGGAAATCCCAACCGAAGCTAGGGATTCACCGTTGAAAATCACAACTTTCGATGGCAAAACCGCGCCTAACGGAGGAATATTCTATACCAATGCTATTCTCCTAGAAATTGGTGCCAACAGCCACCGAAGCATGATATCCTGCGAAATTGCGAACGCAGGAAGATATGATTTAATCATACCCTTTGGGTGGTGGCATGATGAACACCCACTGAGAAATATTGCAGACCCAAGTAAATGGGTTTTTGAGGAAGCCAAGTGCCACACCCATATGGAAGATGAAGCTGTGGCAGATATGTTTGAATGGGATGAAACTGTGGCTTACGATGAGGAAGCACTGTACGTAGAAAGAATAGAACGAAAAGAAGAAGGAGGAGTACTGTTGGAAACACTGCCGAAACCATATTGGCCATATAAGGAGCTTTTTGAAGAGAAAAAAGCTAACATGTTGGCTCCTCGAAGAACCTTCGACCACGCCATCAACCTGAAGGAAGGAGCCGAACTTCCGCGGTGTCCAATTTACCCAATGTCGGCACACCAGTTAAATGAACTGGATAAATACCTCAAGACGATGATGGCAGAGGGTAAAATAGAGCACAGCGAATCCCCTTGCAGTGCCCCAATCCTTTTCGTTGCAAAATCAGATAGAAGTCGAGGACTATACGTAGACTAGAGGAACCTCAACAAATTGACGATCCTAAATACATACCCCCTACCGCTCATGGATGAACTCCGAGACCGCGGTGCTGCAGCAAAGGTGTTCACGAAACTGGACCTAAAAGATGGATATCATCATGATCGAATGAGGAATGGAGACGAACACAAAACGCCCTTTCGTACACGATACGGACAGTACGAACAAAAGGTCATGCGGTTCGGGCTCGTTAACGCTCCCGCAACATTTCAAACAAGGATGAACAAGATCCTAAGGGAATTCTTGGACCACGGAGTAGTCGTCTACCTAGACGATATCCTAATATACTACAAAAGTATGGACGACCATATCAAACTAGTCCAAGGAGTCCTTGACCGGCTCGAACAATACGACTTGGTAGTTGCGTTGAAGAAGTCGGTGTTCCACGAAGAGGAAGTCGACACCGTGGGATACATTGTCAAGACAAGTGGCGTCACCATGAGTGATAGGAAAGTGAAGAGCGTTCAAAATTGGGCACACCCAAGATCCGTTAAAGAAGTCCAAATGTTCATTGGATTCGCAAACTTCTATCGATGATTCTTCAAAGATTGTTCGCAAGTTTGCAAGCCAATAACCGCGACGTTGAAGGGAAACCCAAAGGATTTTCACTGGGGAAGAGAGCAGGAAGAGGGTGTTGAGGAGTTGAAAAAGAGGTTTACAAGGGCACCAATTTTATCGCATTTTTACACAGGGAGAAAAACGGTGGTTGAGACTGACGCAAGCAACTTGGTCTTGGATGCGTACTATCTCAGTACCAGGGGAGACGGCTTCACCCAGTGGCCTTCCATTCTCGAAAACTAAACACGGCTGAAAGAAATTACAAGATACATGACAAAGAACTACTCACAATAATGGAGGCGTTTAAAGAATGGAAAAGATACCTCTGGGGAGAAGAAGAGCCCGTGACGGTATACATGTTAGGTGGTAGCTTCGGCGTGAGGTATTCCGACAGCTAGGACCTTAATCGTAATTATATCGGAGAACTCGTTAAGAAGACACGGGTAATGTAACCTAGATATAATTATTCGCTTCGGTAGAAATAGTTGAAGTGTTGGTAACAATATAAAAGTGTAGATAACTTATTATAGTGATAAGATCTCTTCTCCGTGCTTGTTGATCTCTATCTACTCTGGGCTCTGGCCCGCCGCTTATACCCTTTGCCGAGGTACATCTAACCATCATACTAGCGAAGTACCTTTTCCAAATGCTTCTAGTTTTCGTGAATGTGCGAACACCGTTTGACCCTGAGTTCTCGCACACCACTTTGGCTTTAATCATTGCCCAAGTAATTGCGTCCAATTACTGGTTCTTGATTCTTATGCCATATGAACTTGGTCTGTATATGCAGCCTGGCTCGCTATCATACCAGTCGTTCTTTCCGGTCATGTTGTGATCAACATTTCTCATGCCGGGTAATCATATGCTTACGTCTTACATATCAGACTACAGATGCCGGTCGGCTTATCTTTGAAGCACTATAACTTCTTATCCAACGTTCGCACCTCGTCGTTCAACTTCTTACTAATAGAGAAATATTTCTTCTATAGTAATCGGTGAAAACCCCTTGCTCGCATGGCTCATGCGCTTGCGTAGAGACTGATAACGATCCGTTGTGTAGTTGTAATAACTATGACGGGGATGTGAGTCGAACATGTGACCCTCTGACAGAAGGCACGTGTTATTCCGACTGCGGTAGTTCGTGCGTTAAGGTAGGGTAACTTTGCCCTGTAAATCCTTACTGGAAGTCAGTGCCCCTAACAATACACCAATCACCAAAATGTACAGTCCTGTTTTACCAAAAAAGTCTGGAACCAGCGTCAAATTCGATGGGCACAGGAGGTGACGAATTAGAGCTTCAAAATAGTCCATCGACGGGGAAGTAGGGGCGGGAAACGCGACACATTAAGTAGACGGACAGAGTACCGTCCTGAGGAGGAACCTCGTCATAGTGAACAGTCAATTTTGAAACGCGAACAATTTCTAATTTCGATAATTGATCAAAACTGGATGGCGGAGACGGCCCTCACCCCAGAAAAACGCGAACCAACAAGTCCGCGAATAATGAAGCTTTCGGACAAGGCAATAATCCCAACGAAAGGATCAAGGTTTGCGGCCGGTCATGACATCTATGCCCTGACAGATGGCCTTGTACCGGCAAAAGGAGACAATGGTTGAGACGGCTTTTGCAATAGGACTGCGGTAGGGAACCTGCGGAAGGCTAGCCGCAACAAGTGGTATGGCTAGCAAGATGGGAATAGCAGTGGGCGGTGGTGTAATAGATGCGGATTACACAGGAGAAATTAAGGTCATACTTCGTAATCACGGCCGGGCGGACTGCGTATTTAAGGCAGGAGATCGGATAGGGCAACTCATAATAGAAAAGGTTGCCAATGCCGAGGCCATGGAAGTAGAAGATCTAAGAATAACCGAGTAAGGCGAAATGGGCTTCGGGTCAAGCGACCTAAGTCCCAAGCGATTCATCACGACTAAAGAAGAAGTGGTCAAAGTATGATTCCTCAACGGGGACACAAGCAAGAAAGAATTCCTTAGCGCGGCTGATATCGGCTATCACCCTCGGTTGATAAAAGAAAAAGAAATGGTATCAAGGGCTCACGTCAATGCAGCCCTAACGCGAACGATGAATGATTCCTTTAGAGACAAGATTAGAGTGGCGGGCAAAGAAGATCAGAAGTGGCAGGAACGGGGCCGTCAACTGGTGAGGATAAGAGAAAATGAGACAAAGATGCAGGACGAATGAACAGAAAAGGACGGGTTACTCTATTACAAAAATCGTTTGTACATCCCCGAGGAGGAAGACCTGCAACCCACGATTGCCCAAGGCTGTCACTACTCATTAGTGGCGGGGCACTTCTGACAGGGAAAAAGGATTGAGATAGTAACAAGGGACTTCTACCGGAAAGGACGCTCCAAAAGGATCAGAGATTATGTACAATCCTGCGACCAATGTCAACAAAGTAAATTCCCGCGGCATGTTAAGTACAGTTTACTTGAACCTTTAGACGTCCATATCGACGGACTTCATCACACAACTACCGGAATCGCAGGGCAAAACCTAGATCGTGGTAGTAGAAGACCGGTTAACAAAGATGGCTCATTTTATCGACCTCCACGAGAATGCGACCGCAAAAGAGGTTGAGGATACCTTCCTTCGGGAAGGCTGGAAACTTCACGGACTACCGACTGAGATTATATCGGACATGGACCCGAGGTTTTCTGGCGAATTTTGGAAATCATTGTGCAAAATGCTAGGAGTTAAAAGACGCATGTCAATGGCGTTCCACCCTCAAACTGACGGACAAAGGGAGAGAACCAGCCAAGTGCTGGAAGGTTACTTACGAACATTTATCAATTACGATCAAAACTACTGGTATCAACTATTGCCGTTAGCAGAACAAGCTTACAATAACTCGGCCACCAACGTACAGAAAATGACCCCATTCTTCGCCATCTACGGTTTTCACACACACACGGAGTGGATGAAAGAGACAGCCGCTCATAAGCCCGGGGCGACACTCTATGCTCACTGGATGCAGGACATACATCGACAGGCAAAAGAAACCCTAGAAAATAAACTGGAATCGAGCAAGAAATATTGTGACCGAAAAGGGACAAAACAACCTAGCATTGAGGCCGGCGACTTGGTAATGTTGAATGCAAAAAAGATACGCACCAAACGACGATCGAAGCAGTTGAGTCCAAAGCTGTATAGCCCTTTCAAAGTCTTGGAAAGAAAAGCAAGTAGGGCATCAAAGTTAGAAATATCGTGGCGGTGGAAAATTCATCCTGTGTTTCACGTTTCGCTGTTGGAACCTTACCGCACCTCGAACCGACCAAATCGTGAACAACCCACATGAGGTCGCGAAAACATCGTGGGGGATTTAGAATGGGAGGTGGAAAGGATCATCAAGAGCGAGAGTATTACCTACACGCGAAAGGTTCGAGGAATGAATAAACGGATGAAAGAGCTTCAGTACTTTGTAAAATGGAAAGGCTGCGAGGAGGATGAAAATACTTGGGAACCACTGGAAGGGAGGAAGAATGCGCAAGAATAGGTGGAAAGGTTTGATAGAGAGAATCCGGAGATGCCGGACCCGGGAGAGGTCGAGTGACATAAGAAAGGTTTTCCATCGGTAGACAAGTAAAGGCCGGTTGTTTTTACCCCTACTATATGGAGCTCGATATGGAAGATAGATTGTATAATAGACATAGAGTATTTGGGACGAACACTTGGAAGAGGAGAGCTCGTTTTCGGCGCACGGACTCCCGTAAGGATTTACAGGGCACAGTTACCCTACCTTGACGCGCACGAACTTCGAACAAAAAAGATAACACCCACGTCCAGCCCAGGCGTTGGGACGGGGCGTCATCACTGGCAGCGTGGGTAGTTGCGTCCCAACACCAACGACCGCTATCAACGGAACACATCCTATAACACTGGATACGTCGCGGCCGTCCAACCGACCGGACCCTGTTCGCAGGATATATGTGGGGAGCCTTCCGGGCACCTTATGCATGTGCAGGCAGGTGAATCGGACGATGGCGCATAAGGCTACAGACACACGAAGACAAACAGTCGGAAGAGTGGGTCGAAGGTGACGGGACCTTTCGCATGAAAGTTAGTCCCCTCTTACCTACTAAGTCGTGTAGAGTATGAAGGAGGTAACTATGCCCAGTAAGTGGATCGGGTTGATCCACAACAAGTTGGTAAAGGATGGAGTCCAAGGGTAAAAGCCTATAGGTACGATCCCAAGGACAAGTCGTATAATGCCGGAAGACCAGAATACAACATGCAGTTGCAGGTTGAATTCTCGACGGAACCAACCAAAGAAGATTGGCCATCTTCTCTCCAGCGAGTTAGACTACCTTCGGTGTGCACGAGGGCAAGATAATTGGTAACCATCGTTGTCAACGGATAAACGGATGAGCTGACACCTGACGAGGTTTCCACACCATCAGGAATAATGAAAGCGCAGCCCGATAAGTTGGCCATGGGAGCAAAAGATGTGGTAGAGAGTTTTCAGGGTCCACGAGTGTTCGCACTCAGGTGAGGTTCGCAGAGTTACGGGCAAGGTACTTAGTTAACATAGAGTTACCATCTACTAGCGGCCCCTCGACCGACCGGTCAAGCGTATCCTTTTTGAAACACTATAAATAAAGCATGTATAGTCCCAGATTACTATAACTTGCCATGCTTGTACCTCAGATGGTAAACTAAAGGTCTCAGAAATAAAATAAGCTGATTGGTTATGGGCGGCATGTTGAAATCACAATTCAGATATATTAATTAGTTAAAAAAGGTAAGGTACTTTTGCTATAATCAAAAACTATATGGCAAGGGTCCAGGAGCCATCAGGAAGAAGAAACAATAACAGAAGAGAAGAGACTTAGATCAATAGACACAAGGTTAACAGTTAGTTATTTAATATTGAGAATTGATAAAGAGGGTTGTATACAAAAAGATGTACCTGAGCACAAAGTGAAAGATACTGGCAGGATGAACTAAGGCCAAGCCATGTAGACAATGAACTATTAGGATAAACAAGTGAGATGGAAAACAAACATAACTAACTTGTAGAAATAAGAGGAGATTCAAGCAACAAGACTGGAAGAAGGGAAGGAGTTCACTGGATGAGAGAATTGTGTAGGAGTCTGAGCAATAAACAATAAGTATGAAGGCCAACATATAGCAAAATAGACGAGAGGAGAAAGTAAACTTACCAGAGGGGGGTTACAAAAGGACTTCAGGATACACTACGTTATCCGTCTGAGTAGGGGTTTGCTCCGAGGGTAGAAGTGTTAGTCCGTCTAATGATGTGACTCTTGAAAGAGCCACATAAAGTTGCCCATGACTGAAGGCAGGGGTGCGCAAATCTACACCAACCTGATCCAGGGACTGACCCTGAGATTTATTAACTGTCATGGCAAAGCATAGACGTACTGGAAACTGAGTACGCTCCAGGATAAAGGGTAAATCCTCCTCTGAGGTGGTAAGCTTGATCAGTGGTAAAAGACGGATCATGCCATCAAACGTTCCACCCAGAATGGCAACCTGTAGGCAGGTGCGCCGGATTCCAAGTACCCTCATCCTGGTACCATTGCATAAGCCCTCCCTGGGACTCAGATTTCTGATCAGAATTAGTGGAGCACCGATCTTAAGTCTTAGGCAGGAGGGTGGAATACAGGCTAGAGAAATACTCTGCAAATATTCCACCGCAAAGGGCTCAGCAACAGCAGCATTCTCAGGTACATTGACATGGTTAATAGCTTCAAATCTATGCTCCACACCAGGCATCCTTTCTACCAGTACATCATTGAAATCATTGACAGTATCATTGCGAAAGGCTAGAATAGCTCTACCTGCAAGAGAGTTGTGAACAGTGACTGCCTCATCCAATAATGACTGTGGGTACAGATGATAGCAGAGCTCATCAACGGTGGATACCCGACAAATATAAGGAGGCAGATGAAGCTTACCATGGTGCAGGGGATTAGTAACCATATCACGAAGAAAGGTGAGATATACCTGGTTGACCTCACTGGCCATCATACACATACTTGTTTTGAGCTTCAAGATATGTAAATGAGGCCAGATTGAGCAATGTTGAATTGAGGCCAACACAGTGGACTGTCTAGTACCGCGGCGAATGACTGGCAAGATCTGTGCAAAGTCACCACCCAGTACTGTAGGAATCCCACCAAACAACTGCTGGTCACCACTGTTGCAAACATCATTTAGGGTTCTGTTGACAGCCTCGAAGCATGCCTTGTGCTGCATGGGAACCTCATACCAGATGATGAGTGAGGTCCTACGAATCAACCCACCAAGATAGGAGTTTCGCGTGATATTGCACACAGCATTAGAGTCATTCGAAAGGGGAATCTTGAACCTTGAATGTGCTGTCCGGCCTCCAGGTAGCATTTGAGCAGCAATCCCTGCGGATGCTACGCAAAGCACAATCTTTCCCTGAGCCCGGAAATGACTACAGAGACAGTTGTAGAGGAAGGTCTTACCTGTACCTGCTGGGCCATGAAGGAAGAAGGCACCAGAGGGCTCTTGCTACTGTGGGTCCTGCTCATGGCTCTCCACCGCAGCAACAATAGCATTAAAGCAGGCAACCTGCTCCTCATTCAACTTCTGCTGCATAGAGTCAGACAACACCTGCTCCTGTACCATATCATATTCCAACTCCTCCCCCATTCTCGCATTTCCAACTTCCCCATTCTCCCTCTGCCTCCAATCCAGTACCTGTTGTGGCAGGCCAAACTCTACCATGGATCTACCATATTCTTTGAGAAAGTCCTGAATATGATAGAGCCCATAGTCATGCGCAAGGCCTGCCCCCATACCCTCCCCACCAACAGGTACGATCACCCTCCCTGTCACGAGCAGGTGGGCAAGATCATCACAGAAACTTCCTCAAAACTCCTCCCAGATGGCAAGTGGATTGGTGATTGTTGTATGTTGCAGGGCAAGGGCAAACAGGTGTCGGAGAGCGCTCCCTGTCATAAACTCTTGTGCATCCCTGAACATGGCAATCCACTCACCATCATCCTCAAGCAGCCGCAAGGCAATGCAGGCACCCTTGAAGGTCGTATACTGTATCCCATCTACCGTCCTCAGGTCTTCAAAGCTCCTGGCACCACGTACAACAGTGAGAAGCAAGCGTAGGTAATAGCGTTCACCCATGAAGGGGCTTGCTGACCACATGCGACCAATCGAATATCGCTGTGTCCTGGGCTTCCATTCCACATTACGCACATAGACAAAGTGCTCAGGAAATTCATGGTACAAATACTGTCTCCCATCTACATTCTCAGTGTTGTACTTGAAAAATGCCAGAAGGGTAGTGGTTGACCTATCAAGGCGCTCCTGCAGGTCACCAGCACTCTCCTGGTCTGGGAAGTAGACGGCCTGCTGGCCTGGAAGATGAAGGCTGAGTGTCGTAACTGCAGGGAGCTCCTCATCTGTTGAGAACTCAAACAAGCGCCACACTGCTTCCGTAGGACCAATATAACGACCATGGAGGTGACGCTTTATCTCATTATGATCTGAGTCCAGGATAGCAGTGGCACGATCCCCACCCTTGTAAATGTACTTATGAATGTACTTGACTGCCTGGACAGACCCACACACCTGCACATTGATATGGGCCTTGTAGCGGAGAGAGAAGTAAGGGCTGTAGGGAACTACCCTCTGATTGTCAATGACAGCCGCAACATTCCCTCCACTTGTTCTCACCTGCACGGTAAAGGACAGACCTGTATCCCTTCTCCGATAGCGGGGATAGCCATCCTCAGTAATAATAGTCTCCTGTTGGAACTGACGAGGATAGCCCTTGTGGCAGGTCCGGGCAGTAAGTGGATTCAAACCCTGCATACACAGAGTATCACCATTACCACCAGCACAGTGAGAATGTACCATTGTGCTCTGAATAATCCCACGCAACTCCTGACCAATCGCATCTCCCTCAGTTGGAATTTCTGCACTAATAAAGCGATCGATATTGGCAGCAGTCAGGAATTGGTGGCCCGTTTTCAGAAACACCAGGAGGTGTAGATGTGGGAGACCACGCTTCTGGTACTCGATGGTCCAGACCCAGCCTAACCAAGGGCCAAAGACTTCCTTGTGGCGTATCTGGTCCAGAAGATCTCGTACCTTGAGATTGAACACACGTGCTACCAGGTCAGGTCTGTGGGCTGCTGTCTGATATGGTAACAACTAGCGGACAATCTCATCCCACTTGGGGTTAGCTGTGAAGGTTATGAATAACGAAGGCTTGCCATAGTGGCGCACAATCGCTATGCTGTCTTGATACAGCTTCTGCATAAACCTATCACCTCCCACATAACTGGACGGTAGAACCACCCTCTTACCCACCTGCTCAAGGTCCACATCACCAGATGCCAAAACATCAGTCAGTCCCTTGTATAACTCAGCTCTGATGTTGGCCTGGTGAGTGCGAATCCAGCTGAGCTTGTTTTGATCGCATACAGCCCATGCGTCTACAACAAACTGCTGCAATAGCTTTTGAGCATGGAAGAGAGTGGTCGGCTTATCAACTCGAGGATGCAAGCGGAACCTGTAGAAAGCACGTTGGTGCAGCTTCTTGTTCTGGCCATCTTGCAGTGTTCTACCCCAATGCCATCCCTGTTCTCCATAAGGAAAGAGGAGAACATAGTGGCGGGGTAGATACAAGGCATGATTGGGGTTGATGAGAGTTAAATCTCTACCCAAATCTTCCCCATTCACCCTTCTTGCCAGAACAATATCCCTGAAACCCTTGCTTCCATATTCCTCCGGCAGAATCATGGAGACTTCATCTGCCGTTGGTAGGTTCTCACATCTGAGATCAGCCCCTCTTTCCACAACCAGTCGTAGTTGTGGATTGAGAATAATTCGACAGTTGTCCTCTGCCTCTCTGATCTCTGCAAACCGCTCCTGAGCTGTGAGGTACAGTTGAATCAGGGGGTTGGACTCCTGGAGCATCAAGGTCAAGGAGCAAATGAGATTGGCATCCAGCTCTTGGGCACGTGCAGCTCGCGCTCTGGCTGCATCAGCTGGATCATAGAGGTAAACCTGGGAATACAAAGCATCTCCTATGCCTACCGCAGGTACAAGAGGTCCCTGCCTATGATATAGCCCCCCCATGAATCTGGAAGAGCTGGAATGAGCCTCCAATCTCACTCATTCGATTGTCCATGTTGAACTTGATGCTGGTAAAGGCGAAGATTGAGTTCCATCTCCTTAGCCCCTCCCGGAATGCTCTTGCACGAGTATCACCTCCACTCATCAAGGCATTGAGGGGTTCAGGGAGTGGGTGCATGCGCTCAATCTGCACCTTACCATGCTTGCAACAGGACTCAAAGCTTTCTCCACCACCTCGTGGTCTCCTCGAGGCTGACGACTCTGCTGTCCAGTGCAAGGCATCGCATCCCGTGCACCTTATATCCAACCTCCCCAGATAATGGCCTGTCCACCCAGCTCTCTGGCACACAATGGACAAAGGCACCTGTGTGTGTGCCGGCTGTACCTCTGGTGCTTGAGCTAGGGGAACCAGCCTCATATCATTAGCTGGTGCCACTGCGACTCTAGCTCTGGCTATTTGGGCTGCGGCCTATAATGTTCCCTCTAGTTAGCCTACTACTAATTCAGGACCTCAATACATTCCAATCGCATGTGACTTACCAGACATACTCTGCATGTTGCCTTCAACCTTCTAGCTCTATCATGATCAAAATCACCAAGAGCCAGGTATCTATGACAGTGCCTGCATCGCCTAGTTTCCCCTGCGTCATTTGGTACTATATCCGTTGTTAGATTCTATTCTCCAGAGATCATGCCAATTTCTTACCTTCTGGGTTTCCCCCCAGCACTACCCCAGTTCCATCAATTGCTGCCCTGGTACCCTCTGCTTTCCCAACTGTTAGATTTCTCGTATTATAAACATCACAAAAGGCTTACCATCTGAATTTCTGCTAAGCACCACCACTTGTCCCTCCCCTGCTGCCAGATTCCTTGCATCTTGACTCACTGTTAGATCAGGCACTTTAGGAGATTAATAAATAACAACATACCATCTTGGTATCCGCTAAGCACTACCCCTGCTCCTCCCATTGCTGCCGGATTCTCTGCTACTTTTCTCTCTGTTAGCTTAGTCATTTGATTACCTGCTCACAATTCTTACCTGTTTGATTGCTCCCCAGTACTACCCCAAGTCCTCCCCTTGCCGCTTCTCGAATAGTCCGTTGTGTTCTTATTCGGGCCTGTTTTAAAATAATATATTAGCACATTGCAAGGTGCAGGGGACAAGGAATAATATTGTCAAACAAACCAAACACCCACGGCATGAACGCCGTAAATTCCCATTCCTGTCCTGGTCAAACTCATTATCCTCTTTCTCCTTGTGGCACTGCGAGCACCGTGGCATCAGAATTGCAAAACGCCGCAAATGGGTGAATCAGGGGTACGATCGTTGGGAACTTGATGTTGTAACTGAAGATGGTAAAATGTGTGAGGAGGGATTAAGGGGTCAGTTGTTTAGAAACAATTGAGTGACAGGTGAAGGGAAAGACTGGTGGCAGATGAGGGATGGGAGTGTGAAAATTTTACAGAGAGAGATCTGTGTGCCAAGACCTTTGGCTTGGCATTATCAGGGCTTGTGCTCACAAATACATGCAGCTGCACACACCATACCGCATCCCACACATGCTGAGAAATTCCCCCTAGTGTATCTTTTTTCACATTTATCAGATCCTACATTTGAGTTCGCACTTTTTGATAAACTGCTCAGTACATATTAGACTAGCAGCCCCTCGACCGACCGGTCAAGCATGTCCTCATAGTTGAAAGTGTAATATGCTAGCATAGTCATGGGAGTGAATTATATAATATGTTGGTTGAGGGCAGGAGGTTGATGGCAAGGATAGTAGAAGATGGTTGAGCCTTGGCACTTTTGTCGAGGGGGGGGGGTTCAGGGCAGCAAACAAGTATGTGATTGTTTATCGATTGCATTGTGGGTTGCCTCCCACATGTGTGATGAGAAATACTGTGAGTGGCAGGCTCCAGTACAAACTAAAGACCTAGGAGAAGTCACACTGGTTGTAACACACACATTTACTGGTGAAAAAAACAAGAAAGAACTTCTATAAGAGAAATCTAGCATTATGTTTTTACCACCACTCTTTCAATTCTTTCCTCATCAACAACTCCAACACTGGTATCCACGGAGAAAGATCTTGAGTTGTAACTCTTGTCTTGGTTGAAAAGTGTTGAACTGTAGTTCTTCCTTTATTACCTACCACATAACTCTATGATCAACTACAACACTGGTATCCACGGGGAAAGATCTTGAGTTGTAACTCTTGTCTTGGTTGAAAAGTGTTGAACTGTAGTTCTTCCTTTATCACCTACCATATAACTCTATCATCAACAACTACAACACTGGTATCCACGGGGAAAGATCTTGAGTTGTAACTCTTGTCTTGGTTGAAAAGTGTTGAACTGTAGTTCTTCCTTTATCACCTACCACATAACTCTATCA
>Ga0307517_10004471_pt1 | contig 21464 bp, 13 predicted proteins | sample 23_EM_MG_FD_194515 | JGI IMG/M metagenome (GOLD analysis project Ga0307517, IMG submission 194515) | Populus trichocarpa ectomycorrhiza microbial communities from riparian zone in the Pacific Northwest, United States - 23_EM | ecosystem: Host-associated > Plants > Roots > Unclassified | place... | reverse complement strand
TTCTCTTCTCATAAATTCATCTACACCAATATTGATTTTTTTATGTATGGTTAGAATGTGATTATTCGTAAGCTTTATCTCCTTTACTTTTTTATCAACTTCTCACCCCTCTCTACTTTTAAAGACTGAAATATAAAAAAATAAAGTTTGACTCACTACACTAGATTAAATAATATTGTTTTTTTATAAAAAATTATTTATAGGAACCAAATATAAAAGATTAATAATAATTACAAAGAGTTTTCCGCCACTTCAACATAAATACCTAAAATTATAGGAACCAAATATAAAAAATTAATCTAATAAATTCTTATATAAGGTTGACTCACTAAACTAGATTTAATAATAATTATAAAGAGTTTCCCACTACTTCAACAATTTTTTTTTATGTTGAAGAAAATCTACAAGATAATGTGGTTAGACATCTAGCATTCGTTTGGTATTGCGTTCTAAATAGGTGTTGGACAAAATTTGAATTTTTTTATTAAAATTAATTTCTTATGTTTTAAAACCATTTTGGTGTGCTGATATCAAAAATAATTTTTAAAAAATAAAAAAAATATTATTTTAATGTATTTTTTAGTGAAAAATAGTTTGAAATGGAACCACTAACACACTTTCAAATACCCCCGTTATACACTGATAAAAAAAAAAAGAGAGTAAACTTCACGTTTGTATCTGCAGATTGGCCAATATCTTACCTTTACAGCTAAAAGTTTAATTTTTTCCACTTTTGCTCCCATATTTTTCTAAAATTTTCAATATTAAATTAATTAGGTAGCTCGAATACCTCAATTTTTTTATTAGTTTGTCATCTCAAATTCCCAAATATGTGATAATACATCATTGAAATATTTAAGAACCTAAACAAGTAAATAAATATAAAAGTGGGCCCATCATTATATTTGATCGGTTATTAAAAAATGAAGGGTAAAATTGAGAATCTCCAAAACTATAATGGTAAAACTGAGTATTTTAAACTAAAAGGGTTGAAGTGAAATAATAATGAATCTACGGGTAACAATAATAATAAAAGTAAATCTATGTAGCGTATCCTACATCATATGACGATTCATGATGATCTATCTATGAAGTATGAACTGCACTGGTGTATTATCTATCAATCTATCATATCTATAGCATGGCATGTTATGTGATGGTTTATAACAAGAGCAACCGCTTATTTATGGCATAGTTCCACTTATACCCCTCAACCCCGTTAAATATAACCATCTAATCTAACTAACGCTCTTTTCTCGTTAACGGAGTATTCTGTTAGTTACTCCCTTCTTTAAAAGCCGCTGTCTTTCACTTTCCTGTTTTTGCTTTTTCATTGAAAGAAACAAATACTACAATTAATTAATTAATCTCTCCATTTTATAAAACCTAAAATCACGAAGCTTCACTTTCCAACACAGACAGGCCCTCTCTATCTCTCTGGAGCCAAAGAAGAAAAGCTCTTCTACAGTGTTCCACATTTCGAAAAATTGAAAAAGAAATCCATAAACATTAGTAGTAGTCTATTAGTCTGATCTTTGAACAAACCTCATTTTTTAGGATTTCCATTATCTCTACACAATTCGCTTTATTGTTTGACGGTTATACCCTGCCTCTTCTGCTCTCATTTTTCATGATCAGCAGCATGGTGGTGGCGGCGGCGGAAAATTGAGTAAATTAAAGGATGAAAACAGGGGCGGAACCGGAAATAGGAGTGAATGGGAGTGGCTAACAAGGCTTGGATGCTTAGCTTGTTATCGGAAAAACCGAACCTGGCGCTTTATAACCAATCAAACGGAAAACATTATCAATATCATCAAAATATTTATAATGACTGGCGGTGGTGGAGATCTTCGGCGACCCAGCAGCACCGGAGGAAGGTGCCGTGGTCGCTTGTTTGCGGTTTGATGCTGTTTGGTTTGGGATTGGTTTCTCTCTTCACTGGACACGTGGCTTCTGATCTTGAGTGGTACTCTCAACGATTAGTCAAGCGCAGCCTCTTCTACTCTAGGCTGGTACTGTATTAATTAATCACAAGTTTCTCATTTTTCTTATTTTCTGAATTGCAATGTTGTTTTTTTTTATATAAAAAAAAGTAGAATTTTTGAGTGAAAGTAGGAAGTGTGAATGTTTTTAGACATTGGGTTAATGTAAAGTGGCAATGGATGGTGTTGCAGGAGGGAAGGCGACGTGAAGCAATTGATATTTGGAAATCAAAATACTCGAATCTCTTCTATGGATGTAGCGAAAGAGGGCGTAATTTTCCTCGTATGTTCAAAATTTCTTTTTAAGTTGCTTTTACTGGAATGTTTGCTTCCGGTAACAATACAAGTTCAATTTCGCTCTGTCTGGATTGAATCAGTGGTTGTTAGAGTAGATTTTATTAGTTCTGTTATTTCCTTTCAAGTCTGAACAAGATGCTGAGACATTCTACTTGAGTTCAAACTTTCTAACAAAGCTAAGTCTATGTGTAGCTGCCGTACGTGAGCGGGCATCAAATGGCTATTTGCTTATTGCTGCAAGCGGAGGGTTGAACCAACAAAGAACTGGAGTAAGTGATGGTTATCTTTGGTTCAGAGTGTTTTATCAAATAGGGTTATATATTTTTCTTGCCCGAATATTAATGTGTTGTGTTTTTTAAAATGACAATTGCTTAGATAACAGATGCTGTGGTTGTTGCACGGATTCTTAATGCTACATTAGTTGTGCCTGAGCTAGATCATCACTCCTATTGGAAGGATGATAGGTAAGTTGGGATTTGTTATTCTATTTGCCTAGTTTTTAATCTGGAAGATCATTTCTTTCTTTCTCATATTTGCATTCTTTATATTAAACTTTACACCCATTTCCTAATTACATATGTCCCTTTGTATGCAGTGACTTTGTCAACATTTTTGACGTTGATTGGTTCATTTCTTACCTTGCAAAAGATGTCACCATTGTGAAAAGAGTTCCTGACAAAGTCATGAGGTCAATGGAAAAACCCCCATATACCATGCGTGTCCCAAGAAAATCCCCCCCTGAGTATTATCTGGATCAAGTTCTGCCAATATTATTAAGGAGACGTGTAAGGCACTCTCCTCAGTTTGTAATTATTCTTTTTAATCTGATAGTTTCCAGTTAGTTATCGCCGCCTTTACATGCCCTTGTGTTTCTCTTTAAAGTTTTCGAAATCCAAGTCTCTTTCTTCGAGGTGTGAAGTATTTTATTGATATGTTCTAGTTTGTTGTAAGCAAGGCAATAGGATATGAATTTTTGCAGGTTGTGCAGTTGACGAAGTTTGACTATAGGCTTGCAAGTAACCTTGACGAAGAGCTGCAAAAGTTGCGCTGCCGGGCTAATTATCATGCTTTAAGATTTACAAAACCCATACAAGAAATTGGAGAGAGACTCGTGACAAAAATGCGAAAGATGGCAAAACGTTACATTGCAATTCACTTGAGGTTTGTATCCTTTACTTCAAAATTTAATTGACATGTCTAATCTGAGGGAAAATAGACTATTCTGCTGCTTTAATGTCAATAACATGGTTGCATAATATGTCTATCTCTTCCCCAATTAATGGTCAAGACAGCTGTGGGGGACAGGTGCTAAAAATTATGATTTTGGGATCCTATCTTGGCTAGAGTCTCCTCTAGATTCTAGACCATTTACTAATTTTCATGTAATGCACAACTATTTGTTACATGACACCCCCTTCTCACCCTCGTCACACGCACACATGTGCGTGTGCACGTGTGAGAAGATAATAGGAAAGGAAACACTTGGATTTTATTGTGTATATTTTATTCTAGGCTGTGGTAGAGATGCTTATCAAATTTTCTATGCAACTAATGAATGCTAAAGGAACATGAACAGACCACTTGTATAGAAGAACTGCTTTCTGTATCTCACTCTCCTTTTTCTAGCAAGGATTTCAGCTGCATTACTATCATATCCATATGTTTGAGTTTTATGAGCACAGGTCTTTACATGTTGACGCTTTATAGACAGGTGGTGAACTGTATGTACATTTGGATTTATATGTTCATGGCCTAACTGTTTAAAATTACAGGTTTGAACCTGATATGCTTGCGTTTTCTGGGTGTTACTTTGGTGGGGGTGAAAAGGAGAGATTTGAGCTTGGTGAAATAAGAAAAAGATGGGCAACATTACCTGTAAGAAAAGAATGCTATTCCTTTGTAACCTCCAATTTTGTATTTATATAAAGATTCTCAACCCATTGAGTCGTGCTCTTGTAATTACCTGGAGAAATGAGGACTGCTTTTTTTAAGATGGATTCAGATGATTCTTTATTTGTTTTATTTACCCCAGATATATACTTGCAATGTTTTAGGATTTAAGCCCTGATGGAGAGCGTGAGAGAGGAAAATGTCCACTCACTCCTCATGAAGTAGGATTAATGCTGCGTGCCCTTGGTTTTGCTAACGACACATACCTCTATGTTGCATCTGGAGAAATATATGGCGGGGAAGAGACTTTGAGACCCCTTAGAGAACTCTTCCCAAACTTCTATACGAAGGAGATGCTTGCAATCGAAGAGCTGAAATCTTTTTTTCCATTTTCCTCTCGCATGGCAGCCATTGACTACATTGTCTGTGATGAGAGTGATGTCTTTGTCACAAATAACAATGGAAACATGGCCAAGATTCTTGCTGGTCGAAGGTGAGAATACTAGTCCTTGTATTTATTTATTTTTCTTGAATATGCTCAAGCTTAAAATTAGTTTTTGGTTTTCAATTTGATATGACGATGAGGAAGGATTTAGTGAATTAAATTTGAATTGTCGAGAAAGTTAATTTTGAGAAAATATTAGTGCCTCTATTTTCTACATTGTCTATCATGAGAGTGATGTGTTGAATGAACTTGAATTTTTGGATCATAGTATAATATTTTCTCATGAAGATATGTTTTTGTGAATACCTGATTTTTATTGTCATTATAATCAAATGTATGGTGATATAAGGCATTCCAGACCTTATATAATGAGTGGTTCTAGGGATATTTTGCAAAAAAAATAAAAATAAAAGATTCTAGACATTATATACCCGAGTAATTTAAGGGATGCTTAAACATTTACTAATATTTGTTTACTATATGATGCGCCTTTTATGATTCGTTCATTATTAATTATTCCTTCCATAATTATTATTCCCCCACATGATAGAAATCCAATTCCAAAATGTGAAAAATCTTGCTTGTAATAATCCATGCCATTTCATTTATTACATTATTTTTTGTAGAAGTTACTCTTATATAATTCACTATTCTCTTTTTTACATACCTTTTCTCTGCACTAATTTTTGTTTCTCTTATATAATGGATCCTAGGAGATATGCTGGGCATAAGAGGACCATCAGACCGAATGCAAAGAAGCTCAGTGCATTGTTCAAGGCAAGGGATCGGATGGACTGGGATACATTTGCCAAAAAGGTGAAAGCAAGCCAGAGAGGATTTATGGGAGAACCCGATGAGGTGAGGCCTGGACGAGGTGACTTTCATGAATATCCATCTTGTATCTGTGAGAAGCCATTTACGGATGATGAAAACAGAAAGGGCGAAGATCTACTGTCAGATAGAATTCATATGAACTTGAAGGAAAATGTTGATTCCAAGTATGTTGGGGAGAATCAAGGTGACAAAAGCCTCCAGAGATTGAAGAAGAGAAGCATAGAAGAACCAATATCTTTAAGAGAGAACAAGGACGGTGAAAATTTTCCTGACTAAAGGTACAAATGAAGGCAACTCCTGGTTAATAGCAGGCACAAATTTATGCCTCCTACATTTCATCTTCCGAGCATGTCACCATTTCATGCTGGCACCAAAAAAAAAAAAATTCATTGCGGCATCATAATTTAAGCCTTCTTGAATTTAGTATCTGCTTTCCTTTTCTGTTCAGTAACGGTGATTGGATCAGCGAATGAACTGGGTTTATGTACAGGAGACAGGTAACTTCAATGAGCTGCAATTGTTCATAGATAGTTTTGCTAGGGAAACCTGTTTGTAGGTATGTCAAAGTCAATGGAACTTGTTTGGTTGCATCTACCAAGTCTGACTTATTGTGTCATCATGTTCTTAGTTTCTCCACACCCTTTTTAGATGAAACTGGCAGTGGGATGCTGTGAAATTGTTTGCCACTGCAGTATTTTTGCAATGCGAAAGGAAAAGCTCAAGGACGTGCAAATGAGGGGAAAATATCGCGCACTCTTTTGCCATCCGATTGTTGATTTTGATCAACACAGGCCGCCTCTGTTTCAAGTGCACATTACACAGTTGCCATAAAAAAAATGGAAAATCTACAAGGAGCGATGTTATTGCAATAATTTTATTTTTGCTGGCGGTGCAATCAATTAATTTCTCACCTTGTAAAAAAAAAGAAAGAAATACAAATATACAACATGCATTCAGTAAGTTTGATTGTGAAATTAATAATATATTAGTAAATTACTCGAGACATTTTAAAATAAATACAATATTACAACGAACCACCCGTTAAATGGGTGGGTCTACGATTAGTTATATTTCGAGGAACAAGTTAAAACCCATGTGACCACTTGTAGAGAAAGCAAACATACCAAAAAAAGGGTTGATCTAGTAAATTCCTAAATAGCGAACCCATCTCTCACAAGACTTTCTACACCAAGCTTGTGATGCCTTTCTGCAGAATGTTAACCTATAGCCTCGCAGCATGTCATTGATTCTGCAAGTTTACAAGCAAAGCTTGCTTACACTGAGAGACAGGTTATGGAGATGAGATCATACATTAGATCTGCAAGTAATAATCACTAGCTCTTGGAAGTTACAGAGCTTGAAGGAAAATTTCACAAAGTTTGAGAATCAATAGGAGTAGAATCCACTTAATGCATGTATGCATGGATGTATCAGGTCGATAACCACGATCTTTTACAAGGAATGTGGCAGCTTAAGTCGCCATCGATCGATGTAATAGAGTCAACTAGTTACTAGGGACCTCTAGCAGTTCAATCAGTCTCCCTCGCTAAAATTTAATAGTAAATTCCATACAGGAAACTAAAGCTTATTGATTGTGAAAATGACCATCCCCACCGAACACTGATCACCTAAAAAGGGAATTCAAAAGGTATACATGAGATTGATTAGTAAAGTTTCCCGCAATTTCAAGCCAAACTACATGGAGATTTTCCATATACAACCCTTATGGCAAATGCTAGGAGATCAAATCATCATTGCAAATAAACTAGAATTGATATGAACACCTACCCACTACATGTCATTATACCCAAGGAAGCAGAATTTCCATTCCTAGCTAACTCCTCTATTATAAATATACACAACAACTACTCTTGGTGTGTTGTCCGGCGACCATTGAGCTTCTTTGCACTGGATCTCATCATTGCAAGAGTTCTCTCAACCATGGTTATTCCCTGCAACAATTTATGATTTTTCAATCACGTACAAATGCACATAGAAGCCTAAAATACCCAGTGAATTCTGCAAGGAGAAGTTACCTCTAGCAGCGGTCCTATTTTTCTGACTTCTGTCATGTGATACAGATGGAATTTTTGTGACCATCAAGGAGCTTTGTAGCCCTTCTAATAGCTGTGAACAAGAAGATTGATAAATAAGCTTGTCAGTACATGAATTCAAAGGCATGAAGACGTTAATCTACTTGAGAAACAAGTGCCGCGAAAAGGATAATAAGAGCAGAAAGGTTCTCCACGTTGAAAAGCCATGACTGATACCACGTGGAACTGTTACAGAGAAGATCCTAAGAAAATAGCAATACCCAACAATCTTAAAGAACTTTCTTCAAATTTCTCATCTTGAAATTCACCATTCAAGGACCATTTATAAAATTAACTGGAATAAGCATATGGTTCCACTTCCACCAGCAATAAGCACAACTCAAGGGAAATTTGTAATGAGATAAAGACCATCTTTGAATTCTATCCACAACTCCTCAATTTTTATTTGTTACACCTCTTTTTAGGACTGGAAAGTGTTCACTGAACAAATACAAAGTAGAGAAACACATCTTCCAGAAAGAGATGCTCCAAGAGCCTCTGGACATTGTGGACTTGCTATAATATGCAAGGGTGAGTAGAAATCCTCTTATCAACATGGGATTGTCAAAAGGAAGCTACATTTTCCACATGGCTATTGGCCCCTAGGAAAGGGGGTGAGGAAGAAACCAGGCTGCTTTGTATGGATGGGAGAATGTTAACAACCACATGAAAAAATTGATTTGATGCAACAAACTAAGGTGCATACTACTACATCAAATGGTTCAAAACCAATGAAGGCCATTACCCAGTACTACCCTCGCAGAAGCAGGTCCAGGGAGGAGAATAAAGACATAGGATATGAAGTAAGAACTCTAAAACTTACTCTTGATGTAGGCTGAATTCTACGATTAGACCTCCGGGGCTCAGCAACATCAGAGGTTGATTTTGAAGAACTGCCAATGAGAACTTTGTCCTCCTCAATTCTACCAAACTTTCCATCAGCAGGAGCAAGTTTTCCTTTACTTCCCCGTGGAGGTTTAGCATTTGATGTGGATGTGGACATTTTCTTAGAGGAAAGTGTATCTGAAGAAAGAGAAGAGGATGAAAATATTTGACCCTCTGCTCCTCCCACAGAGCTAGATAAGGGCTGAAAGTCAGTCAAGGCATGTTTTTCGGATGTATTTTCAACATGGCTTGTAGAAGCCTTGTTCTTTGCAACATGATCTGTAGCAGCACCATCAGAAGCAGAAACTGCAGTAGTCAATGAGTTGTCCTTCTGAGCAATTGTTCTACCAGAAACATTCTGTGGCTTTCCTAACTTGAGAACCTTGGGCTTTGATGCAGCTGTTCGTTTTTCAAGTGATTCAGTTTTTAAAGTATTCTTCCATCCACGGGATCCAGATCCCTGAGGCATCAAATATTTAGCAAACTTATCTGGATCATTTACTTCATTGTTTTTGCTGCTCCGATCTGCAACATAATGCTTGCTCACTTCCATAAACTTTCTTTTTTTTCCAGGCTTCGGTACACCAAAGATCACTCTTGATCCTTCCTTCTGCAACCCAGTCCGTGCCATTCTGAGTGCATCCGGTCTATTCCCATCTTTCATACTCTTCCCAATATTGAACAATTTTTCATGAGCAGCTAAATCCAGTAAAGTAGGTTCATCAGGTTTATCAGTTTCCACAGAATCCAAACCTTTCGGCAACTTATCCTTCCCTTTGGCGTCCACCACAGGGCCCCGCACCCTTGGTCGTTTTTCTTGTGGTGTATCACCCTGAAACATCAAATTTGTGTCAGTGCAAGCAAGAAATGAAAATCTTCAGGTCATTACCCAGTGAGATATCAAATGAATGTACCCCATTGGTAGAGTGAGTGCCTGCTCTTGAACCAGACCATTCAACCCATTCCTCATCTTCCCAAAGGAGAGAAGGGCGTAGATGCCATGCTTTAACCACTGATGTTTCTCCTTGAACTGGAAGCAGAGTGACACAGATTCATGTGAAATGCTAACTCTAAATCCAATAGCAGAAAAGCATACAAACATGTGGTTTATTCATTCAACTACACCACCAATCGTCCATACCTGGAAAATTGACTGTTAGCATGGTTTCATCTTTCTTGCTCCTTTCAGTGACCACTCCTTCCCACCAGCTGAAAAATAAAATAGAGAAAGCTGAAGAATATCTCACATATCAAAACAGAAAATACAAGGAGTAGCATGATCTAAAAAGTGCCAAACCACAGTTGCAACAGTATAAACTATATGGGCGGACTGAAAAATGGCACAATAGTCAGAACAACTGATGCAAAACATGTCACCAGTATGCCCTCACAGCACAAAAGATGGGAAATATATTCATTAGAGGACAATAGAGGGAAGACCATGAGAATAGAAGTGAAGCTTTCAGTTAAGTCAACAGAGGGAATGATGATTCGTCATTCACAACCCTTACAAAAGACAAGGCATGGACTCCACCTTTTATACACTGATATTCTCTTCCAAAGTTAACAGGAGAACTTGCTATCCAAATATAATCTTGCCGAAAAGTGTCCTTTTTTTTTCCCACTGAGGGAGATGTTTCAAGCTAAAATGTCTTTCAGTTTTTGCTATTTATAATACATAAAAAAAATAGAAGTTCAGCATAAGGAAAACATACATAAAATTTTTAATTAAAATTGATTGAAGGGATTAATTGCACGATACAATAGCACCTGGACATGCATAGGGCTCAAAACTTAGTTATTCACGAATCAGAATGGAATCCAGTTGTGAGATATTCTCTATGTTTTTCTCCTGCAATTTTGTATCAGAAACATTCACACAGGCCCATGTAGTAGATTTTTTTAGTCTACTTCTAGAAAAAGTTAAGTTTAATTCTAACATTCTAGTTTCTTTATGTTTCCTATTTTTATTGGGTGCCCATAAATAAGCACCCTAGGCAGACATTCAGTTTTTACAAATTATTATTGATTCAAAAAAGACTTGAATTTTCTCCAAGATTGAGTCTTTCTTGATTAAATCCCTTCAAGATTGAGTGTCTCTCTTGTTGGAGATTTTGATTTCTATTCTACATCAACTCTTTTGATTTGGTGATTTTGTTCATCTTTTCTACATCAAACATATTTGGCTTTATATGTGTGTGTGTGTGTGTGTTTTGAAATTTCCTGTCAAATGTCAGTACCACCCTCTTGTATCCATGCATAGAAACATACCTATCTTGTATCCATGCATCCACTTTGTCACCAACAGACCAAACATAGTCCACCATGGCAGCTCGCCGTCTCTTCCTTGTTCCTTCAAATGGCATGGCAGTTACAGGGCGAGCAATTCGTATTTTTGGTGCTTCATCTCCTTCACCTTTAAGTGCCACCCACTCCTTTAGCTTCTCAGAGCCTGCAGGACATATTCAAAAAAATAAAGTATGATAAATTGACATCAATGCATGGGTGCAAAAATACCAATGCTTCAATTATTCTCTTCTTCCAACAAGTTACTTTCCAGTGGCTGTGATGAGCAGGAAGCCAACAATAGAATTCAACAAGAAAATTCTCTCTGATCACATGGTTATGTATGTACAGGGGATTAACAACTGGTGCATATAGATCCTATCTTGTGCATCAAAATACCCCCCATTTCAGTTATCCTATAACTACTGGTATGTTCATCATTGTTCATACAGATCTTTACACATTAAAATAACGAGAGGTAAGAACATTCACAAAATTAGCTCCATAGCCAAAAATATTAAGGCAACTGTGCACCCATCAGAAGTTGCGGCAACACATACATACAGGCCACATCTTTCATTCTTCAAGCTATCATACATAAGCCAAAAGGTACATGCAGCAAATAGAAAATGAGAACAAAGTTTCACCAAGTTTTCTGGATTCGGAAGCATCAACAATCTACCAATTCCTAATCCATAGATTGATAATAAAAACAATGACTCACCTTCAGCTGATGAAAGGTCAGTATAACTCACATATGCTTTCCCATCTTTTAAATCCATCACTTTGGCTGAGAACCAGGCTGCTTTATATCCATTCCCATCTTTGAAAACCTGGGAAAGCAAACAATACGGCATGTTAACAAAGACCCAAGGCAAACAAACCTCAAAGAAACATAACAAGGAACACAAAATCATCTAACACAAGCAAACATACATCAATATCAGAACAGACTCAACAATAGACTACAAAGGAAAGGTGAAAACATAAACAAGCTGTATAAATTAAAGCTTTACACTTCTACTAATAGAACTCAAGGAAAGATGGCTATTTCAAACCTCTACATGGGACCCTTCCTTGATACAATTATAGTCTACTGTAGTTCCCAAAGATCTCGAACCATTCTCAGATTCAGACACCTTGTAACCCTTTCGTCCTTTAGCATCCTTCAAAGTGGTTGCACCAGAATTTGAGAAACCATCTACCAATCTTGCATGGTCCACAGTGGACCCCTCTGTTGGAGCAGGTGGTTTCCCATAGTTATTGACCTGTGTCTCTTTCTTACCCAGCACAGGAGAAGTGTCTGGTCCTTCTCCAACAGTATTTATGTTGATAGTTTTTCTACCTATATCATTTGATTTAGAGCCCAGCTCATTGTTTATTTGGGCCACTTCCCAATAGCCCTCTGGACCTGCAGCTACTAGCTCATTCAGTGACAGAGGATCGCCCATAGAAACTATCTTCCCAGCTTGGGACACAGCTTCTGCAGCCAGCTCAGCAGCCTTAACAATAGCATCCATATTCTCAGCTCTTATTGCAGCAGCAGAAGCTGCTTCAACTCTTCGTCTAGCAGCCTCCCTTGCAGCAACAAGGATTGAACTGGAACTGTTTGTCCCATCATCACCCTTCAGGACAAAATCAGGAGTAGTCCTCCCCAAACTCTCCATGCCTTCAGAAACAGAAATTGCATTGTCTTGACTGGGATTGCTGTAACCACCAGAAACTACTGCTTCATCAGCCATCAGTTTTGCTTGCAGTGCAGCATTAGATGCAACATTGGCAGCTGCAGCTGCTGCTTTCGCAACAGCAGCTGCTGCTGCTATTGCAACAGCTGCAGAAGCTAGTTTGGTTTCAACATCTGGTGATAACCCAGAATTTCTCTGCTTATCTAACTGATTCCATATTTCCTGTCTTTGACTAACAGCAGCAGCAGCAAGATTAGCGGCATCCTCTGCCTGCACCCTCGCAGCCTTTACTTTATCAAGGGTCTCCTCTGACAAAATATTCCTTTGTTCTGCATTTTGATCCTGTTTTCTAATATCAGTAGGAGTTGGAGATACAGAAGTAACAAATTTCTCTGCAGGAGATTTAGAAACAAAGACAATAGGGGTTGTCATGGCTATAGAAGTTGATGGATAACTCGTAACAGGACCAGGAACTGATTCTGTTCGTGGGTGAATATGCAAAATATTCTGGCTAGGACTCTCAGAAACTGAAGCCTTTTTTCTTTTTCTAGGCTTTGGATCAGTAAGAGGTTGACTGGATGATGCTGTAACCTTTTTTGCATCTGGAACAGGAAAATTCCCAGTGAAAACACTGGCAGAAGTCCCACTCTGAACCACAGGACCAGGGGAAACATGTTTTGCACCGGAGGTAATTGGCTTGGATAAGTCTTTTACAGGTGTCAATTGAACTGGTTCTGTAATAGGCAATTGTGCAGAAAAACGACCACTTGTATCAAGTGCAAGTGTCTGCGGAGAAGTAACCCAGGGACCACAAAAGGGTGATTGAGATATCCACGGGTTACCAGCAAAATTTCTTATCTGTGGAGTTTGATGAAGATGCAAAGGAGAAAGAGCTCGCTGATGATCCATAAATGGACCCCTTGGCATGCTGCTTGATTGAAATGTGTCACTGGAGGGATTAGGTACACTCCAGAGAGGTGAAGAAAGGGGCACCATGGGGTTCACAATCGTAGGAGTGCCCATGCTGGTTCGACCAATTGGTGAAGAGATTACTTTACTTTGAACATTACTCTGTTTAATTGCTTGATCAGGAGCTCTGGCACCTACATATCTCATTTCTGCCACGCTTAGAACTCAACCAAATCTAAAGCAAGATTAAACAGCTTGAAATCAGAGGGATACCAGGTCGTGACAGCAAAGGGGTCTCCAGAGTAGTGAGATGAGGTTTTTGACCATGAAGCCGTTCTATAGACGAGCGTAAAGCATTCTCCCAGATGCTTTTACCACCATCTACAAGAACATTGTCAAGGTAAACGTGTTTTCTCTTTTAGAGTCAAAAAGTACAGCAAAACAAGGGAAAGTGCCACTAACCAGATCCTCCAAATGCTGATATCATATATGCTTCATCTGGAGCTGTTCCTTGACTGTAACAATTATTTCAAACAAAATTAAAGTGAGATTTAGGTAAATCATAATCATCAAACAGGAAGTTTTTTGTAACATGCAGAAGGATCCTGTAAATTCAAAAGCCAGCCATTACATCCAATAAACAAATGAAAATCAGTTCAGTAATTGTATTTTCCTTTCATTTTTTATTCCTATTTCTTTCCTCACTTATGGTATGGGAGGAGCTGGGAGTCGATGAATGCCACCCAAGACATCCAGAAGCACCTTAATCACATCCGTGAAATTAATTTTTCCACCTCTGACCATACATATGACAACAAATTGGTACTAACAATATTATAAGAAAAAAAATAGCAAGACGTACATCAAAGCACCATAAACAAAGATCTGGGCACGCAATTGCACTTGTTGCAAGTCTGTGAAGGGTTGTTGAAACATCAAAGATGGAGAAACAGAAGAATTCAAATCTGGAAGGTTTGATGAGGATGGTGCAAGAACAAATGGTTTCATAGTACTGGAATCCACATGACCATAGCACTGCATCTCATTCGATTGCACATGTTGTGATATCCCAGAAGGGCCCGGGGAGACATTGCTCATTTTTTCCCCTTTCTCTAGTCTCACAGAAGCAGTTTCTTTAGTGGGATTTCCTTTTCTGGCACTTTCCTTTCCCGAGGCCTTACCAGATGATCGTCTTGTTTTACGCTCAGAAGTACCTTTAGAACCAGTACGCACAGTGGCAACATCAGACACCTTTGGACTTCCATGAGAAGGGTCTTGAGCAATCTTGGGATCTATCTGGACTACGCCAGATGCCGATGGAGAAGCATTCACAATCTTCAAAAAGAGCCAAAAAAAAAGGAAAAGAAAGAAAGAACAAATTGATAAGGATCATAAAAGGTAATGTTGATTTAATGTCAGATTATAATGGGAAGGTAGTAAAGAATGTGCATGTCGAAAGTTTACCGGTGACACTTTAGTGGCTGGTATGTTGAAAAATGACTGCCATTTATTGTCAGCTGATTTCAGAGGCATATTTGCTAGTGGACTGACCTCAAAAGTGAAGCTCCTCTCATCTTTGGATGCATCATTTTGTTTCGGATCCTGAGAACAGGACAAAGCTTTGCTGGCATTGCTATCAACAACAGAAGTCTGCTCCACTGAGCATTTGGCTCCATCTTTGTCACTTTCACTCTGAAATTCCCCAGCGGCTCTGATGACAATAGGGGATCCACTGGTTGGCTTGCCAACATCAGCACAACTTCCACAATCTAGCAAAACAGGTAAAACGAAGTTTGAAAGGTATAAAAATACTGGGACATCCATGATTTTTTTCCATTAAATAAAATAAGAGCCACAGACAAGGCTGGCAAGCAGGAATGACAAATTACTAAAATAACAAGAAATAAATAAACGGCCAACCATTTGTGCTCAGGACAGCTATCTTCCCATCACTTTTATCTCTACACATAATGGCAGCTTCATTTTCTTTCTGGCCTTTCAGACTAGTATCCACCTGACACTCTTCCCTTTCCGATGAGATAGGTCCCAGCATCTCACTATTATTTACGGTTGGTTCTGCATAATAAAAAAAATATTACAGCAAGGATGGCCATAATCATAGGAGTTCTTATCAGAATAAGAAAGTTGGATTAATCAAATCAGGATATCTATATCAGGACCATGAGAAAAGGGGGAAGGAAACAAAGTATAAATAACACTTCTAGGTACCAGTTATTGATAACCATGCACGGAAACAGTGTCATCAGAAATAATTAGACAACGCCATATATGATATATTATTTTTTTAAGCATGGCTCATAAAGGTAGAAATACATAAAATTGGTGGATGGCATCTAGCTTCAGAAATATCCAAATGATATAGCAAACTACACGATCAGAATTTGCATATCCTCACAAACAATTTGGGGAGTGCAGCGAGGTAAGAATAAAACAGAACCAAATACTTAAATTCTCACATGCATATTATCTAAATTACAATTGCTCACCTAAAACTTTGGATGATCCCTTTTCATCATTTTCTTTTTCTGGCACTTCAGCATCATTTCCTTTGTTTGCAGTTGAGTCACCAAGAACTGGACACACTTCCATATCCTTTGTGCACTTCATGCTGACTTTGTTACTTACTTCTGATTGAGGTCCTTCTGTTTTACTAGCATCCACCATTAATGGAGATTGTTCAGCTGACTCACATAACATCTGTCTAGCAGCACCAGAAGAAGCATCCTCTTCAGATACAGAAACAGGATCTAATCCAGCTATCACTTGAGAAGAGGTCTTCAGATCAGATAAACTCGCCTCCACAGAAATTTTGTCTGCAATTTCTTTCTCTTTATCTAAGGGACTAGAACTTATCCCACTTAAAGGCGACATTTTGACATCTTTGTGACCAATAACCGCATCCATGCTAGTGACATCTCCAGAAGGTGCTGAAACATCATCCATTGCATCACAGGTTACCATGTTAGCATTTCTGCAGCCATCTGATAATGCAACAGAAAGAGAAGCAAAGATTTTAGCAATAAATAAATTCCGTAGGCTTAATGTAATATTCCATGGATAATATTTCACCATATACCTGATTTGTTGTCAGAAGCAGAATCTGACTGTAATCTTGAAGCTATCAAGTCGTTTTCAGGGCTAGCATTTCTAGAAGGAAGCTCTATGGTGTCCTTTCCATCAGCAGGAACCATATTTTCCCCACATATTTGCAATGATTCAGCAAGTATGGAGGATGAAACATGGCCCTCAGCATGTGTTTCTCCAATAACTTCAGTTGAAGAACACCCTGCTGCCAAACTAGAAAAACCACCTATATCGCTAATGCTTGTTCCACCAACTTTCACTTCAGAAGGCTCACTGCCTTCAACAGATAGATGAGATCCCTCACACTTGTTAGCTAAGTTCTTGTTATCCAATTGAGAACCATTCGAGTCCTCAATTTCATGCCTCTCAAAAATCATATTATCTTCAACAGCCATCATTGATCCCCCAACTGTATCCACTCTGGACTGATCACTAGTCACCAGGTCTTCTGGCAGGCAAGAATGCTCCTTTGCTATTATGCAAGAAGGTTCCCCCAAATTAATCGAGTTAATTTCAATGATGTTCGCTTCTTCCATAGATTCCACTGCACTTGAGTGAGGATTCTCATCCTCCATTTGGCCCTCTTGACTTAATATGGGTTTCCTTTTCTGATTCTCAGCAGTGTCTGTTTTCAGAACAACTTTACTATCATCATAAGTGTCATTTACATTATCTGGACCATCTTTTACATTTGACTCATCATTTCCTGTAGCAATTATTTGCACAGAGGCACCATCCTGCATCCCTGAAGCAGGACCTTTTTGAAGCCTGTCATCCAAAGATCCATTCACCAAATCATCATCTCCCCTGTGATTAACATTATTAGAATCACCATCAATTGACAAACTCCCTTCGATAACAGGTTGTCTGGCCTCTATACTAATGGCAGATGGGTCAACTGAAGGTCCCAAACCACTATCAGCAGATACGTCACCTTTAAGATCCTGAGAACTACCATCAAGAGGCTGCTGCCCTCCGGCATCATTATCTAACACGGAAAAATCTTCCACATTCTCACCTGGCAGAAATTTAACCTGTAAATTTGCTGTAACTTCCACTTTAGGTGGTGTATTGTTTTCCTGTTTCAAGCTGGGCTCCATGTGCTTTAGTATGCAACCCAGTTCATCACAGGCATCTGATTCCCTAGAATTATTTTGTACAGGAGTATTATCTTCCTGGCCAACAGATTTTAATAACATTTCCACAGATTCTGAGGAAGTAGCTTCAGACCAAACATTGTTGCACCTTGATATAGAGCAAGACTCTGCAGCCCTTGAACTAAACTGTATCCCACTGGTACCACGAGAGTAATCTTCAATCCACTGGTTGTCCTCGTTATTTTCAATGCCAAGAAAAACCTCAGTCTCAACCAAACTATCAAACCTTAACGATCCATGAAGACTGTCATCAAAATCAAATTTGGGGAGAGCATATGGCTGTAAAACAGGAGGAAATTTGTTGCTTCCTTCACCCACTAAATGAAGATTGTGGCTTTGAAAATCATTGTCATCATAATCCATGGGTGTATCCCTAAAACAATGAGACAGAGAAGAAACCAGTCAATTGCAGTTACAGATGTACAAAGGCCACATATCCACGTTAGAAAAACACCGTGCTGTATATCAACACAACAAGAAATACAACAATCAAAGGATAACAAATTCAAAATGTCATCTTACAGGGATTAAAAGCAGGACACACAAGCTCAGAATTTTTATAATTAATAGTCACGACTTAATAGTTAACCCAACATGGCATGTTGCTCTACAACCTTTTAGCAGAAAGTGTGAAATAACAACGCCCGCCACTACAACATCACCATTCTATTTCTCCAACCTTTCCATTAATTGCGCTACTTATGTGGAGTGATTCCTCTAGCATGCCTCATAGATATCCTGTGTGGCACCTTACAGCCAATGCATTGTCATGGTTATACAGTAGGAGTAGATAGTTGATGCAAGTGGCCTAGGAAGTAGCATTATAGTTCACAGTATCTTGTAAGATGAGCATATGGACGATGAAAGTACTATTTTAACAGCTTAAATCACTAGGAAACAAAGGGTTTTTTTTGCCTTTAACTGTCTTACTAGGTGTTCTTACCACCTGAATCCCATGAAACTGAAAAAAATAAATTACAAGTGAAAACAATATCAGAAACATGTCATTCAATATCATATCACCATCACCCTTCAACAGGAAAAAAAAAACCACAGGGCGACCGTATTTACTTTATTAATAAAACAGATTTCCAAGTTTAAATACATATAAATTTGGAATTTACAGAGACAAGATACTTTCGAGAGAAATTGTTCTTACATTATAAACAACAAAGATGGATTTTTTTTTCCCATTCTTCAAAGACGCAATTTTCTTGCTTAGAAATAAAAATTTGGGCAGATTTTCATGGAAAACTTGACTTATATGACTCAGTAAGCATTAAAAATTTGATTTATATTAGATTCGAATAAACTTCAAGAAAAAAGTTTTATCTTTTACTTGTCTAGCCGATAGCCATGTCAGTTGTATTATAGGTGTTGTAATTTGGGGTAACTGCTGCTCCTTTTTTCTGTTATATATATATATATATATGCATGTCACCTGAACTTTCACAGCAGGCTGCACCAATTAAGCCCTAAAAAAAATCTTACGAATTTAAAACAAGTTAAATCTCCACTCCACGTCAACATCTAAAAGAAACTTCTTTTCTTCTCTAAATCAATCCAGCTGAACTTATGAATGCAACTGAATCCCACAAAACCCTAGTTCAAGCCTTTAATTACTTTAACAGTATATGTTAACAACTTCTTTGCACTAATTACCAATTATTCATAAGCCAAAAACAAAAAGACTTGGTCTTTTAAGCTTTCAAAACTATTAGCAACTAAATTAAAGAAAAAAATAGCCTCCAACCTTATCTGCTTGTATTATTACTAGTAAAAAAAAGTAGGAAATGAACAGTACCAGAGTAAGTAAGTCTAGAGACGCTACCTCCCTCCATTCGGAGACGAAATCCTTGCCGTTAACTCTTCCCCAATCGTACGCTCATCTACTTTTCCAACAAGACCTCTAAGAAAAATAATTAACTTCCTCTTCCACTCTTCAAAAACCTAATTAAACTCAAGTAAAGTAAGAGAAACAGAAAATTAATAGTTGCCGGAGACTTTATAACTCACCGGGATCTCTAATTTGCCGGTGGATCGAGTTAGGGTTCCGGTTAATTGAAAGACGATAGGTCTGAGTGAGAGAAAGAGAGTGAGTGATATTTTTTTATTTTTCGAGTTTTCTGACATGAGGAAATGAAAACATACGCTTTTTTACTCGTTTGATGTCAGAGAGAGACACACACAAGAAATGAGTGATGGTGATGGAATTTGAAAACGTGGGGCATTGGACACGTGGATAGTTTACATACGTATGATGATGACTGAAGGGTGATATCAAAGTGCGCAGTAAAATTGTGAGATCGGCATACCGTTGGATTTGTGAGCGGTATCTTGGTTTAACGGTGGCGATTAGGGCTGTGAGAAAGAAAGGGTAACAGGTGGAATGATTAGAATCGGTTGAGTGTGGATTTCGGAGTACTAGTTGTACTGGAGAGGAGGAACACGTGGAAGAAGAGAGAGATAGAGGTTTAGGTAGGGTCAGAGGAGTCTATGGCTCTTAATTAGGAGTTGGGAGATTTTGGGTTTATCATGCTGGGCCGTTGGATTAGAATACTTTTTAACTGGGTGTCTGTCTGGGGTTCCATAAACCAGCCCAGGAAGACAAAACTACACGTGAGTTCTTCTAACGATTATAGTTAGTGTTACACTACTAGCTTGCCATTTTAGAGTCAGCGTTGTCTAGATATTCCACTCATGATCTAGGTTTTTTTTTATTTGGCAGGCATGAATTTTTTTTTATTGCTCTAGATCTAAGTCTACCGTTTAGTCTATCTCATTTGTTTACCATTCAAGGACAAGTCAATAAATGTTCCTTTTATTACATGGAACAATTATAATTTGGTTTAGCAAATGTAACCATTTTAACTAGAAATAATAATTTCTTTCAATTTTAATCGATATTAATCCAAACTAACTTAATTAGATGGGTTTTTTTAAAATAATTATTTTATTTGACAAACTCAACTCAAACACAACTTCAAGTGTATATATTTATATCATAATACAATATCAAATGTCCATATTCCAATATCGACACAATACACACACATGTATAATATTTATAATTCCATCATTTAGTATATATTATTGTTTTATTTTATATTGAATAATAAATAATACATAAAAAATGAATACACGAAAAATGGATATAATATAAATATCTAAATTTATTACCTAATAAATAATGGATATGATATAATTATAGTAGAATCCGATTCTAATTTTAACTAATTTGGCAACATTATAAAAGTATTGCATATCTAATTAATAAATCATTTGTTCTTCAAAATTCAATATTGAATTTCATTCAAACATAATGGTGCAATAGACCAAATACGTTTGACAAGAATATGATGAAACAATAATAAAAACACGAGATATAACGAACTTGAAAAGATAATTGAAATCTCTATTTTTTCTTTAGTAATGAGATGAAGAGACACACAAAGTTTCTTTTATAAAGACAAAATTGAATTTTGTTTTTGCACAATGTGAACCAAAAGACCAGAACACCAATTTCCAACATGTTGTACACACCATTCCTAATTGACACTGCAAAATTTTCTTTTTAAAAAAAGTTTGTTTGTTCTTGGACAAGACCAGCCCAATTAGAATGGTCTTCTTCTATTTTTCTACCCCTACTCAAGCACATACCTCAATGTATTTTCAAGTTTCTAGGAAGTTAAACCAGCACCATATACCATTCATTAGTGTACACCTCCGTGCATATAAATTCTATGTGTAGAGTAGAATAACCAACATTTTTACCCGGTGATAGAACTAAGGGTTAGGCCCTTGCAAGGCTGAAGTATCTTTCTTGTAACCTTGTTTAAAAATATATGTTAGTAAAAAAAATAAAAGACCTAGCCACTCTGCTCTCTCTCTCTCTC
>Ga0307517_10004470_pt1 | contig 21464 bp, 31 predicted proteins | sample 23_EM_MG_FD_194515 | JGI IMG/M metagenome (GOLD analysis project Ga0307517, IMG submission 194515) | Populus trichocarpa ectomycorrhiza microbial communities from riparian zone in the Pacific Northwest, United States - 23_EM | ecosystem: Host-associated > Plants > Roots > Unclassified | place... | reverse complement strand
CCAGCAAGAAAAAACCTCACCTTTGGGCCTCCTTTTGGGAGGTCTGCCTGTTTCTTCGACGACACCTCCGAAATATGCTTCCCCCTGCGCAGGAAGGAAACGAAGAAGGGTATGGACGGCGCAGACATGTGCAGATCACATTTGAATGCCACAGATGCATGGAGACGAATCTCAGAGCCACCTGACCTCTCCCCATGGAGGATTGGCAGGGGGGGGGCCTCGAAACGAAGGAACGGTGGAAGGACGGGAAGGGACCGAGACGAGCGTGCAGACGTTTGGATCCCTTCGTTTGGACCCCAAGAAGGGCGCAGAAAGCCCGGACGGGCCTGCGGCGCTGGTATAAGGGGAGGCGGACGAGTCCGGTGGCGGACCGGCAGATAAATATAGATAGGTTGCTTGGTTTAGAAGAGCGTAGGTTACAAGTATCCGTATCGTATTTGTTAGGTTAATATCAACATGTCCAGTTCCCCCACTTCCCCCCTGTTTCACAAAAGAAAACTACAGAAACTTCAGCAAGATGACACCAAAAGAATAAAGGTTTAGGAAATACAGGTTTACAGGGGTCAACCGTTACTATGATACTAAAACCATTCCAATGACAATCACGAGATCAACCGAGCGTAGGTTTCCTGGGTCAACTTTGTCAATGATTCATTTAAGATCGTTCGCCACGGAGACCCCTGGCAAGGGCGAGATCCTTGAGTTGACTGCGGAGGTTTATCAGTTATCGGTTGCGGTCCAGCTTCGATGCTTACATAGTAACACGAGTATGAATGATGTGACTAACGCTTAGCGTGGTTGCCGGCCAAATTGGTGTCCTCAAAGAGGGAGACGAGGTAAGCCTCTGCGGCTTCCTGGTGAGACTTCACAGCCGAAGATTGGAAAATGCTTGCCAAGGCAGTTAATGATTCACCGAGGCTGACCTTGATGTCTTGGACGTTTTCACGATCAAGACGTTGGAACCGGAGCTTGCCGATGACCAGCTCAGTCGACTTCTTCTCGTAAGGCCTAATAATTTCACGAAGAGCGACCGTACCGGGGCGGAACCTATGAGGCTTCTTGTCACCTCCCGTGGCGGCCTATTGTTTTCATAATCAAGAGTTTAAATGTTTGGCGGGGTCCTCCATTGACGGTGATGACGGTTCTTACCTGGCCAGTCTTAGCGAGTTGCTTATGGGGAGCGTAACCTGAAGAAAGGAAACACGAATGTGGTAAGTACAACCTACGTTTCGCCCCCAACAAGGAAAATGGCAACACACCGTAGGTCGATTTGCGTGCGCTTTGCTGCGGAGACGACGACAATGAGCAAAGGTTACGACAAGGACGACGGTTGAAAGACCCACCTTTGTGCGAGCCATTTGTCGGTTAAACGAAACTTGCTGGGGTTGTTGGTGGTGGTAAGTGTCTGAGGAGCGGCCGAGCGGCCGAGCCGGAAAGTTCCAACTCCCCTTGACAATCATGCTCTTTCTCTCCCGACTCCCAAAATTAGAGTACAGAGGGCGCAACACATATCCTCTTTCCCGCTCACCTTTGCGTTGTCAAACTGAGGGGAAGGCTCAAGACTTCCGGCGCTAGTTGCATGTGCTGAAAGTTCCGGTTGGCTGCCGCCACTAGGAGGACGTTCCCTTTTCCGCCCAACCGGCCCGCCTGTGCTGCACACACATTCGCCTAAGGTGGTTATAGACCCTCCGTCTACCCCCGTGTCGCACCGCTTTTTCGATATTGCCTACCCAATCGTCCCTTGCTAGTCCGCGCCCTCAAACGTCGCAGACCTAACCCCGGTCCTAAAACCGCCCCTTTTTTATTTCTCCTCTGTTTCCTTTCATTTTCTTACTCCCTCGGCTCTCCCTCGGAATGACTTAAATACGCGTATTCAACGGTTCACCCTTGCGCACCTTATCGAGCCATTTACTTAATAGTTCATCGCTTAGGCATTTATTGTCGTAGATAGGTTGATAATTGTAACAATTGTAACAATGACAAGGAAAGGGGGAGTGGCCGTGAAAAGGTACGACTGAGATATTCACTTATTTATCTTGTACTCTGCTAACCACTAAACCTCCTCAACAACAGGGAGGTTAACGCTCTGCTTATAATTGTTCGATGTTGGGGCGGAAATCGTATTCCGGAACTTGAAAGGTTGCGGATTAGATGCAGAAGTGTTGCTACAAGTAGGCGCGGAAAAAAGTGCGGTAGCGTGCGTAATACATGTCACATTTTATAACTACTCGTATATATCGCCCTGTCTGTCCATATCATCTTGCACTCTTGCCGGCGGTTCCCAGCTGAGTTGGCGGCTGCGGTTATTGTTCGTGTTGGATGGACCTGCCACAGCGTTTGACTGGTTGTTTGATCTAGAGGTTTGCACGAGTTGACGGCCGCGGTTATTCGTGTTGGTAAAGCTTGACGGATAGTCCAATCGAGATGGTCCGGTATGACCACGGGAAGGACGACTAGAGCGGGAGGGAGCTTCCTGGCGAGATGGACCGGCATGACCACGGGAAGGACGACTTTCGTTTCTAGAGCGGGAGGGAGCTTCCTGGCTGAGAGCCGCCGCGGCAGGCACAAGGGCGTCGTCGCTATCTTCTTCTTCTTCTTCTCTGAGAGCAATATTGCGTGCCTGTTCTGCCTCTTCCTCGAGCTGCTCCAGAACCCGAGCATCGTCGTGTGGATCATTCGTAATGTTCACTTGACCACCGCTGACTGGGTTGACTAGAATTCGCGGACCACGCATGTTAGGAATTGGAACCTTTTTCCAACTCCGATCGCCCTCGGAATAGTCCCACAGCCTATCTGATTTTGTTGCCGGTATCCAGGCAAGCTCGTTGACCTTTCCGTGCAGCATCCCACGAACCTCATCACATTGCTCTTCGTTCAGTTTGATTTGGAACTCTCGGTACTTCGTATAGTAGCAACAACCATGGAAGTGTGCGGTCGAGACAGCGTCAATATGAGACCGAGGGGGAAACAGTCTGTCGAACGCTCCATCCCATTCTTCTGGTGTCCCGCGCCGCCACTGCACCTGCGAGAATAACCTAGTCAAATCTAGCGTGTTAATATCGTCGAAGCTGATGTGCTGACGCTCATATTGAACAAGCGGACAAAACGAGGCCAGTTGGTGGTTACCCCGTGCGTTGCCGCATTTTTGCATGATGTCGGATGCGTATTGCTGCAGAATACTCTCGAGAAGGCCATCCACAGCAATCTCCTCGGGTGGTGCTTGGTTTCCTTCCGCTGTCTCTGCATGGACTTCCACCACAGCACCTTCGAGTTCAGGAAATTGCCGTTCCAGATCTTCCTCCTCCCTTGCGGCTCGCCTCTTTGTGAAACCTTTTCTTTGGGGAACGTAGCCAGCCAACCGAGCGTGCTTTAGGATGCTGGTTTTGAAAAGGCAACGAGTCACATCGTCGGGTAGACATCCAATCGCGTAATTGAAGACATCTTCGGGGATAAGCTTGACTTCGGAAAATCGATATGTCGATGCGGTGGGTTTGAGAAGGATGTCGCGGAGGTACATCACACTCCCAATTGCGTAAGGAATACCCTCGCCTTCATCCCGATTTCTAGTTCTCACAATCAGATCGGGTGATCCGGCATCGTGTGTCAAAGGGAAAATGGCTCCGCAAAGCTTCCGCGCATAAGAGCCATCGTCGGGTCGCGAGTGAAGAGAATTGATAAAGAAAACAAGTGCCCCAACGAGCAAGAGGCTACCCTGGAGCATTCTGACCCGAAGACTGTCAACATTGATATTCGAAAGTACCAAGGTTGCTGACCACAGCTTGCTAGAGCGGAAGTTCCTATCATTATTTTAACCCTTTGTTGAGTGGCCGTGACAATGGAAAGACGTATGCTGCTCACCACCACAATTCTCTTTTGTAGCAAACCATCAACCGCTTGATTATCGCAAGGTCCACCCTTCTGAGGGCGTCGCCAATGAATTGGATCGGTATTCTAGCTTCAAAACGTGTCGCAACGTTTACTCGCTTTGCCGCATCGTCGTATACTCGCAGCAAACTCTGGCACCAGAGCGGGGGATTCCCTTGAACAGCGACTTTGGCAGAGAGTGTCTTACCGAATCGTGACTTTTCGGGGTGGTAGGTTTGTTGTTTATCAGTTTGATATGCTTGCGCATATGCAACAAACATCGGCCCAGCACCAAGTCCTTGTTGGTGGTGGCTGAATTTGGCACGGAATCCAGACAATGCCATAACATGTGTAGTTATATCTCTTGAATAACAACGGGGATTGGAGATGACAGCATCGGCTTCCTCACGCGGGATGCCGAGCATGTGCATAAGGAGGTCCCGATGGCCATTCGTAGACCACACAAGCGCCTGATTTGTAAGCATGAATTCGAGACCGATGTCGCCGTACCATGTTCCAATTGTCGTGTCGACCTGGCGGAGAACTAAATTGGTGGCTTGGGTCGCTTCGACGTCCGTGGAGGTGATCGGGTGACTGCACTCGTTCTTCACACCACGAATTTCAACTCCCCAGAAAAAATCTCGCGCCCACTTCAATTGGCGATTGTTATTGATGATATGACGAATTTCTTGACTGAAATGTTGCATCCTCTCTTTCGGGATGAGATACGAACTATGGGAGAACCCCCTTCTCGAATTGCGATCTTTCCATTCAGCCGTGGAGAAGCTACCGGGCCAATCACAAACTATTTCAGGCATGACTAGGGCAACCGCCGGCCTTATAACTGTGTCGTAAAGGGGCTGTAGCTCTTCGGCAGTTAAACGAACAGATACCCGCTCGTCGGTTTTGAGTCTCGGAAAGAACATCCGGATGGAGTGGCGGAGGCCAAATTGCCCGAAGTGGACATTGGGGACAGTGCTCGGTTCCATGCGGGTCCACTGGGAGAGATGACCATGGACAAAGAGTAAGCAACGCGAGCCGGAAGACAAACGGGGTGTATTATGGTTTGGTTAGGAATTCATTAGTACCTTAGTGGAACAGATAAATCAGTTTTGTACTAACCTCATTGTGGACTTGAGATGTATGGTACAAATGCACCCTACGTTCCAGGGTCCGCGAAAGGTCAGGGTGCGGGAAGTAGTGGATTGCATCCATAACAGGGATATTGTCTGTATATCCAAGGACAGAGTCGAGATCACGCCGAATGTAGGGGACGTGGCGCGATCTACTCAGCAAATCTTGGTTCACTGTAATTCCAGCCAAAAACGAGTTATCCGAAGTGATACCAGTGAGACAAAAACGTGCTGCCAACAGCTCGGGAGACGGCTGTCCATCTTCTTGATCGCCAGTTCGCAATTCAGAGAAGTGGGACATGTACTCGACAAGAGAGTGAGCTGCGATAGGTGGATTATCCATGGGGTGTGTGGTAGAGAAGGTTCTGTTTTAAGGGTAAAAAGGCATCACATCTGACACAGACAGTGTGCGGTTAACCCCTAAACTTCAGGCTCCGGAACTACACAAAACACGAGGCGGGAGTTAAAGCTCACGGTCCTGGCATACGGAAGTAGTATCCTTGGATGGTTTAACGCAAAAGTTTTTTCATGGTACTGTTTTTGGCGGCGGGACCGTGAAGAATTTTGCTTTATTTATGTAGTGCCGGCGATCATCTATTACATAGCCAATCGTACAGCACAACCTTGTATGGGTTTTAATGCAGTTGCCAGGACAATCTTTCTTGGGTACGAAATTCTTTTCTATTTCACAGGTACTTGTGTGTAGGACATAAGAACGAAAAAAATTGTAAATGTTGTACATAGACGGCGTCTGATCAAGTTCCCATCTCCAAAGCGCTCATTGCGGAAGTGTCATCCGGCAGTTAGCATGCCGAACAATGTCGGATTCGCGGTGATCCGATGATTCGGGAATGACATCCATGGTTCCCTTTGTGCCATTGGCGATAATGTATAGCGGCACCCAAGCCGGGGATAAGGAATCATTATTTATCACATGAGGTCTTACCGGCCTCTGACCCATCCCCTTCCGACCCCGACCTATCATCCCCGTTCCGATCCATCATCATCTGAAGTATCCACTTCCGACCCGCTGGACCTTCGCTCCACTTCCGGCGGTAATCCCTCCTCAAAAATGGTGACGATGCGCTCCAGCGCTTCCGCAATCCGCTTATGCTTCAAAGAGACCCGCTGCTCGACTTCCTGATGTTCTCTCACCATATCCACGAATTCGGTGCCAGTACTGATAATATCTTGAACCCTGGGAAAAAGAAAAAAGAAAGCCTGGTTAAGGGAGGACTGGTTATGTAGTAACGATCCCCGCTTTCTTTTTTCTTTTTCCCAGGACCTGTAACCTGGACTCGAACCACCACCATGCCGAAACTTGGACAAACTCGGGCTCGAACGTCGGGAAGTTGTAAGTTTCCTTTCATTTGGAGCTCTAATTTCATATGACGAAGAAACAGATGTTTACGACACCGTGTATTATCGCCCCCGTCCCCCGTCAGTGATCGAAATATCTTCTGATGAGGGAGATCCGACATACCCGGCACCCAAATCAAAACTGAAGGGCAAGGCAAAAGTCAGGGGAAATGACTCCGAACCGATTTTGCGGTTGGAAGGGGCGGAGCAATGCCAATCTTGTGTCAAGAAGGAGTTACCTTGTATGATCAACCTTGCGTCGATTGATAGGTGGGAGAGACAAGTAAATGCAGGCGAGCTACCTATGAAAATCCCTACTGCGGGGGTGGGGTGCTTGGAGTGCTGTGAGAGAGGATTGTCGTGTATTCTCCCGCAGATGAAGGCATTCCGCAAAACGGCGCCGGCGGAAGGCAAGAGGAAGCCAGACGCGTCCAAGAAGCCGCAGCTTGTGGAAGACGTGGACACCGACGACGAAGTTGAGAAAGAGAAAAGGCGAGAGATACTCATAAATTATCAAGAGGCGATGGCTACAGAAGTAGCGTGGAAACATGAGCAGGCGCAACGAAGAACACAGTCACAGGCGCGGGTGGCTTCCACTGGCTTAGGCAAGGAGACATGGTGGGGGGAGATTGGGACCAGCATTATGAAAGAAGCGAAAAGATCTTTGAAGGTGAAGGTGGAGACCGAAGATGCGTTGGAAAAGGTGGCGGTAGCGTTGGAGGGGATCGCGGATACGTTAGAAGGCAGGTTGTATGAGCCTACTTCTTCTAAGAAAGCGAAGCAGAGGAAATAAACACGAAGCTCTGACAGTAGAAATTTTTGGGATCTGAGAACTAGAAAGGGACCGAGGCTCAAGATTTGTGATTTTTGTGAGATCTTCTTGTAAGGTGACTGCGGGACCGTCGGCGCTGGCTCACAGTGGCACTCATCGAAACAAGGATAATTGGTATGTCCTATTCAAAAGTGTATTGGGCCTCGGAAGACGTTTCGGAGTGATTATGCGGCAGTAATCAAAATTCCGGTTCTTCGCATATGTGCTACGCCTTCTCATGATGGCATTACAGCATATATATGTCATTTCAAAGAGCCGCAACATCTGTGTTGCCGCCTTCTCACATGCTGGATATGCTCATGTTCCGCTCCACATTGCGTATTACAATGAGAAGGCGGAACAAACTTTGGCCGGATGTACTTTGCCATTTCCGAAATTGCGCCAAGTAATTGCCGCCCCGCAAGTATGAAAGGCCACACCACCGCACCGCAATGCAATGCATATATAGATGTGGCTGTGTCGCGGTATATTACAATGTTCCCAGGATAACATCTTAATCACCAACCACCAACATGGAGACACTTGACGATCGACGAGCCAAAAATTTGGCTAAGAAGGCTGAACGCCGGCAAGCAAAAATACAAAAGGACCAGGAAGAGCTGGAGGCGTTGAACAGGGAAATTGAGGAATTGAAGATCAAGGCTGATGAGGAGCGGGTCGCAAGAGAGAGGGCTGAGGAGCAGATTACGAGGGAGAATGAGGGAAATAAGACCCAAGACAACGGTGAGCCTTCACTGACTTCGTAGTTACATGGCTAACGCGACGAAGGTGACCAACCACCTGTGCCGAAGGATCCCCTGGTGACGCTGACCGGCAAAAAGCGTTGTGCTGGGTGTGTCGCGGTGAAAAAGGACACCTGCAAAGTCGACATGGTCGCTATCCAGAAGTGGGAGGCTGATGTGGAAGCGGGGAAGGAGTTCCAGAAGGCTCCGGATGGGGTTGCTTGTGATGAATGCCACCGAAGAAAGCGCCGCTGCGATCTCCCATTGACAGTGAAGTTACGGGGAGGCAGAAAAAGGAAAATGGACGGTGGGGAGACTAACCAGGAGGTGGGCAAGAAGAAGTCCCGCAAGGATAACAACACAAGCGATTCGGGCAGGAAGAAGGACGATTCGTCCAACCTTTCCTGGGTGACCATGATTCTCGAGGTGCAGGGAGAGTTGTTGGGTGAATTGCAGGCGAGTGCGGTTGAGCAAAAGCGGGCCGCGGATGAGCAAGGGCGAATTGTGGAAGCTTTGGCCCGCATAGCCGAGAGGATAGGGCAAACCCGATTCCCGACTCCGGAAATGTCGACTGATGAGGGTGAAGAGGCGGAAGACGAGTTGGAACATCGGGAAGCGGCGTCTGGGGGTGGGGATTGGATGGAAGAGTGACGCACTCGGGGGTGGCAGGTTAATTCTTTGTCTGTTTATTTTATTTATTTATATATTTCAAAATTATAATTTTGTTCAATGAGTAACCGAGTAGAGTCACACTACAATTTTTCGAATATTATGTCAATTTGATCCCGTAGGATCTGATCGGGTGGTAGAATAAAGGGTACAGCGAAGAGAAAATAATACTGTGACACCATTTGGCAATTGCCGAGGATGACGTGACTGGTTTAGATCTTTCATGAATTCGTTAGAGGCTCAGTTGGCCCAGGTACAACAGCAGAAAAAGAAGATGAAGGAGGAGGCGGCGCGACGGGAAACGAGGAGAACAGCGGAGATGGAAGCACTCAAGCGTAGGCACATGGCGGGAAACAGTGGTGAGGAGTTGACAGGGGAACGGAGGATATTTTGTGTGCTGTGTTACTAACGGCGCAGAATCGGAAGTTCCTTCCGCTTCCTCGAGTAAGAAGAGGTTGCGGCAGATAGAAGGGGTGATGCCGCTTCAGCCAACAGAGGTAGCGCCGAAGTTGACAATGGATATGAAGTCACCAATTAACGGATCAACATCAGTCCTACGGCCGTTGCCGACATGACTAATCCATTGTTCAAAATTTTGTCTTCTCTCTCTTTCATCATGGACACGCCCGACATGCAGCAGCTGGGTAGGCTAATGGCGAAAGAACGAGAGGCAAGTCGGAGGGGAGCACAAGTTACAAGCGCTGAAAGGGACAATCTGGCGGATGCAGACATGGTGGAAGCTTCACATAAGCGAGAGGTGAAGGCGGCAGTATCAAGGCTGAAGTTATTGGATCGAGGTACGCTATTTTGTAAGATTTGGGAGTTAGGAACCTAAAATAGTTGTTAGCAAGATATAGGTTTGAAGAAACAGGAGAGGTAACGGAACTGGGAACGGGAGATGGGACGGAAATTGGAAATAGAAACGGGACTTCGGATGATGGATGGGTATATGTTGAGGGCCAGCGGCGTTGCGAAGCGTGTGTGCGGGATGGCGTTCATTGCCGCATAGATTTGGAAGCAATTGAGATATGGCGGTTGGATGTCAAGAACGGGAAGATCTTCACCAGGAACCCCGCTCACACGAACTGCCGTCGGTGTACAGAGAAAAAGACGAACTGTATTTTGCCGGATACGGAGTACATGCGGAGGATGAAAGTGGGAACACCTGCCAAAGGGATGACGAAGCGCAATGAGGTGGGGCAGCCGCGGCCTGGTAAGAGGAAGCGGGATGAGGTGCAGCCGCGGCCTTGTAAGAGGATTGCAAGGATGCCGCCAGTGATGACGGAGGAAGATTTTTGGAGGGCGGCATTGAGATTGTTGGGGTCAATCGACGGTAGGTTGAAGTCGATCCAGGCGTTGTACCAAGCGGAAGCAGAGGCCTGTGTGGCCCTGAAGCGGCTCGAAGATATCTTGGGTGACAAGGAAATTAGAGAATGAGAATGGGGTCAGATTGTGGGGAATGCTGTAATTTTTATGTAGCATAATGTTTGATATTTTATAACTATTTAAGATGAGAAGCCAAGGTAGGGAAGTAGGGAACAGCAGAAGTAAATATAGTGCGGGAGGTTGTAGAGCATGTTGCAGATGAGGCAGTTTCAGTCGGAAACCGCATTTGCTTCGGAGCCTACTCAAGGCATGACTCCATCGCTTATCATCCACCTCGGTACTATCTCACTGTAAGCATCCTATTCCGATAATGCTCCGCGGAATGATACCTGTTTAAGTCCGGTCTTAACGTTTCCTGGAGAAGACTTGGTAACTTCCGCTTCGGGGAGACTGGATCAACTTCGCAACCCGGCTCTGGCAAGGGCTATCTTTGGAGGAGATTAACTGTTAAGGTCGAAATGACATTAGGGCAAGGGAAGTTAATTCAAGTAAGGTGGTGTTACGAACAATAATATAGAAATAGTAAGAAGCCGGTGACAACGGATAAGAGGGATGCATATGTGTCGGAAGGTTGTATAGGATGGTCCGCAGGTCCCGTAATAGTGGCGGAAGCAACGGGGCGGTGGGAAGGTGAAACTTGAAAAAATGGCATTTTATTCTCCCGCGTTATTCTCCTCATCCTCTGTCTCCTCCGCCTGACTCGATTCAGAGGATTCGGCGGGTGGCTGATACAACCCATAGGTAGCCGCAATCCCCTCCAATGTAACCGCTATCTTCTCTAGTGCATCCCGACTCTTAACCTTCATCTTCAAAGAATTCTTCACTTCTTCCATGATGTCGATCCCAATCTCCTCCCATGAAGTCCCCCGCAGTTTTTTCTTCGGAACTCGTGTCTCACCTTCCTCATCACGCTTCCTCTTCTCATTCGGCTTCAAAATTGCTGCCTCAGTCCCTATGGAGGTGAGAGACACAGTGATTTTGAAACATCCTGGACTCACTACTTGATGAGGCTACCCGCACGGGTGACTGTGTTCTTCTTTGAGCCTCCTCATGTTTTCGTGCCGCATCCATGGCGATCGCCTCCATCGACCTAAACACGTTTGCCTGTCGACTAACGGATTTTGGGTGCATGGTGGTACGAGTTTAAGGTATCCTGGGAATCCAAGACAATGCACAGCCACCAAGGCATGCGGAATTCGCGGCAAATTTATTACGTAAATGCGGAAACAAATGCAACACTATTTTCTTTTTCCGCCTGCAACTCTTCAATCTCCTGAATCACCTCGTTCTCGTCGCTGATCTCGTAGATTGTCCCTCTCGGAGACCTCAAGGGCGGCCTGTATGTCTTGTCCTTCCTGAATTGGTCTTCGATGTGCCATACCGCCTCCGCAATCCGGGTGATCTGGTCCGTGTTATCCTCCTGCTGATTCAAAAGGCTCCGCATGCGACTTATCAGGGTCTTACCCAAAGATAGAACTGCCACCGTTTCAACCGTGTGCCCGAGTCCGATGCAAATCCTCCTGACGCGCGGGATGATGCACGGCACAATGGATGCCTCACACTCCAGGCATGCCGGTAGGTTGGAAAAAACCGCCTCTCCTGCCTTCGCTTTTTCCTCCCATTCAGCAATCACTGCAGCTTCGATCGTGCAAAAGATTCGATCCTTTCCCGCACACGTTCCGCACATCGCTTCCCCCCCCAACTTTATCAACGGTAGGGAATCCACTTTAACTTTCGACTTGCCCTTCGGCTTGCTCTCCGGTTCTGGTCCAGTCGGCATGTAAGTCGGGTCGTTGTCCTCCTCGGCTTGTTCGAGGACAGTCGACGGGTGGTTTACAGTACCTTCTTTGTGTGAGGAGAGGATTCTATAATTAATATTTTTTAAACCCACCCGACTGCCTCTTTCCACCATAAGTGACTTTCACCTCCGGCTTCCCCCCTCGTTCCTGAGCAATCTGAGCCAATATCATCTTTTTCTTCTCCTGGTTCTCCATTCGCTTCTTATCCCACCTCTCTTTTTCTCTCCTGTCCTCCTCCGCCCACTCCCGTTCAAATTCTTGAATTGTCGGCATCGTGGTGGTTCAAGTTTAGGTTACAAGTCCTGGGAAAACCTGTTCTAATTAACGCAACACAGCCACGCCACTAAAATTAATTGATTCATGCTGCAGCGGACCGAAAACCTCCGCTTGATACTAAGGAGCATGGCTGTGTTACTTAACTTGCTCCTTTGACGGCTTGTCCGATATCGCTCTTTTGCATCTTCGGTTGTGATTTAAGCAGCGTGGCTGTGTTGCGTTAATGGCTGCCTCAATATATATAAGATCAACGGCTGTATAGTTTATCGACAAGTGTACAAATATCAACAGATTTGCTAAGCGTTTTTTCCAACGAAGTCGTGCCTCGATCACTTCAAACGTAGTGGTTATAATGGTTATTGAAAAGCGGGAGTGCGACGTTGCGGCGGGGAAGAAATTCTCGAAGGCACCTGCTGGTGCCGCGTGTACAACAGCCTTCTTCCGCGGACCGCTTGTTAATAATATTAATTTCAGAAGTGTGGCTGTGTTGCGTTAATTAGAACATGCTTTCCCAGGACTTGTAACCTAAACTCGAACTACCACGATGCCGATAATTCAAGAAGAAGCTACTGTAAACCGCCGCCCGTCGATTGTCCTCGAAGAAGCCGAGGAGGACAACAACGACAAGTTTGATTCAAAATCAAAGGGGAAGTCGAAAGTCGAACAACTGATGGGAAGCGGGGAGACTTCAAAAGGTTTGTCAGATGAAATCCTTTAATCTCCTTTCTGATGCATCCGCAAACGTCAACTCAGAACGAGAGTCGAAGATCAAGAAGTTTACTGGCCTGGACCGGTGCGTGAAATGCGTGACCAAGGAAATTCGCTGCGTTGTGGATATATCGGTTATTGAGAAGTGGGAGTGCGACGTTGCGGCGGGGAAGAAATTTTCGAAGGCGCCTGCTGGTGCCGCGTGTGACGAATGCCACGCGAAAAAGCACAAGTGCCTTCTTCCGCGGACCGAACAGCTGCGCCAAGGTTTTATGGACAGAAAAAAGCGGTCTGACACCGTGGCGCGAGATTTGCCTGAAACCAAGAGATTGCAGGCGGTGGAAGAGGGGTGGGTCGAATTCGTCGTCAATAAGGGGGCCGAATTCGTAGAGATGGTGAGGGAACATGAAGAAGTAGAGAAGGAGATAACACTGAAGCATGCGCGGATTGCGGATGCGCTCGAGCGCGTCATTGTAGCGATAGAGGAGGACAAACCGTACATATCGCCAGTGGAGTGGACCTCCAGTGGGTCGGAAGAGGATTAAAAATCGAGATGGTGTTTGTGCCGGAAGTGGAGGTCTAGCAGGTCGGAAGTGCTTCAGATGGTGATAGATCGGAAGGGGATGGGGACGCTGGTTAGACAAAGAACAATTGATTCGCTGTGGTGCCACCATATATTGCAAATTACATCCCGGAACGGCGCCGTATTCATACCACAAAGGGAACCATGCGTCATTCCCGAATCATCGGATCTCGCAAATCTGACGTTCTGCATGTTAGCTGCCGCATGTGACTTCTCTTTTTGAGGTTCCGAGATGGAACTTGATACTAGTTTCTTTTCCACCCCTCACATCATGCACAACATTTCCACCAATTTTCTCGTTCTTATGTCCTACGAATTCATGAGCGGGAAGGGCATTGCGTGGGATGTGGCGGAGGCCTTGGGATATCTGGATATCCCCTGCCGCCCGTCCGCAATCAGAACAGATCCCATCCCTCCGAAACTCAATCACACGTCTGCTAAAGAGATTAGTGACCTTATCGAAGCGATTGGCCACAAAAGCAATGTCGAGAAAGCCCGCAAGTTCGTTGAGACCTCGGAGCTGTCGGTGGTCACCAAGGGTAAAGCCGCACTCATGGAATGGTATCGAGCGTACGCATCCAAACGGATCAACAAACGAATGGACGCAGTGATGATGTCGACAATGAATACAATCCCGGACGTCCTGAGACTCCAAGAGGACGACAGCTTTCCAATCACTACCGCCTTCAATGCGAACGACATCGGCTTAGAGTTGATCGGCGATGTAATCTGCAATGGGCAGACGTTGTCGAGTAAAGCATCCCCTCTAGTGAAAGGGCTGATCACGGCGACGCTCGGGCGAGTACGGAAGACCTACAATAAAGGGCAGACCATTATTCTTGGCAAGAAGGTTGCGGGTGGTCGGGATTTAGAGTCGAGCTTGTGGCTGAAGGCGCACCTTGTGATGAAGGGCAAGTGCATGTTCTTTTCTACAAACGGAATATTAATGGCATCTAGATATGATGCGCGACGACGATAGTAATGTGGAGGGGAAGGATGTGGTCCAAGCACTAGAATACATAAAGCAAATCAGCAAGCATATATGCTGGGTTCCGACAAAGACGGCGGAGCTGGAGGAATGGCGCTCATTCCTGAAGGGCCTAGCGGAAGCGGAAGGGCTTGAGGTCGAATTTGAACCAAGTGTTGCAGACACAGACGCACAGGTCGAAAACGGTGTGTGATTTGTCTTGGATCGCCCAATTGGTCTCATCCTGCCTCAGTTGAGAAAGCGATGAAAAGCGGCTCACACAAAAAGATTCGCGCCGACACGATGTCGGAACGGGACCTCCGCCTTCTCTATCACACGCTGGTGGATCACTTCGCAACCAGTCAGACGTCGGTTTCCCACAACCCACTGAGTGAAGAAGATGACGACGTTGCGGAATTTTACGACATTTTTGACAAAGGCGGCGCTGACATGGGGGTCACAAGGTTCAGGTCGATGGACGACCAATCGCTGATGGACCTCCTGGATTTCCCACAAGGACGACCGATCATGTTTGCGAAGTTTCGTCACATAGACACAACTACAACACCCTGGGACAGCCCTGAAGACGAGATGTGGGAGGGAGGGGGGCCGGGGCTAAGACCATTGCGATTGCTATGGCATCAGCTTTGCGGGATAGCCTCTCTTGTTGATGGTGTCTTCCAGCTACGCGGAAAACAAGTTCACAATCGCCTTCTTGCCGACGACGTGGGGATAGGCAAGTCCGCACAGATTATGGGGATGGTTGCGTTTTTAATTTTAGTGTGGTTCGTTGAGGAAAAGGGGACTACACGGCCCCCTATCATTGCAAATGGTGAGTCCTAATCTTTTAGGTGCCCCATCTGCTCGGCTCATTTTTTTTTCTGTAGCCGAACGCCTATTCATGGGAAAAGGTCCGGTCCCAAACCGACCCCACCTTCTTGTCGTCCCGAACTCACTCGTCCTACAATGGACGAGAGAATTGAAGACGTTCTTCAATCCGAAACAGGTTGAGATTCACCCCCTCCCAGCTTCGGAGAAAGCAGTGGAAGACTACCTTCAATCTGATGAATGGCTTAATTCAGACACGCCAATGATTTTGCGCATCTTGATTGTTTCCCATACCGTGAGTATCAGGATTTCTGTGTTGTGAATTGTTCTCATCTGCGTGATGAGTAGGCCCTCGCAAACTTAGCTGGTCAATATTTTGAGACGAAAAAAAGCATGGGTACCAACCCGGTCGACACGGAGCGAAAAGTACGCTCCTCCAGGACATCAACTTTGTTCAGCGTCCAGTTTTGTCTACTCGCCATCGACGAAATCCACGAATTCCGTGGCCCTCGTGCTCGGGGTTTCATCGGCGCGGTTGCACTTGCACGGATGGCATCACTTGTCGTTGGCTGCAGTGCAACTCCGATTGTGTCCCAGCCTCGTGTAAGTCCACCTTCTAGTTCGGGGACAGCACTCATCGTTCCTGCAGGACCTCTTGAACATTGGGCGTATTCTACGCTTATCGGAGTTCTCTGACGAGCGGGGTCGCAAAATGGAGCTCGTTTTCAATCGCCGTTTACGCGGCGCTCAGAAAGAAATCACGAAAGAAGACAAACATGAGTCGTCCATCGCCCTCGCAAGTGCACTAAGAGCAAATGCACCTGTTGACAAGATTGATCTCTCATCGCGGCACACAACAGTGAAGGCAGTCCGGTATGAAATGGTGAGATCAATACAAAAAGTCTTAGGGCCTGTCATGATCCGCCGTACACTACAATCTACGCGCTGGGATCAATCAAGAATCAATCCCAATTTGCCGGACAAGTCGGTCTTCAACTTTCTTGTGCGGTTGACGGATCACGAACACGCATTGTTGAATGGAGAACTTGGCATCGTGGGCGAGTCGCTTCAAGGCCAAGTCTTCGAGTTTGAGGTATGTGCATTCGGCCATCCGCCAACCCATATTGACCCGCGCTCCAGCGTTTCTGGGTGCACTATCGGCAGTGCCTTTGCGTTCCCATCCCGAATCTGTCCTTTAAGAAGAGCAAGGACGTAAAGTGGCCGGTCTACAAGACGCTCGAAGAATTTCAAGCAGCTGGCTCAAAGCTGAAGAAGACGATACAGCTTGTCAAGTTCCACCTGCAAAACCCGGCGGCCCCGCAAATCTCGGGGTGGAGTGACAAGGAAAACGATGTGGTGTGGCCCAATGTCAACCAAGCAGAACAAGAATCCCGCCGCCCTCCTAAAATTCTTGTGTTCTTTAATTTTGCAGCAATGGAGGATACAATCGTATCGGTGAGTAAAGAAAGGATCATAGCGTAAATTATTCTCTCATTGGCTTTCATACAGGCCTTCACTCTACACGGCATCAAAGTGGAGTGCACCACGGGAACAATGACGGTCAAGAAACGCTTCGATGCCATTGACAGGTGGAAGAAATCGGAGGACATTCCAGTCCTCCTATTTTCGTCTGTTTCCGCGACTGGGACAAATCTTTGTGAAGCAACGATACTCATCCACCTAGTGAATAGCTTCCCGTACAACAATGCCTGAGTACTAACTTGTTAAAGGACGTCTCTTGGTCAGGCATCTACCAGCAACAAATCGACGGCCGTTTGTGGCGCTACGGCCAGACCGAAACAGTCTTTATATATCACATGGTTGCGCTTGAGACGACGGATGTCAGCATGAGTTCCATGGCAGGTGAAAAAATGTCATTTTTGAGGGCGTTAACGAAGCAGGCCAAAGATCACGTCCTCGAGATGGTTCTACAGGACATGGAGGAAGACATCTTAGACGAAAGACATGCCGATAGCAGCGACGGAACAGAGGATGAGGGTGAAGGGCGGCCGGAGGAATCCTCTAAGTCAAAGGCCAAGAAGGCCGAAACTGACGCTAAGGTTAATGTTCCAAAGAAAGCGACCATGGCCGCTCCGAAGAAAGGTAAAGTCAAGGCTGGTGTTGTTGCAAAGAAAGGCAAGGCAAGGCTTGTAGATGGCGGCAGGGTGGATCTTGGGAATATTGCGGAAGGATCGGGGAAGTCAGCTGTGCCGGAGTTCAAGGCCAAGGGAGGGAGCGAGGGAGCGTCCACTGCAGCTGCCAGTGAAGGGGTTATGGCGCAGAGCGTAGATGTCGTCACCGGCAAGCTCGCAGCACATCTCCTCCTTACTGAAGAAGATCTTTCATTGCGCAAGGACAACAGAAGCGAGAAGGCTACCGCGGATACATTCAGGGCCCTTCCCCTGGACAGAGAGGAGGGAACAGCGGCGGCGGGACTGCATGGAGTGTTGGCACCGATTCCTCCAGACACACCAACATCCGTGGCGGTTATTGCAAAACGCAAGGCCGCGTCACCTGCGCAGGATGCTGTACTCGAGCCCAAGAGAGGGCGATTCTCCATTCCCCCTTCCGCTGACTTGAATGACACCCGTATGGCGTCACCAACCCCAAATGACATCTCAGCGTCTAGAGCGAGGAAGTGGGTCACGGCTTTCAGCCCAGTAAGTAAAGCGACTACTGATAAAGAAACGATCACCGCCCCTGAAGAATCGATTGATTACTTCCCGCTATCACCTCCCCCTTCTGACATCGATATCTCCTTGTCTCAGGGGACGCAACCCCCCCGTGTATCACAAGAATCAATCAACAGCTTCGGATCCAATGCTTCAATGGAAGCTACTGAGTCTATGTCCGGTTTTGCACGGCGGCGGTCCTGGATCACCCATGAGGGAAGCCACACCATGTCTCGAGACGACTTCCCCAATGTTTCAATGAAGGCTAGAAAGGGAGCGTCATCGAACTTTGGTAGCGATGGTAGCGATGATGATGCTCCCAAGGCTCCTTTCATACAAAAGCAATTATTTTATCCCCGTCAGGAGTCGGCGTCGGTCAGATTCGATAATCTTCCCCTCCATCAGAAAGCACCCATGGCCAGTGCACCCAAGGCTCCTTTCCTCGAAAGGCAATTATTTTATCCCCGTCAGGAGTCGGCGTCGGTCAGATTCGATAATCTTCCCCTCCATCAGAAAGCACCCATGGCCAGTGCCGAAAGGCAATTGTTTTATCCCCATCAGGACTCGGTGTCGGTCAGATCCGATAATCCCCTCCATCAAGCACCCAAACCCCACACCCGAGAACAAGCCGAGTATCAACCTCAGACTTTCGCTTTGCCAATTGTTCGCACTAGCAGTCTGGGATCAAATGCAGGAGCTAGTCGCATCGCTTCTGGCAGCAGTGTCGGCATTAACCGCGGAGCAAGCCCACATCGTGGGAGCCATAAAAAACGTTAATATATTTTCGGTGGACCGAGCCAATCGGAACAAAGAAGACATTCCACAGAAATATGATGAATAAAATAGTAGAATACGGTATTATATTGCGAATAGGCCAATCAATAATCCACACAACGACACTCAGGTTCTGGAGGAATGCGTCCGACACGGAAAGGTCTCCCGCTCCAGGATCACCAGTCGAACGCCACGGCAACATCTAGTGACATATTTCAGCTTTTGCTTTATAAACTGTTTGCCGCGAAGAAAATATTTATTAACGAGAATAAATATATATACAATAAAATAAAAAAACACCAATCGCTCACATCTAACCTCCATTTAATTTGCCAACGATGTGTTGTAATGCATCCGCAGTTCGCGCCTGTTGGCTTGAGGTCTCCCTTTGATGGCGAATAATGGTCTTCACCCGTCTCACCATGTTCTCCGCCAAGGTAAGAAAGGGTTCCATCGACTTCTCGTCCGATGACGACACCCGCAACTTCTTCCCCTGTGGTTCCTCCTCCTCCTCCTCCTCCTCCTCCTCCTCCTCCTCCTCCTTATCGTCTCCCTCGGTACGTTTCCTTTTCCCCAAGGCGGGACGCCGCAAGTGCTTGGTCCGCGGTAGACTGCATCTATATTTTTTTCCACGGCATTCCGCACACGCGGCACCAGCTGGCGTCCTTGTCTTTGGCTTTCCCGCAGCTACCCTTGCCTCCCATCTCTCAATTACACCCTCATTGATGATGCAGGAACAGCCCTTGCTGATACACTGATCACAGCGGTCGTCGCCCGTCAAGACCAGCTCGTTTGCCTTCCCTTTCGCCCCTTTGGCATACGAATCTGGCAGCGTGTGGGTCTGATCCACAATGGATGAAGGCACTCTCGGCCGATCTTTGCCTGTAACAGTGTCAGACCATTTCTCGAGGGCGTAAAGTTTACTTACTTGAAGGCAACATCGGTGACTGCTTCATCCGCTGCATCTCCTCATGCTTCTGGGCTACATCTCTTGCTTTCCGCTCCTTCCTGGTTATACCGTCGAGTAACTTGTCCGGAATCTTGTTCTTGCGCTTTGCGATATGCTCTTCATCACCCTTCAGCTCCGCTTTGGCCTTCCTCGCCAAATCTTCTTGGACTTGCCTGTCCAAATCCCTCAACGCCTCCTCCTCCTTTTCCTTCTCGGCCTGGAGCTTGGCAAGCCTGAGTCGATCCTCTTCCTTTCGCTTGGCCTCTCTGGCAGCACTCGCTTCCAACATTAGGGCTCGACGTTCGGCTGCTGTAGGCATGGTGGTGGTAGTAGTTGAGGTGCTTCGTGGTTCGATTATAATATTATCCCGAGAACCTGCACTACCGTGACATAGCCACAGCCGCGTGAAATTTCACGTGGTTGTGGCTGTCACGGTATTAAATCACAGCTTTCCCAGGATAATCTTCAATCTCGAACCACCAACTACCACCACACCATGCCTACAGCAGCCGAACGTCGAGCCCTAATGTTGGAAGCGAGTGCTGCCAGAGAGGCCAAGCGAAAGGAAGAGGATCGACTCAGGCTTGCCAAGCTCCAGGCCGAGAAGGAAAAGGAGGAGGAGGCACTGAGGGATTTGGACAGGCAAATCCAGATGGAAGAGGAGAAGGAGCGTATCGCCGAAGCGGAGCGTATCGCCGAAGCGGAGCGTATCGCGAGGACCCGGGGCAGCAGTGAGACTTTTACTAATGCCGTGGTTAATATGATATGCTAACGCAAAAAAGACAAGGGGCTTAAGGCGTTAACGGGCGATGCGCGTTGTGGGGGTTGTGTGAGTTTGAAGAGCGAGTGCAAAGTGGACATGGTCGCCTTCCGGAAGTGGGATGCGGATGTGGAAGCGGGGAAGAAGGCCCCCGACGGAGTTGTGTGTGAGGAGTGCGATCGGAGAGGGATCCTTTGCGAACTCCCGCAAATGAGGTTACGGGTCGCTAACAAAAGGAAAATAGCCAGTGCGGCAGCGGATGAGGAAGTGGGCAAGAAGAAGCCGCGCAAAGGCGACACGAGCGACACGAGCGGACCCACCTGGGTGGAGGCGCTTCTCACCATGCATAGGGACTTGTTGAAGGAATTGAAGGCGAGTGCGGCTGAGCAGAAGCGGGCCGCGTACGAGCAGGAGCGGATTGCGGAAGCGTTGATCCACATAGCGCAGAAGATGAATCAACCTCCGCAATCGGATTCTAGTGACGATGATGATGAGGTGGAAGAGGAATTGGACGAGATGCAGGGCGAGGAGTCTGGGGAACGCGTGCCGTTCACGATGAGTATGGAGGTGTAACCTAGCACGTGCGGCGGGATTTTTAAATTTGAATGGCAACTCAGACTCGGATACACGAATGGCTACTCAGACTCGGGATGTACTTACTATTGAAAGTGCCGAGGGAAATTGCTTCCGCCGCAATTCCCTTCGCAGCTCCGAAATCTGACACGTGGCAGCCCGCTCGGCATGGCATCTTAGTTCCAATGACTACCAACTAACCATTCCGGTTCCGTTCGTTCCATTCTTCCAATGAATTGCTCAAGACACTTCAAATTGTATGTGATCAGGTTATTTATAATGATTCGTATAACGCCGGAAGCTCTTTTATTCCGATCTGAACTGAAGTCGCCATTTCCGACAGACTTGTTGTGTAGGAATACGAGGCTGTTCTTAGCGATGATGCAAGATGCAGCACCTTCGTCTTCGGCCTTGTACTATGTATTCGGTCTCCTCCTTTAGCGAGTCTTGTCGTAATGTGGTCTTGTGGGAACCGAACTCACGACCGCGTGACGCACCTAACCGTGCCGCAGAGAGTGCCGCTTACTCAATAAATAATATTATCAATGCGAATCACGTGTGGGAAAACATCTTCGTGTCATCACCACCATGTCTAACCTGGAGAAAAACA
>Ga0307517_10004469_pt1 | contig 21467 bp, 19 predicted proteins | sample 23_EM_MG_FD_194515 | JGI IMG/M metagenome (GOLD analysis project Ga0307517, IMG submission 194515) | Populus trichocarpa ectomycorrhiza microbial communities from riparian zone in the Pacific Northwest, United States - 23_EM | ecosystem: Host-associated > Plants > Roots > Unclassified | place... | reverse complement strand
CCCCCCCCCCCCCCCCCTCCTTTACCGTCTCCGTTGCTGACCAGACTAAGATCCGCCAAAATCTGTCCATAAAGCTTCGCGACGGTAGTCTTTCCGGTACCAGGGTTTCCCAAGAACACACGATTCAACGAGACTTCCGTAGGCTTCTTCTCCGCAAGCTCTCTCTGATAGTTGGTCGTGATGCGGTCCATCGAATTCCTGACCGACTCCTTCACAGATCCCAGACCGGTGAGCTCCTGGAGTTCCTTCCATGCGCTGCACTCAGGAAGCGCTGTCGACGGGTCGGGTCCGATGAGATCCTCCTTCTTGATGAGGAAATCGTCTGGTCTGATACCTTCCCTCCTTTCCTTCGAGAGCCTGGCAGCTTGACGTTCCGTGATCTTGGAGAAGAGGAGTTGCAAATCACGAGCATTCCCGAACCCTTCTCTACCTCGACCACGTCCGAGTCTCCTGGTGGCAATCCGACAGTACAGGCCCCGGGTATCATCCTCCACCTTCATACGCTTGTTCCACTTCTTCTCGATCTGTTGTTCGAGCATGAGAAGAAGCTCGTCGTCTTCGTAGTCCGTGAAGCGGAGTTTATAAGGAACACGACTCGGGAGACCAGGGTTGTATTCGAAGAACTTCTCCATCTGCTTGTTATACCCAGCGAGAATGAATACCAGCTTTCCGATATTGTTCTCCATTTCCGCCAACAAGTAGTCCAGGACCGGGCCACCACCGGAATTGTGTTGGGAGGTGAGTTGATATGCCTCGTCGATGAAGATGCAGCCTCCGCCGGTCTTGAGTGTATCCTCGACCATCTTCTTAGCACCAGGGACTCCCTCGTTTCCGAGTTTTGCCCCGGTGGTTTCCACGAACTGATCACCCGGAAGAACATCCACGGAAGCCAGGAATTTGGCATAGTGCCTCGCCACGGTAGTTTTTCCTGTGGGGTGGAGTTAGCGGCTATCGCGTTTCGAGCAACCGAACGAGCAATACCTGTCCCCGGGTTCCCAAGAAGCACAACGTTGAACCGCTCCTTAGAGAGAGATGTACCCTGGCGCACGTTGACATCAACCTTGTCCATTATCTTGAGCACCTGCTGTTTAACCGGCTCCAAGCCAATCATCTCCATGATCGCGTCGATGTGGGGATTCACGACGCCGTCAGTATCCTTCCGACGCTGCCAATCGGACTGGGCCTCGGATGGCTTCTGCTTCTCGGTCTCACCCTTCCCAGAGTTCGTGTCGAGTGATGGTTGCTTGGGTGGTGTACCCGTGAGAGTGTTCACCGCAGATTTGAAGGTATTGATGACAGACGCAGCGATGGAGCTGGAAGACGCGGCAGCTTGTTCAGCAGTCCTCTTCACCTCATCATCCTTCCTCTTTTTGTCCGCCTCAGCCTTCTGCCGCAATCTCTCTTCCGCGTCCTTCACATCCTGCTCCTGCTGCTTCAGAGCCGCCTCCCTCTCCTTCGCAAGCAGGAAATCTTTCTGAGCCTGGATCTGAGCATCCAGCTTTTCCCTAATGTTGGCCATCTTCTCGTCGTGCGCTTGCTGTTCCGCATCCCTCTTCTTCTGTAACTCAAAGTCCTTCTGCAGCTTCTCTGTGGAACGTTTCGCGTCTCGTTCGCATATCCAACAAGCTAGAGGTTTCTTCTGGTGGCACTTGAAGGTTTGGGCATGGCCGTTGGCACAGGTTGAAGTTAGGACTTCCTCGCAGAGCATCTTTGAGTGATCGCTAAGCTGGTGACACTTTGATTGGCAAGAGTGAATTCCGCAGTTCAGTTTCTCTCCACTAAGTGAAATTCAATTGGGGTTAGACACTCGTGCTATGAAATGCACACAAAGAATAACCAACCAAGGCTCTTGGCATCCACCATCCGGACAGTCCGTGTCAAACTGTTTAGGGTTCTTCGCCACAGAAACTCGATCCGGATGCCGGAAGCACTTGACAGGCAATCCCTCGTAGATATGTCCGTTCGCCCTGAGCATCTTGAACAACCTAGTCCACAACTCCCCACCTTTTCGGGATCCGATGAAGGTATCCGCGTTTCCAATCATGATCAGAGCATTTCGGGCTCGAGAGAGTAAGACATTGAGACGTTCCGGAGAGTGCATGAACCCGATGTCGTGGTCAGAATTGCTGCGGGTAAGGGTTGCGATTACGATGTCGCTCTCTTCTCCCTGGTAGTTATCTGAGAGGGAGAGGAAAAGCTTCAGTATCATCCTTCAGTGGATGAAAACAACAGAAAGGTTGCGCACCGATGGTTGCCAACCTCAACGGATTCTTCGCAATCTTTGCGGCTGCAGCAGGCATCAACCCAGCCTTGACAAGATCAAACGAGTCCAAGTCATTGAGAACAGGATCGTTCTCCGATTTCAGCACATCCTGGAGGTTATTGAGTTGTCCCAAATACGGCGTCAAGACGACCAGCTTCTCCGACCCATATCCGTTCTGTGCCAAATACCGTACAATCCTCAGAACCATCTGCGCCTCGTAGCTGTTCCGTTTAGATGTCTTCGAGCCAAGGTCCCTTCGATCTGCGACTTGAGCATCTTCGTCCTCCGGGTGGTCGTGGTTGATGAATACGATGTTGTCGCGAAGGCCACGGATGTCCGGACGATTTTTGGTGGAAGGAGCGTCGACGAGGTCCGGGTATGTTAGCTTGCGAACGAGGGCCGAAATCTCTGGTCGCATACGGTGTTGTGCCTGGAGAGTTTCGTGAGGGAATCCCTTCACGACTAACCGCTCGAAAAGCGAAACGTTCAGATTGTAACCGTTACCCCTCTCAAGTGTAAGAGCGTAGCTGTTAACCTTGGGTCGTAGTTGTCTGCAATAGTCATCAGTATACTCACGCCAAACAAACAAGAAAGGAATGCTGACTTATGGTCACCGATCAAAATTAACTGGTCCGTCTTCGGACCCAGCGCGGTCAAAACATGGCTCTCCAAAATCTCTCCAGCCTCCTCCACAAGAACGACTGTCGGGGAAGCAGCGCGGATTCGTTCACCGTGCTTAGCAGCTCCAGTCGTTGTGCAAGCGATGATCCTCTTTTCGTTCAAAATAGCCTCCGTCTTCCTCCCGTACATTCGGTCAATTGACGCCAAACAGCTGTTATACGCCTCTCCAGTGTCATACACGTGGCCGACCTGTTCCTTGAAGAGAGCATCCTGCCACGTCTTCACCTTTTCCTTGCGTTCCGTGTACGACATCGACCATATGTTGAACGCCTTCACAACGTTTTCGTGGTAGCTGAGGAACCCCGCGTTGCGACCCTTCATCCACTGGTCAAGAAGGTAGAAATCGTGAATAGGTCTCCCATTCCTGCCAATGAGCTTGCGACCATCGTGAGCCTTGGGGATCGCAAACGCTTCGAAGTACTGGGGATCCTCGAACTCGATGTATCCGAGCAACTGGGGGTTTTGGACGTAAGCGGACTTATATGCGTCGAAAGTTTTCTGGAGTTCCGTGCAGTTCTCTTCCCGGAGGTTCTTGATCTGGTCAATAGCCACGAATTCCATTTTGGGCGTCCTGTAATTCGTCCTCTGTTTCTCGAGTTGAAGGGGTTCAGTGGCCGTGGTGGCTTTTCCGCCCAAGCGAACGATGCTCGACTGGGGGATGCCGATCTTCATGAGATCCTCGAGGAATTGGTCGAGCGCGTGGTTCGTATAACAACAGACAAGGATCTTGCTCTTTGTCTGATCATGGAGGACCTTGGCCAACAGCGCTCCGATGAAAGATTTCCCGGTTCCTGTTCGTCCAACCACTTAGCAACACAGAAGATGAAGATTCCGGTCCGAACAGACAGACTCACCGGGTGGACCTTGGATTAATGAAACCTTCTGGGTAAGCCCTGCTACGAGGGAAGCCGCTTGTTTCTCATCAAGCTTCACGGGAAAGGATGTTCGAAGGTATGGCTGAAGTTCGCAACCAGGGTCCAACTCGAGAGCGGTAACGATGTCAGGCTCATCGAAAGAAGGAGGTCGAGTGGGGCTACCCTTGTCCCAGAAAAGCAGCTCTTCCGCAAGTGGTATATCCTTGATGTTTTGTATCGCCTTGAGGACAGGCTCGTAGGCAAAAAGCGCGGTATCGATCTGGACCATCTTCACGTTATTCGCGGTCTTGAGCCGAGTGAGTACATTGACAGTACTAGCTTCTCCTTCCAACTGGACGACGAAAACAGGAGGTTGCTTGGAGAGGAGGTCTTCGTCCCTGTGGATAGAAGCAAATCCAATGACCTTGTCGTTGATGAGGATGCAAGCCATCGACCCATGTTTCGCGAACCGTCGGTGGTTCTGCAAAGCGGCCTTCCGGTCCTTGGGTTTGACACCGTTGAAGATCCACAAGTCGTGTGCACATTCCAGCTGGATCCCCCACTTGACTCGACGGTCCGGAGTCCCGCAGTACAGGTCCAATAGCTTCAAACCGTTGACAACCAGCCCCATCCGGTGTCCCTTCTTCTTCCCCTGCGCAATCTCCAACTCTTCCCTCATATCGTGCACCATGTCCTCGCGGAGGAGACGAAACCCATTGTCTAGGTAGGTTCCGACTCGTGTATCGATGGTTGCGGGGTCGTCCAGCTCGTCACTAGCTCGATAGAATGGTTGTTCTTTTGAAGTGATCTCGTCGGCGGTGGGGAGAATGACAATTTTTCTGAAGTCCTCGAAGTCGTTGTCATGTCGTCCTCCAGGTCCATGATCCCCAGTGATAAGTACGCCGACGTTATGGGCAGAAACGATGTGTCTGATTTTGTGTGCAATGGTTCGAATGTCGTTGTTCTGGGAAGCAGCCAAAGAATCGACGACGGTCGTGTCCTGTGCGACTGGGCGGTATGGGTCGGCTTCATCACCGGGCAAGGAAACAAGCTGAAGCAACAACCACGCAAAACAGAGCGTAGCTGGTTCTTGCAACTTCCCTCCCTTGAATGCAAGGACAAACTCGTCCCAGAAAATCGGAGGATTAACGATCTTGGTGATGATTTGCTGTAAATATCGACCTCCACCGAGATCCTTCAGTTCCGGAGGTTGAAAGTAGGTCAGGACCCTAGTGCCGAGTCCGTTCATGAAGGCGGGGGAGATATCCATCCGCATCACGCTTTGGATCGCCTTAAGACCTTCTCTGGAGTTGTTTAGCTTGTGGACGCAACCAGCGGCGTCAGGTTGCATGCACAAGCCCTCGACGAAGAGTGAAGATGTGTGTGGCGTGAGGGTTTTCCGACCCTGGATGACATCCTCGAAGTTCCTTTGGAGTCGTGTTGCGCGCGCGTCCATCTTGATACCGATGACCAACGCCGCGATGCACGTATTGCGGAGGTAGATGTGGTGGTAGGTGTTGGTCAAGGTGGTTTGAAAAGTGTGGCGGGTTGGGATACTCCATGTGGCTGCATCGCGGGGTTTTGACGATCTACCTGCCTAAATAGTCAATCAATTCAAAGACGTGCACGGATACGCGGGATGGCCAACCTACTCGCTGCACTTCAGGCCTTGAGTGGGAGAATGCTTTAGATGGAAGATGCGAACAAGTTCACAGCAGTGCACTTGCCCGAAGATTGTGGCGGGAGTTCCTGTAACACATTGCACCACTGGTCGATCAGGGATTCCTGAATGGGCTCCGGTACCATTGATTGAATCTGCCCATTCCCCTTGCAGGCTTCTCCGTAGAAGATGAAGGACCCGGAAGGTCAGGGCTTTGGTTCTACGTCGATAAGAAGCCGCAAACCGATCCATCTGGCTTAGCTATGTACGGGATTTCCCACTTTCCACAACCAAAAACAACATCGGGCTCTAAGCCTCGGAGTACTTCGCGTAGAAGGAACTCGCAAGCAACTTAAGCATGGGTACTCGAATGCCTGAGCTGAGGAAAGGAAGGCGATTAACTACAACTGAACAGTCTGAATGTACAAATCGACTCACGACCTTCGCAATCGGTGATCGGACACCGATAAGCTTAGTCTCGTAGCCTCGGACGCATCGAAGGGTACGTATAATTACGAGAAGCGAGGGTATTGAGACTATGTGTCCTATCGCAGTTTCGAAGCCCAGATGAACGTGTCGAGGCTACAAAAACGGGTTAAGACGACACCAGGGAGAAGTCTGTAGAATCTCGGACTCAGTTGGGTGTACCCCGCAGAAGCGGTTGTCGGCAAACCGCCACAGGCGCCTGATGGGTATCGGCTTTCGGAACGGGCTCGCCTGGGGATCCGGGAGACCCTAACAAAAGGGCACGAACGGGTGGATGTATGCGTCCAGTATTCCGACGCTGTCAATTGCGGATGTATACCAGGTATAGCTCTGGAAACCATAGTGAGAACAAAGTCGCATAAGTCGATTGCAAGGCATCTCGAATACAGAAAAACACGGTACCCCATTTATTCGATCAGAAATCGTTCCGTATCCGTCGCGGCGGGGCACCGTCGTAGAAACGCGATATTTAGGCCACGTTCAAAAGTTCGGAGGAGGGGCCGGGGAGGGAAGCAAATACTTGCGAGGTTGGGGAAAGGGGGTTCATTATGATCTTCGGAGCGCGACTTGCGGGTTCTCGACCTCGGTGCCGCCTGGTGGGAAGGCTGATTGGCGAATTCAACGACGGGCCGTGAGTGTAAAACGCGACGCGGTTACTCATCACGACTCCCGGTCTAAGCAAAGGCAACTAGGATACCGACGCTGGCGACCGGCCGCTTCCTGGGCATCCCCAGAATCGCCCGGGGATTTTCAATTTCGGGTGAGCGGAGGCATTTCAGTTGGTAACCGGTAACGATCCATCACGGTAATCCAGCATCTTGAGCATTGGGGCTTGAAGATCATCAGCCAGATGAATGAACGGAAACAAGAGGGTGAGCGCGTGCTGGCAAGAGCCGATCGAGCCGGTGAACACGCTTCGGGGCTCATCAGGAAAATGCCGAGTTAGCTTGCAAGAAAATGTAAGCACCTGGAATAATGGGAGGTACCGTAGAAGCGCTTCGATTGCACACAATTGCATGGAATCCGACTCGAGATTTTCCTGATGCTTGCAATCGTAGCACAACTCCAAACATTCGAGCTCGTTCAGGGATAAATATGAATTACATATAGTATTACATGGAGATGGTACAGGATGTTCTACACGTCTAGGGAATGAATCCGAACAGAGGGTGTCGTATTGATATAACTTTTGGAAGAAAAATAAGGGTCAAGTGTCACGGGCCTGCATAGCGCAGGGGGGATATCATATATAAGAACAAGCCGAAGGAGCTTAAGCCGCTACCACAGGGCAGTACTCGCTTGCTAATGCAGCAATGAGTTTTTGATTCCGCGTCCACTGTGATTGGGATTGCGAACTCTGTCGCATGTGGTGGCGGTCGAGATGTTCTGACGTTTCGCACTTGACGAACTGCATCGTCTTTTCTGAATCGCAAGGGGTGCGTGGAGATGACGAAGCAGAAGAGCTGGAGTCGTCACTGTCATACGAGATGGGGTCGAGGGTGAACGTTGGACACCGAGTGGGACGGGAGGGCGAGGACGCGGCGTGTTGTACCCGAGGATAGAGAGCAATGATGGCAGGGTAGAGGTTGGCAATTTCGTCCTCGCTAACCGTCAGATCCCAATCAAGGACGTCCAAAAACTCGCGTTCGATCCTGCCGACATCGCGCTTTCCGAAGATGCCGGTAGCGATCGCCCAGTGGACGTTTTGGAGAGTAGAATCATTCGTAAACTGAATCAAGAGATCAGGATCAGGATTCTCTCGCCTCAGCGGGATGATGATCTGAAACACGCATACCTTTGAGGCGAGCATGAGAGCACCAAGAAAGACGCGGTGGAGGGCCCATTCCTCAGCTTCGACGGAGAGGTGAGGTCGTGAGCGGTAGATGTAGACGAGGGTGACGAGGAGAACGGCAGTCGGAATTTCCGCCCGACCGATCACGTTGACGGCGAACTCCGAAAAGCCGGCGGTGTCGCGCCGGCCACGAGAAGAGGAGGAGGGCCCGACGGCCTGGTTTACTGTGGCAACTGTCTCTCGAACGATGTGTTCTATTGTGGCTGTCAGTGGCTCTGCTATGCTCGCTTGGTTGCAGCTTGACACTGACCGACTAGATTCCTGTTGACACGAAGCTTGGTGAGCTCGAGCACGGTCTTGGAGTGCTTGGAGGCTTCGATCTGGGAGGCGGGGTGGATGTGCATCATGGCCGGAGGGTAGGAGAAGACGAAGCACGAGGAGGCGGGGAATTTGAGCCAGAGGGAGAAGATGGCCGAAGATTTATATACCTTTGCGGTCTTGTTCGCGTTTTCGCGCGAGCCGCGGGGGCGGGACCAGGTACGGCGTGTGACTGCTTGCTGTACATCTCGACAATGATCTCCTTTCGTCCCGCAAACTGTTTTGTGATCATCACCTCCGTTAACCACGCGCCCCCATTCTGGGCGAAACTTACGTACCTCGACCGCTCCCGGGATATCCGAACGGCAATTCTCACCCGCATCCCCGCACTTCCTCGTTCTACCCGTGCAGCGAAACGCCGTTTCACGAACAGGGGGTTCATTTCTTATAAACCACTTCTGCTGCGTTACCGTCTTCCCTGCGTACCCCCCACGCCTCCGCTCCGGCAGGGGGATCGTTCCGGCCTCACTCAAACCCCCTTGGGCGAAGCAGTCTGCCTCAAACCCAGGGGACCATTCAACTCAGACGCCCACTACACTTGTAAGGCCACCACCCATTGGCCCGGCCCATCACGTCCGCCGCATTCAGCCTGTCTAGGCCTGATTGGCCCTCGAACGCAAAATTCGCCGGCTTCTTATCGTCGGCTATCTTCAATTGGACACCATCCTATCAGAACGCCCATTTGTTGAACCGTCACTTGTTGGCAATGCCGTTCCTCAATTGTGCATACATGTTATCCCCACCCGCGGTAGAGCGGCACCTATGCCACAACTCGAACAGGGCAGGGGTGTCGGCGGACGCCAACTTACTACCACCATATCTCCGGCCCTGCGCAGCCCGCTTCCCATTCCATAGACCCTGGATTCATGAGCATATGTTACGGTCACTTTGACCCCAGAAAAACAAGCCTGGTTCAATCAGGCTCGGCCTCCTCGACATACAGTTTTGTGTATGACAGCTTTCGTCCTCTCACCTCGTGTCGCACCTCTACCTCCTCCCTTCGACATCATAACTCAGTCTAGCGCAGGAGCAAGTGTCGTGCTTCGCGGACTGATCGGCGTTAGGCATTGACGCTCACTGTCCCTTCGCCGGCGCAAAACCCAATGGTAATCCTCGAAATCTTCCCACCGAACTTCAAAACCCGCACCGTGTATCCCGGACAATTTTGAGCTTCTGATCCACGTGATGGCTGGGCGCACCGAAGGGTGCGTTTAAATCAGAGCTTTTGTTGAATAATTTCCTACGATGACCTCGGAATGTCACAGGCTCATAGGGGTCGTCGTATAGCCGTGGTAAAAGCGTATCGTTTGCTATATATCGCGCTTATCAGTTATCGGTTTGGTGCGCTTGCTCCTTATCTACTCCCTCTGCCCACCCGACGAACCTACCTCCGCCCAACGGATGTGATGCTGTGATGCCTATGACGAACATAAACATTCGATTTACCCTGTCTGCGGCATGTTCAACGCCGTGTACGTCGGATCCCGTGGTGTCTACTCGGTGCTTGGACCCCCGAATGACCAGCGGTACCTGACGACATTGGGTGTCCCCCATGTGTTCCTGGCTTTTTACCCCAGAGAACGTGGTCCATTCATCCTACCTTTGTCTCAAACGATACTCCGGCTTCCGCTTGTCCCCAATACGATTGACCCCGGACTCCCATCCTCCCGCTCCAACTAATCCAAGACCCGAGGATGCTGTATCGCACATTGAGGATCTCACTTCCTCTTTTGGTTCTTTCCTCGTTGTAATACTCTGTTGATCTGCGTTCTAAACCGCGGAGCGCTTGGAGGGGTCGATCAATATCGGTCATTTATGTCCACGATAACGGCGAGTTCCCCGAAGTCCGTCTACCCCGGATATGCTTATTTCTCGTGATATTTGATTTCGACGTTTCCTTGCAACAGGTCTCGGCTCTTAACCCTTGTGTCCCTTTTCGACTGCGGGTATACATGCGGGTCCGCCGATTTCTCCCCTCTCGGGAAGTGGCCATCACTCTCTTTGCTTGATTGCATACTGATTGACATTTTTGCGCACGAGTGTACCTACTCCCCGATCTCCGATATGACGAAGCCGATGCAAATCGCTGATGACGTCGTTCTCCTTGCTCCTTGCTCTAGACCTGGTACCCCGATGACCATGGCTGTTCTCCCGTCTTTGCTTCTGACGCTGTCGACATGTAGATCTCTATCTGACATGAACACCGTGATGCGATCTCACAAGGAATCTGATTCATATTATTTGCAACGCCCTCGCTCTTCCATGTTTTGATCGTATGAGTCTAGTGCGCTTCTTTTCTGGCCATGTTGGAGATGGATCTGCTTGGCTGCATCGGACAAGCTTAGCAAACCCCGTGTCGGGGTATGTATAGGTACGCGTTTCCATGGCGCCAACGTACATAGGTTAGTCGCCGCCTTCTACTCTCCGCCCCGCCCTCCCCCTCTCTTTTACCTTCACTGGATCGGTTCGTGTGCTAACCCTAGATTATCTCAGCTCGCGATCACCTGTACGGTGCTACGCGCCTGCTATTATTACCGCTACGTCCCAGCGGGTGAAGTTTAGATCTCTGGATGCTATGCGTCGGGTGATCGTCATTCCCTCCCAACTCCGACGTGGACGGGAGAGGGTGACGCGGACGTGGGAGATGTCGGGATAACGTTCGGTTCTCTGAGTAAGCCAACACGGTTTGTAATGGCTGGGGTTTTCTTCTTCCCCCACATTGCTTTCTAATTTTAGGGGTACTCGTCGAGCTCGCGTGCCCTTCAGTGTTCAGGTCGGTAACGCAACCTCCACAATCTCTTACGGGGGGCTCGGGGCTTACTCAATCTTGTTTCAGCGTTGTTCTATCGCTCTATTTTCCAATACGTTTCCTCGCAGTTATGTTTCCACACTGTTCCCGAAAGAAAATAACATTACCCCCTAATCGTGGCTTCCGGAGGTCTTTGTCCTTTCTGTGCCCTGGGCGCTTTGCTTCGGAGCCGGGAGCTTCCGGCTCGGTGTGATTGGTTCAAGACTTGGAGGCGCCGGAATCGTTCGGCGCCTGAGCGGCTCCTGGTTTCTGGGCCAATCACAGCCGTTACTGGGACACGTCTCAATGCTCACTCACCCCATTTGGTGGCCAGCTTGAACATTGGAGGTGATGGTGCTATGGTAGTCACGAACTAATTATCAGTACGACCGTATCGCTCTCTTCACTACCTCCACAATTAAACGAGTTCCCCAATGTCGGGTCGGGAAAACTGGTGCATCAACTACGAATTATTTATGGGTTTCGAGGACTTTGATATCCACGTCGACTATGGTCCCAATTACGTCCGTTCCAGCGTGCCGTTTGGTCCAACCTAGTGATCTTGGCCCGAGGGAAACTGCTCGGTGAAACTATCGATTGGGAAGGCCGGCGTCCATGAATGAGTAACGGGACATGCAGAAGGGCGGATCGTTTCGACGCATCGCCTTGGTGCTGTCTGGATTAATTTCGAAGTTGGCATCGAGTGTTCGCCACTGAACTGACGTCGTCGACAGGACCCTTCATCCCAACAATTCGCACAGACTGACCATTAGTACCTGTGAACGTAACCACGGACCACAGAAAGGAAAAAAAAAAATATTAACAACCCAGTGTGCCTGATATTGCAGGGGTCTGTTTGGGTTCTGTGAGGAAGCGGGTGGTGTGTACGGATGTTACCAGGGTTGTTGGGTTCAAGTTGAAATCGGTACCAGTCGGGGTCCTGGGGCCTGCAGAAGGTGAGACTGGTTGCCAGATAAAACGTGCGCGTGATAGCGAAAAGGCTTGGCGCTTCGTCCGGGGCGGGCTGTACCCTGCTGTTCCTTGCACCAAAACCGGTGTAGCATCCGTCAAGTGTCACGTCGAATGGTACCAGGGGTGGTTGAATTTCAGGCACCCGAACGTTGGTGGAACAGATGACTGGAGTGTTGTTCGTACGAACCAGAGACAAGCCGATGTTCGGTGGTCCGGTACTTGAGAGACAGGACCGGCCCAAAAATGGTGTTTTCGCCGGTTGTTCACACGTAAGTTTCTGCAGAGTTGCGAATGGTGCCAAGGATAGCAAGCCCCGACACTTACAAACGTGCCTACCCGACCACCTCGGGCACCATAAAATAGGATGTCTGGCCTCTCTAGAGCCGCAAGGCAGTGATCGATGGGGGCGACCAGATATTTGCAAGGAATGTGATAAGCAGAAGAAATACATACATATGCGACTACGCTCGCGTAGAGAACCGCCACTTACGAAGCCCCCCCCAACTGATCGCACTTGCGGTGGTGTGCAAGGACACCCTTCTCACTATGGCTTTGGCGGGGATGGGGTTAATGTTTTCGAAGATTATCCGTCGCCCGACCTTCCATCCGGTCGAACCACTCCTCTAGCCGGGTGTAGGGGTCGGCGGGCTGGTATCCACGATGTTCAGTACGCTGCTTCGCATATGAGCGGGCTGAAAAGCGGAGGGTTCCCCATTACCTCATGACAAACACAGCTTCTTCACGACCACCAATTGGTCGTATGACCCCCATTCAACAGTTAACACGACACAAGTTTCTCTCCATCCCAACCACTGCTGGGGAGCCAGTTTAGTTCCGCAAAAGTTCACCCAGGAACCCTCCGGGCACCTTCAAAGGATCGAGGCCTTCGAAAATCGCTGGATACGCACTACGGACGTTCTCGAGTGCCTGAGATCAGACAGCAGACATCTCGTAGTTTTCCATGATTCAGAGAGATGGGAATATGGCGAAGTCCGGTACTGGGAACGAACTGGAATAGTGTGTAGACATATTCCGGGATACCTTACACCACAACAGCGACCATCCTCGGAGAATCGGTAGGTATCCGATGTTGGCGGCGACCAGGTATGAGCCGAGCGGAATGTTACCGTCTGAGATTGCGGCGAATAGATAAGCGAGAGTGGTGAGGCGTCACAATATGCGGTTACTGACCAAATTTAACGTATGCGGTCGCAGCCCCTGGCGGTACAGTTGGCATGTTACATTCACGCGAGGAAGCACAGATGCCCTGATGGCGTTGGCGCGATTCGGCTTGGGATGTGCCGCCGTACAGATCTCGAGATGTCCAACCCCTAGATAATGTATCGGCTAAAAAGCCCAATTATAAAGTACGAATCCCTTCGGGCCTCGTAATTCTGCGGCAGAGGTGAGCCGGCCCGAGCAGCGGTATTCAGATATACGTTGCTGTAGAGCGAACCCAGGTCGGTTCGGTAGGACCGCATGACGTTTTTTACAAAATGACAACCTTTGATGCGTAATGGAGAAGAGGAAAATAGCTCTCCGAAATGCTTGTCGGGAAAAAAGTAACTCATGTGCGACAAGAGAGTACCAGTAGGGGTGCCATCCCCAAGCATCTATCATCTGGCTTTTCAGGGCCTGTGAAACCTCTTGATCGTAGCTTTGAACACTTTCCCAGCATTGCGCCCCCACACACCAGGAACCCACCCCTCCCCTGGATCTGCTGTTTGCGGTGGATGTGCGTTCGATGATTCTGACACGGTGGAAGCACAGTTAAAGATGAGCTTGTGATGAAATGGAGAGAACGTACCGGATTCACTCGTTGTGGTATCCGACTGATCATCGCTATCTGCCTCCGCATCCCCATCCAAGCTAAGGGGAGTTGGCATCAACGCGGACGGATTTCCCCCCAGGCCCAGAAGCACACCTCTGGCACTTATCCGGTCACGCGGCCAAGGCTTCCAACAAAGTTTCAATACCCTCCATACGCTATCCGTGAACAGTGACCCTTCCTCTCCTTGAGGCCTCACAGGGCGTTCACCATCCAGGACCTTCCGAATGACAACGGGGTTCCCAGAGTGACCAAACGGTGAGTTCCCACTGAGAACTTCGTATATAACCATCCCCAGCGCGTAACAATCGGATTCCTTCGTTGGACGAATCTTGTTCAAATCGAAACTTTCCGGGTCGAGGAGTTCTGGGCTCATCCATTGGATTGTGCCACCCTCTATGCATGAGGATATAATGGTTGACTGGTCCGAGGTTATTGTGAGCAGGCTGAAGTCCGCTAAACGCGCGTGCCCATCGTTATCGACCAGGATGTTTCCCTTGGTGCGAGTGAGCTCACGCGAAACGGTAACTATAAGGTTCGGAAACATACTCCTTTAAGATCCCCGTGAACGATCCCTTGCTCGTGCATGTAGCTCAGCCCCCTTGTGACTTCTGTTAGCTACAGTTACCGTGTGATCGTCAATGACAAGTGAAGAGAAGGAAGTTGAATGAAAAACATACGAGTCCCAGCCGATCCGCGTTAATATCCGCCTTGACAAATTCTTTGATGTTACCTTTCACCATCCACTCCGACACCATCACGAACTGCATCCCGGTCATGGTCACGCCTAACAACGGTAAGATGTTTGGATGGCGAAGGGCTTTCCATGTCATGACCTCCCTGCAGAACCTCTGTATGGAATGGCATCAGTTGAATACACACAATAGGTAGCGGACACCAACTTTTTTGATCTGCTCAAAGTCATTCGTTAGATATATCCTCAAAACCTTGGACGCAACCTCCCGGCCTTCATGCCGACCCTTCCACACGTCCGCAAACCCACCACGGCACAATGGCATCTCCTTTGGGTCGTAACAGAGCGGCATTGACAGCTGACTCGGAATTAGGGCCTGGCGACCGCAAATCCTGTATAGAGAACGCAGACACCTTCCGCGGACTTTTTGCGGGAGGCTATCCAACGCCTGACCGACAAAACGCACAAGGTTTAGTGGGACAGCTCATTCTTTGGAGATGAAAGAGTATGGAGACGCACCTCGTATATTACGTCGATGAAGGCCTGTGCGTCATCCCCTGAGAGATGTCTGACAACCTTGGCCTCGTCATGGTCGGAGAAGATGGACGTTATCAGAGAGATGCATTCATTGGTGGAAATGGGGTTGCTGATCAGCCGTTTCCAGGCTGGAGGCTCCCTACACGAAAACACGATGAAACTAACGAACGGATGGTCGGCGGAATGAACGGACAACTGACGGAGTGATGATAATTTGCAAGGCTTCCGAAACCTGCGGGCGTAAGTGAGGGTCCTGGTCCCAGCAGCGTTGCATCAACGTCCACAGCTGGTCTGTGAGGGCAGGATGTGTCGGCCGCGGCGGGCGCTTGCCACTCATTATGGCTAACGTAGCTACTGCAGGTCGGCTATTATTGAACGGAATCGCACCAGTGAACACCTGTGTTGGTGCGGATCGTCAGTGAGTCAAGTGCCGACAGATAATAAGCCGTCCAGGACGCACCTCGATCATGATCATCGCGAAAGAAAATACATCAGACGCTTTGCTGTATGTCCCCGTCTCGTTCAGGATCTCCGGCGCAGTCCATTGCGTGGTATTACCCTGATCACCCGGGACGACCCGCGTGAAATCCGGGTTTTGAACGACCGTGGCCTGGCTGAAATCTGTGATCCGCGCACGGCCAGCGCCATCCACAAGAACGTTTGACTGGACAGTTACCGGTAAGGTGGTGGAACAGCGTTTGGGGGAATTACGTACACCTCTGAGATCACCATGAACTATGTTGCGGGAGTGGAGAAATCGTAGGCCTTCGGCCACATCACACAGCTGATGGCGGAAATAAGCGCGGGTCCAAACGTAACGGGAGGGAAGCATACCAGGTTAAGCCCATCTGCATCGGGATGTTTCTTGATGTATTCCGTCAGATCCCCGCCGGGCATCCATTCCGAGATAAGCTGGAGAGGGAGTGAAATGACACCAAGGAGGGGGACGATGTGTTGATGATGTGAGCGTTTCCACACCACAGCCTCTTGGTAGAGGGTCTGTGTGATCTCATTAATAGCGGCATGCAGGAAAGAAACGGGATGATGTACTTTAATCGCTTTCCCGGGACCGTCCTTGGAATATACCCTACCACGTTTGACGCAAACCCTTGAACCGTTGAAAGTCCCTTCGTACAAATCGCCGGAACCTCCCGAGGCGACAGGCTGACGATCTACAACCAAAGGTACTGATGAAAGAGTATACGAGGTCGGAAGTATCATTCCAGTGCCACATATATGTCTAAGTTCGCGTAGGCATGTGTAAAAGCCCGGACTGGCGGGATCGAGACTATCGAGAGCCTATGATGACTTCAGCGGAGAGTGAGGAAGTGCGATGGACTACGTGCCTTATCCAAATAGTCGACGAGCGACATTAAATCCTCGTTACCAAGGGCCTGCACCCATTGCTTGTACTCCTCCCCATAGAGGATGTCGTTGAGTTGGTCGTGAAACCCGGACGACGATTCGTCCAGGTGATGAAGTCGTCCCAAGATGCTGGGCGAAGACATGAGATGGTCTTGGTGGGATAGTGAAGGGGAGTGGAACGTGGATGAACACTAGTATTAAACGAGAAAGTGGCGGAAGCCTCGCCGGACCCATGAGGCTGATATATCGACGATGATCGATAGGCGGTCCATAAAAACCGTGGGCGATTCTTCCGCCGGAAAGGTCCGAAAATAATCTACAGTTTCCTTAAGATTCCTTACTCAGGACAGGGGCCGGCAAGGCGGTACGTACCACAATTCACGCCAACCGGATTAGGTTGCCCGGTGGCTGGATAGTAGGGGCCTGGCCCATGAGCCAGCTATCTTGTCGTAATGGACGCCGGTTAAGCAATGTAAACACGTTGCAATGAATGGAATTTTTGACATCTGTGGTTATCGTCCGGTTTCGATGGTCAATTGAGTTCTATTGGTTTTGGCAACAATTACCACCCGTCAACGGCGTCGCCAGGTAAGCCGGGCTTCGTACGCAGAACCACTTCCGGACCGGGTTTGGGGCCGTGCCTGTTCGCCGTCTGGAGGAGGCGAGTGCCGATGGCCCCCACCGCGACCAATGAGAACTTGGCATGACCATGGGGCCAATTGGTAGGGCGTGCAGTGTGGTGGGGAGACAGGTTGCTCTACATTCAAGGGTTTCTACGCTCACACCTTGGAGGCTTACGCACTGCGAAGGGATATCTTTGGGTGGGAAAGGGGTCAACGAGCACGACGCGAGCCATGGAATGGGTAGAAACCCCCATAGGGGGCAATGCATCCGGACGGGGACGATGTATTCAAGTCGACCAACCGAATGCGAAGAGAACTGGGTAGAAATCTGATCGGATAGGGGAGATTCAGAAAGGATGAGAAACGTTTTGGATTAACAGTAGGAGAAATGTCATCACTTACACATAATCGGTAGAGGTAGGACAAGCACAGCGGACGTAGCGAAGGCGCGTGGTGGATGAAATGGGGCGCTGGTAAAGCCGCTGATTACAGGACACCGCTGCTTGGCCCTTTCGGTGTTCAGAGATATCCTGTTGAAGTGGTGATGCCGGGTCTAGCCAGGGTCATTGGGGTCAGAGAGCAGGTTTCGAGTATCTGGCGATCACCGGAGAGACAACCGACGACGATTTCTGAGGTAGTTCCACCGGTTTGCCGTCGTTGATCTTGCGCGTGTGCTTTGTTAGCAACTTGGAACAAAAGTCTCGGAATCACCACAAGTCGAGGGTGGGAAATGGTGACAAACCAACCGATCCGGGATGTGATGTGGCTATACTTACCATTGTCCGCATTGAGCCTCAAGTCGACCATGCACAAGCCACGCCCCACGCTCTCACCCTCCTCCTCAAACCACATATATCACTGTCCAATGAAACCCATCATCCCTTCCGCCGATATACCCTCCCGCCATCCCAAAGATCGACATGTCTGACGAAAACCAGGACTCGCAGGGTGAGTCATATCCTCCACCGTCCAGAGCGCAACCCACTGACGAGGAGATTCCTTTGCAAGACCTCCCTCCCATTTGTGCCGAAGACCTCGTCAAGCTGGGGGTTGAGTCGCGCCTCGTCCCCTCCATCGTTTCAACCACGTTGCGCACTGGACAATCGTTAAATGGATCACCCTCGCTCAGTCCAGAGAGCGTCGTAGAAGCCCTCAACGAGGTACATCTCAGCGCATAATTTTTCTCCCCACACACTTAATCTCCCAACCGCCAGATTCTGTCGTCCACTGTGCGCCCAGGCCCAAAGGACGGGTGCCTCAGAGCTCTGCGTAAACTCTCGTCTTCATATGGGGTTCTACCAAAAACGTATTTTCCATCCGGGTTGGAACTCAATAATGTCGATGACATCCCGTATGCCTGTGGTGGATTCGCGGATACCTACAAAGGCCAGCTGGATGGGAACCAGGTGTGCATAAAGGCCTTTCGGGCGCAGACCACGGAGAACCTGAACAAGATCAAACGAGTGAGTGGTAAACCCCCGTCACAACGAGGGTGAGCCCAGCCTGATACCAACCAGCGGTTCTACCGTGAGCTCGTAGGATGGAAGTACGTTGTACATCCGAACGTGGTACCCTTCCTCGGAGTTTCGGAGACCTTGTTCCGGTTCTGCGTGATCAGCCCTTGGTTTTCGAACGGGAATATCCTCGAATACACCCAAGCGAATCGGACGGCCAACCGATTACAACTGGTAAACTACCCTCATAATCGTCAAACACACCGTCTGATACTTCCTCCTCAATAGCTTGCACAAGCCGGCCGCGGCCTCGAATATCTCCATTCGTGGGGTATTGTGCACAGTGATGTCAACCCGGTGAGCGATAATCGGGGCTCTCGAACTGGGACACGCGCCAATTCCCTCCCGTTTAGGGGAACATACTGATCACCGAAGATGGTAAAGCACGCATTGGGGATTATGGAATGACCAACATCATTACCGATCCCACCGTCGTGGAACAAACCACCACGACACATCTCAAACCAGGAGTTATCCGATACATGGCCCCGGAACTTATGCTTGATCAAGGCGGCCCCTCGAAAGAGAGTGATGTCTATTCACTCGTAATGACTGCCTACGAGGTACGTCCATCCAAGACCGCACAGGGTTATCACTAACAACACCGCCTTGTCATAAGATTCTCACGGAGATCCGACCTTACGGGGAAGCTCGTGATAGCGTTATTATATTCTACATCGTGAAAGGTGATAGGCCACTCCGCCCAACAGACGCTCGATGGCTGCAAGACCAGACATGGCATATGATTATGACATGTTGGAGTGCAAACCCAGAACAACGGTGGGACCTACACGCTGTGTGCAACCAGTTCTCAATATCGAGTGTACAGGGTGTTCCAGGCGTTGAACTAGGTAAGCAATGTGCTTCTCAGACAGCGACATTGGTTGAGGGGCTTATTTTCATGTTCATAGACCCTCAGTCAGCAGCACGAAGCTTAAACGCTGTCAGGAATTCCCCTCCTAGGGACCTGTCCTCGGTGCCGTCGTCCGGTCACGCGGAAGGTAATTACGGTTTCGATCATGATTGGCCAACGCCCGTCGCCGCAACCCCAACAGACCCAACCCCCCCAGACCTCTCAAACCACCGCGTCCGACAACCAATTATAACAAGACTGCTTACCCGCTTGAAGAATCGCATTCCGCAAACGACCCCAAAAAACCACCTTACATCCCGCACCAGTCGTGACAACAATGAGCCAACGTCAGATACCCCTGCCCAAGGAAAGAGGATACGAAAGAACGGGATGTTGTCGCGAGGTTGGAACAAACTTCAAACAATGGTCAACGTTCTGACGAGAGCTGTACGATTGAGGAAATTCCCTGGGGACTAATGGGCGTTCCTCATGGCGATTCGAATATACCCATATACGTTTTACGGGATCAAGGCGGACTTCGTACTGTACCTTTATAACGATTATTATCTTTATTATCTAGGATTGCATTCGAGCATCTTGCACCACTTCTATCGGTTCTGCGGACGCGTTATGCAACGGGAGTATACCGCTGAAGATAGGGCAGTGTTCGTCTGGGCCGTCCCACGCCCCCGGTCGTTAGCTGTCACCGTGAGGTGCGGGCGACTTCCGAAGAGTCGGATTCTCCTTTCTCCCATAAACGGGTAACCGGACGGCTTTCCGTGGCCCTTCAGGAGACGTTCTAAGCTTTGAATGTTTTCGTCGGGAAAGGGGAATGTCAGGACCCCGACCATTGTCTGAGGCCAAAAACAATACAGTCCACGATAACTGGGACCTGTCATGGATCTATGAAATATCCTTGGCCTTGCCCGCGAATATCGGGGTGCTGTCACCCATCAAGTGGGCGGCGGTCCGCAAAACCAGATATACTGCTATGGTAGGGGCCCGACAGGGCGGTCGGGGTCTCTGCGCCTGCGCTAAACATCCTTAGGTGTTCGTCTGGGGTCATGTGCACGCATTGTAGCCTTTCGGACAGTCGCCCGGTGTTTGTGCTTAGTGCGTTAATCTACGCTAGCTCAACTCAAGCTTGGAGGGGTTGGATTCGTCCCCACAATAACACCAACTATGTACTTCAGCAGTGCCAACCCCCAAATGTTCAGAACGTTCATCGCCCGTGATGTGCAACATGTTAGTTTGTTGTTACCTTACATAGAACAATAGACCAGAGCCGAAAAACGAGACGGACCCGTACACGAGGCTCGAAACGTTGACCTTGGTGGAGCCAGATATGAAACTAAGAAAGGGGGCATTGAGTGTCTTTGGTGGCACGTTGCATCTGGGGTCAAAGTACTAGGTTGACGCGCCGTACCGGGAAAGTCCTGCATCAGACCGCTACCGGGCTGTGTGTATTCTGGGGTGGGTGGTGGATGTTATGTATGGACCCCATATTAGGGGGTTGGAGGACAGCATACACGTGCCCCGACACAATTGGCAGGGTTCTGAGAGTTCCTCATAAGCCCCTTGATATTCGTCTAGATTTATCTGTATAAAACGTGGCCCTAGTACAGGTGCGGACCACGCCATGCACAGCAACGAAGTCGCGTGGTGTATGATCTTACAATCCCTCGGTCCGTTAGCAATACTTCATGTGACAAGAATCATAATCACATATCGGATACATGGTGATGAAACCGAAATCTCGAGCCAAGCGAAATAACCCTCACCCATTAAAAACACATGGTCAGACGTCCACGCGCCTGATTGACACAACCCTCGTGGTGATCTCCAGGATTACACCATCAACGTCCACAAGCCCCCCTGCTTCCAGCCTTGAACACTTTCTGCGCGCTGCGCTTCAACTTATAGATCCATTTCCCCTTCGAACGATTCCCCTGCGGGGGCCCGGGCGGGGGTTTGTAACCGTCCGGTGAAACCATTGGACTGGTCGCACCAGAGTCCGGGAGACCTTTCTCACAAAGTGTGATCGACAGACCTATTATACAGCATGGGTGATTCAAGAATAACCCTGAGATGAATGAAAGAAGAACATACTGGACGCGCCCGCTGTAGTCTCAGATCGACAATCTATATCTGTCTCCATATCTCCGTCCGCGTCGGGGAG
>Ga0307517_10004468_pt1 | contig 21474 bp, 30 predicted proteins | sample 23_EM_MG_FD_194515 | JGI IMG/M metagenome (GOLD analysis project Ga0307517, IMG submission 194515) | Populus trichocarpa ectomycorrhiza microbial communities from riparian zone in the Pacific Northwest, United States - 23_EM | ecosystem: Host-associated > Plants > Roots > Unclassified | place... | reverse complement strand
ATGGGGGTATGCGCTGTGTCAGCCGGCGTGGTAGGTTTTAAGTACCCCCTCATAAAGATCATCGTCAAGGATGACCATCTTGAACGTGCCAACCGCGCCGCACAGACTGTCTCCTTCCGTCCACACTCCATGCTCCTCGTCCCCATTGGCCGGTACCTCGGAGAAATTGAAGAGCCGGCGGCTAGTGCACGCTGTTTGTAGCAATTTCGAACCTTTCCTAGACACCACGCACCAATAAATCACATATTCATTTCAGGAGTCTGTCATATGACTACGTGCGATTGACGGTCCCACAGCAGCACAAAGATGATTAGAGATGAACCTGGAACGAGATGAAGACATACATGAACTGCTCCCTGTGCCGCTCAACTATACATCAGTGTTTGTCGCACCACCTTCGGGTCCGTCACGGTCCACATCAGAAGATGGTTTGAATGGGGGCGTACGACAGCCAGGAGTACGGCATCGGCAGTTATCCGATTGCTGGGCCGAGGGTTCCAGCAACGTTCCAATATCCACCATATGTAATCTGTGAACCACGCTCCTTCCGCATAAAAAAAACGCTCTTTCCGCACTCTGTGGTCTCGTGAGGTGTATAAACGGCAATAGCTGAATACTCGGAAAACGGCATCGTAACCGACGAGAACTTCATACATCATCCCTAATGTACAGTAATCCAATTCCCTGGTCGGACGGCTCTCGTTCAACCCAAACCCTCGTGGCACGAAGAACTCTATGCTCTTCCGTTGGGCTTTGCTAGACCCTTAGGCATGGTTGCATTGTTTCAGTTATCCGAGATTATCCTGGGAGCAGGGTACGCTAAACAGGCGCGGTCCTCGTCGTTGATCAAGATGTTAAGCTTGGGGTCGGGTAAGCGACGGTGATACACGATAGCCACGGGATTCAAATACGTACCCCCCTGAGGTTTCCGTGGACCATGTTCTGATCATGCATGCAGATTAATCACATAGTGGTGTCCCTCAGCTACAGTAAGCGTTTGATCATCAGAGATTGGACCTTGAATGAAAAGAATACTAGTCCTAACCGACCTGCATTGACCTTTGCCTTCAAACACGGGGATACGCTCGTGCGTGGTGAGGGTACTGCTGATCAACCACCTTCAGAGTGGATTTCCATTGCATAAGGGGGGGAGCGATCCAGTTAACAAATGCGTGATCGCCAGGATGAGCGTCGGAGAACTTGACAGTGACGAACCGAGATTTCGAATCATGCCCTCCTTTCAGATCTCCGTGACCGCGTTCCAGGGGTAGAGGCGTTCGAGGCCCATAACAACACCGTGTGGCTGATAACGGGGGTGAGCGCAGGACAAACAAAACGGGAGGGAGATAAGTCGGTGCGTCTCGACGCTTACTGATGCATCCCGGCGGCGGGTCCCCACCAGATATCCAATTCGAAACGAACTAGGGGGGAGTGATAGTGACACCAAGGAGTGGTAGGATGTTCGCGTTTCAGGTGGGTCCAGATTACCTCCTCTTGACAGCTATGGGTTTCATCAGCGATGGCGAGCGGGGGACGCGACGAGGCAGAAAAATTGCACTTCGGTAGATGTAGTTCATCCTGACGACGCCTCTGTAAACGGTGATGCAAATGTTTGAACCGGTCAAAATCCCATGGTGTCGGAAGTATCGGCCTGGTGCCACGTAGGTTTCCTAGTTCGCGTAGATGCTTCCAGGAAGTGGGACTTGGAGCTTGAATCTTGAATCTTGAAGGATCGGGGATCGGGTGAGGGCGCGAGGAATGGCAACCCGCCGGGGCAGTGAGCGGCAGGAAAATGCGAGGAATAGGAAGGGCCGCCGGTAATTATATGCGCCGGAAGCCTGACTCGATCCACGAGGGGACTGTATAGGTGAAATGTCACAGACCCGGTGCGCCGGTTGGTCCGTGAATGCGAGAGCGCACCGTCAAACGTACCGAACCCCAGGCCTGACACACCTTTGGCTGCTGTAAAAACGACTGGAGGCTTTAGATGGAGGGGTTCGAGGGGGTCCTGGGGTGGGTTGACCTTCGGGCGGTGAACGTGAGCGTTCCGGAGTTGATTAGCGCCAACAGGCTGTTCGCCGCATCCACCGTCGCGAGAGACAATCTCTCCTCACCGGAGCCTTGCCGCGAACCTGAGGCCTGATGGAGAGTCGTCGTCTAGTTCGACCCCACTAAGCCGTCCACCGTCCCACCACCAGGTCACAATCTCCGTTCTGCCCTCAAAGAGTCCCGAAGACCTATGACTTTCTCGCTGTCTATGGGAGTCAATGGAGTCCCGTGTCTGGCGCGACACTTCTTATCGAGTTTGTGGGGTCGGATCTATGGCGGGACCACCTGCGCCAATCGGAATTCACCTGCTGCGAAGAGACCGCTTCTACCGGAGAAATATGTCTTTGATTCCACGTTCGGTTGGGTGTCGATGAACGTCGGGACAGAGCTCCCTGGAGGATCGTTGGACATGAGACACTCAAACCCTACCAGGTCCGTGGAATGGTACACCTGGGAGGCCTGTTGGACTGTATCGAGCGAACACGCACATAGTAGGGTCCAATCGTGCAGAATCACCTCCGCCGACTCAGATCTGTTCGTTTGTCACATGTAACGTCAGTGACGTTTTCCATTCTTCCAGTTAATATCAGTGGTGGCGTCTCTCCCTTCCCCGCCGCCACGCTCAACCTGCACGGATTCCCCTCCCAGGTATCACAATCTCTTCCGATCTGTCCTCACACCTGGGCCTGTTGTATCCTCGTATGGACCGCTCCAGACCGCGACCCTCCATGAAGAACACGAATCCTGACCCATTCTCGTCTTGACCAATAATCATACGATATACACACACCAAATTTATGGAACAACCGTGGATTTGGCTTGGGCGTCATTCTCCCCGGAACGGGCGTACTACCTCTCGGTCCGATATATTCCCACGTGGGATGACGATCATAACCTTTTGACACGCTGTAGAACCCTTTACGCGTTACTCCTTACTGGAAATCAACGGGCCTGTACGGCACGCATATATGCATGGACTACTATTATGGGATGGTTCCCCGGTCGCCGACTGTTGTGTGACATACCGAAGCCCATAGTAGCTGTCGTCCTCCGCCGCTGCACACTACGCCTCTCGATGAACTTGCCAACGCTTTGCCCAGTGACTAAACCTCAACGAATAGGAGGTCCGTCAATTCGATTAGGGATGCACACACGTACTGCACGAAGTCTTATGAACGATTTAAATACGAGGGGCTCCTAGCGGGTACGGATGTTCCCCGCTTGCGTGATGAAGTTGAAGTAGTGAGCACCACCGTCTTCCGTGTCCCGTGAGCTTCGAGTTTCTCTATCGTGGTTCCAGAATTAATCTGCTTCGTCACGCCGAGCACTCCGAGTCCACCAACGACGGGGTCTACCTCGAGCGTCCGTTTGAAGAATGAACTTTGGTCGATAGATGCTTCAGACGCTTGCGTCAACCTCCGTCTCACAGCCAAGCTCCCTGTCATCGGTCTCCACATACATCTTCTCACGTACATCAATGCATCATAGCATCTGAAATCGCTCGACTTCTTGCTTGCCGTTTTGTATTGGACAAGGGAACATATCTATTCCATCGAGAACGATGGTTTGACAGCTGAATTTGTCACCTCCTGGCCATCAGAATCCGCAAGGAACCTAGGTGCAGGTCGCACGATGTCCTGCATGAGGTACCAGTTTCTCCCCCGACAGCCGGCGAGGCAAGGCTTCACGCGTGTCACGGACCCCCCACAGTGGGAGATGTACATTAAACCCTGATGAATGCGCAGACATCATGCGATTCCGTGTCTTTTCGGAGGCAGCGGGCCCCAATATCGACAGAAAGGACTGAGAGATAGTACGGGACGATGGTGAAGGCGGATGGAGAAGTCACCTAGCCCCGATGACACGACAGAACCATCCGATAGTCACCGCTGGCCGTCCCACCCAACGTTGCCCTAGATCTCTTGGGATGCAGTTCGTTCCAGAAACGCTTGCACCCACATACACATACCGCGTAACCGTTCTACCGGAAAAACGGGGGGAACCGGCCTATGCTCCTTCGACTCGGAATCCGTGAGCCCGGATGACCTTTTTTTTCCACACAGGCACACATTTCCAACTCGCAAAAGCCTCCTTGGCACATGCTTTATTCTTATCCTGTTTCCCTCCGGCCACACTCGCTTCCCTCGTAAGGGTTTCATACGTCCGGGGTAGATGGTAGACGCAAGAAGACAGCTTGGGCCGATGAAATCAGGAATCGGAGTTTCGATTCGTGATCACCAGCGTAAACGCCAAGATCCTATGAATAATCAAAATTCCAGCCCATGAACAATACAATTACCACAGGCCATCCAAACGGTGTGTCCATTACCTCGACTCCATACTCCACAGCGTCCTCATACGTTGCAGGCTCATAACGGGATAAACGATGAAATCTCTTCAACTGACCGAGAGAGTCAAGGATCGATATAATATCCGGATTGCGGCCCATCTACGGTTGGTACTCACCGACTTCATCCTCGTGTCAACCTCCAAGTCTGGTGATCCGCCGGGCTTCTAATGGGGCACTTTCAAGACCTCTGAAATTTTCGGGCGCAAGCAAGGGTCATCATTCCAACTCTGTTGCATCGACTCCCACAAATCTTCTGTGAGGGCCGGGTGCGTCGGCCGTGGTGGACGCTCGCCTCTCGTCAAAGCCAGCATGGCCAAGAGAGCCGAACGATCAGCGAACGGAACTGCCCCGGTGAATATCTGTATTGAAACGCAGAGACAGTAAGCCAGACCTGGATAAACAGCAGATCGTCCGTGACGTACTTCAACCATGAGCATCGCGAAAGAGAAAACATCCGTTTCCCTGGTGGGCCACCCTCCCTTCAGGACTTCTGGCGCGGTCCATCGCGAGAAGCATCCATGCTGAGAGATGACCTGCACGGAATCCATGTTTCGAAGGACAGCAGAGAGGCCAAAATCGGCGACGTGTGCATGGCCAGAGTCGTCCACAAGGACGTTTTGCTAACCGAATGTTATTGCAGTGGTGGAAGGAGAATCGGAACAACGTACCCCTTTCAGATCTCCATGAAACACGTTGCGAGAGTGGAGGTACTCGAGGCCCGCAGCAACATCAGAAAACTGGTAACGTGAGTGAAGATGGGATAAACATAAGGGGAGGGACACACACGAGTCTAAGTATGTCTGCACTGGGATGTTTTTCGATGTACCCCGGCAGCTGCCCACCAGCCATCCAATTCGAAATGAGCTGTGGTGGATTGATAGTGACACCGAGGAGGGGTACAATATTCTCGTGTGTAAGGCGTGCCAAGATTACCACCTCTTTGCAGAAGATCTGTGGCTTTCGCCAGTGATGGTGAATAGGGAAAGCGACAGCATCAAAAATCGCACCACGGTAACCTTCCGTAACTCATCAGGATCAAAGATTCGCGTACGTTTGATGCAAACCTTTGAGCTGCCGATGGCCCCATGGAATGTATCACCAAAACCTCCTGCAGCGAATGGGTTGGGATGGATTTCGAGAAGGTTTGATGGAATAGTGCATGACGTCGGGAGTATCATCCGGTTGCCGCATAGCCTTCTGAGTTCGTGTAGACACTTCTTGGAAGCGTAACTGGAAGGATTGAGACAATCGAAAGCCTACGCTGGCTTGAGCGGAGAGTTGGAAAGGGGTAAACGGCAACGTACCTCATCTAGATAGTCGACCAGCCACCCTAAATTATCGCCAGGCTGGAGGTTTCGCACACATTTCCTGCAGTCCTCCCCGTAGAGTATGCTGATGAGTTTGTCTTCAAAGTCGGACGAAGACTTGTCGAGGCTACAGAGTTGTTGCAGGACCGGGGAACTGGGGGAAGACAGGGGGGACGCTTTCGACTGGGGTTGTGAGCGGTGAAACTCGTAAGAGATGGTAAATAAGAGGAGATATGTACTACCTTGTGTATCACGTCGATGGAGGTCTGGTTAGTATCCTCACAGGGACGACTGATCATCTTGACTTCGTCCTCGTTCATGGGTGTTGCCTCCATAGGAGAGATGAATTCATGCGGATAGAAGTTAATTTGCTTAAGTACAAAGTTTCTGGACCCCTGAACTATAACACCCAAACGAGAATCACATGTGGCATCAAAGGATCCGCGCATTTGTTCGCCATTGTTATTCCTCGGTGCCTACACCATTTTAAGTTCCGTCAGGTCCGGTTCAACTGCCGTGTATCGTGGGCATCGTTCAAAATCTGATCACGCTGAGAAAACAAAAAACACGAATGAAACATCTGAGGCTTATGCCCTGTTGTTTCTATTAAGCGAGTGCTTTACCCTTGATCCGAAGATGAGGCATTTTTCCTATCCCATGCGGCATGCGACACTGTTTGTCGCATTTGCCACGGTTGGTTGCGCATCGAAGGGGCGTCATGTGTTCCGATGTAACAATTTGCCGACCCACTTGTGCGAAGCCGCTTTGAATGGCCACCTTGAAAGTTAGCTCAGGATGACGGTGCTCGACCCACGAGTATAGTGTGTTAAATTTCGGAAGCTCGAATTCCAATGGTGGTACAGATAGTCACCCACTCTTCTGTTGCCCTTCGGACCCAACTTTAATGGATTTATAACATAACTTATATAAGTACATACTTTATCTTTTCCCCGCCGTTTTTTACGAAAAGATTGAAAAAGGTGATGGAAGAGTAAACCTCACCGTTCCAGATGGGGACAAGGAGAAAGAAATGGAGTGCCGGGTGCAGGAGCAGCATTCTATCCCAACTCATAATCAGGGAGTCACAATATGAAGGACAATACGCACCATTTTCGAGCTCCTCTGGCCGAGGGCCACTCGGAGTCCTTTGTGGGCTCATGGGAAGGATGGGTTCCGGAGGTCGGGATGTGGGGGTGGGACCACTAGCTTGGGACTGATCAGGCGGCCCCTTTCTGCGAGTCTCCCCTTCAAGTTGCAGATTCCCCATCTGTGATAGCGTTGGAATTCCCTTGCACCAGAAGAGAGGGATCACAGCGTACCTCACTCCTCTCAGGTTCCCGAGCCCCTTTTGCCTCTCTCCTTTCTCTCTGTGGTGAAATCAGACTGGCATCATGTCGGAAGCCGAGGAAGCTACAACATACCTCAGGCCTCTCCCCGAGCTTATTAGTCCCTTTCGCCTTTTTCGCGGCCTCTTTTGCATCTACACACAAGAAACAAGTGAGGTCAACAATGCATGGTGGTCAAAAAGGGAAAACCCATGAACCACGTATGTCCGCTAACAGCTCCAAAGCACGTGGGCGCATGCGAGGGTCCTGGTGCCAACAGCGCTGCATCAGTATCCACAGTTTGTCTGTGAAAGCTGAATGGGTCGGTCGAGGCGGGCGCTCGCCATTCACTATTGCCTCCATGGCCTTTTGAGGTGTGCGATCGCCGAACGGGGCAGCGCCGGTAAATACCTGTGATAATGAGATGTCATTAAACCAATGGTCGACACAAATAACCAGTTCGTAACGTACCTCAATCATGACCATTGCGAACGAGAAAACATCCGCTTCCTTGCTGTATATTCCATCCACTCCCGCGATCTCTGGTGCAGCCCATTGCACGGCATGACCTGGACCGTGCGAGATGCTTTGTGTCGAATCTGGGCCTTGAGTGACCGCAGAACAACCAAAATCCGTGATCCGCGCATGACCAGCGGCATCCACGAAGATACTCAACTGGACGGATATCAGTATAGGGTAAAACATGGGTTGGAAAAACCACCTACACCCTTAAGGTTTCCATAAACTATGTTGCAGGAGTGGAGATAAGCAAGGCCATCAGCGACATCAGACAGCTGATGGCGGGAGTAAGCGTAGGATCAAACACAACAACAGGGACACAGACAAGATCGAATCGGTCGGCGTCAGGGTGCTTCGCGAGGTGTTCCGTCAGGACTCCACTAGGCATCCATTCTGAGACAAGTCGCAGAGGACCTGAAACGACACCAAGCAGGGGAACAATGCTTCTATGTTTTAACCATTTCCACACCACAGCCTCTCGATGGAGGGCCTACGGGTCTCATCAGTAACAGTGGTCAGCAAAAACGACAGGGTAACACACCATTATGGGGGTCGCCGAGCCGTGCTCTTGGTACATCCTAGCGCCTTTGACGCAAATCATCGAATCATCGTGGATCCCTTCGTACAGGTCACCGGAACCTTCCGAGGCGAAAGGACAGGGACCGATATCCAAAAATTGAGAAGATAAAGTGTACGATGTTGGTAGTAGCCTCCTATCGCCGCATATATGTCTGAGTTCGCGCAAACACTCCTGGAAGGCGGAACTGGCAGGATCGAGAACAACGAGAGCCTACGATGGCTTGAGCGGGGAGCGAACAGGTGCCATGACACCGTGACGTACCTTGTCCAGACAGTCGACAAACCCCACCAAATCATCACCCTGAAGTTCTGGCACCCATTGCTTATACTCCTCCCCATGAAGTATGTCGCCGACTTGCTCGTGAAAATTGGAAGAAGACTTGTCGAGAGCGCGGAGTTGTTTCAGGGGATCGCCTGAGGACATTCTACTCACGTCGCTTCCCGACGCGTTTCCTCCACCAAGAGTGTTCTGCAGGTCGGTATGAGACCCGGAACGGTTGTAATCTGCATCGGATAGAGGATCCCGCAATACTGCCTGGGAACTAGTGTGAGGACTTGCATCCCGGCTGTCATCCACTCCCGCGCTCCTATCATGGTTCTCTGAAGAGGCTGTATCACTGCTGTAGTTCGCCTTCGGGGAAGGGATTTGTGGAGTGGAACAGGGAGATGAGGAAACGGTGTCGTGGGGTGAAGGGGGATCCGGCGCTATAAGAGGGGGGCTTCTACATGCGAGAAAACAGTGAGGTTACTCCACACAATCTCCGGGGAGAGAGAACTCACAAGTCACGGACACCATCCATTCGTGGGTCCGATGTTTTAGCCTGTGGTTCTGTTTCCGGCTGCAGTTTTCCCTTATATTGATGCGGCTGAGAGAAAGGTATTTCCTGACCCTCGGGAAGTGTTTTACTGACATCCATCCAGAGCTGGTTGCGGGGTTTGCTCCCGGTTTGTAAACCTGGGCCTGATCCGCGAAGAACTCAGAAAAGCTCGAGGTAAGGATATGCATGACACCCACGAATTTGCTTTGAAAGAGTCTCGTCACCTGCATTCGACAGATCGAGATAAAAACCTGCCCTGCCTTCCGAGTCGTCGTATAGATCGGTCTCTGTAGATTCGGCTAAGTCCACTCGAAATCCCAGTGGAGTGGACGAAATGGACGTACCGAGCTCGCTGTACTGACCTAGGTTATCCCAGGATGCATTGTTCGGTGGATTCATGCCTGTCCGGGATGTCACCAACCTTGAGGATATAATCAAACGAATAAACGCACGGGAGGGGTTTCGATTCCGACCACCTACATCCAGGGCGGAACCTCCACCTATGTCAGGCACCAGGTAAGGAAGGATTGAACAAGCAACATACGAGATGTTCCGTGATTGTTTTGTCGTGACCCGCGCGCACGGGACTTTAGGTCACTCATGTCTCTTTTCGACGCGTGTCTACCACCGAGAGTATTACGGTGGTTGGAATGAGACCCAGAACGGTTTTGATCTGCGTCGGATGGCTGATCCTGCGACATTGACATGGAACTAGCGTGCGGCCTTGGATTCTGGCTCACGTCAATCTCAGCGCTCTCGCCATAGCTCTCTGGGAAGATAGGGTCACTGCTGTTCACCTTCCAGGAAGAGCTTTGCGGAGTGAGACGGGGAGATGGGGAAACCGTGTCGTTGAGGGAAGGGGGATCCAGCTCCACTGGATTTGCGGGAGGGGGACCCCTACACACGGGAAAGCGGTGGGGTCATTGAATGCATGATGACCCATGAGAGAGAACTCACGAGACAAGTAGGAGTTCCAGCACCTCCGAAACTTCCGGGCGCAAGTGAGGATTTGGATCCCAACAGCGTTGGATCAATATCCACAACTCGTCCGTGCAAGTTGAATGAGTTGGTCGGGAGGGGCGCTCGCCGCTTACTATTGCCGCTGCAGACGCCTCAGGTAGACTGTGATTGAATGGAACTGCGCCGATAAACACCTGTAGTGATACGGGACAACAGTGAACCAAAGCTCAACGAGAACAACGCATTCGTAACGCACCACGATCATGACAATCGCGAAGGAGAAAACATCCGCTTCTTTGCTAAATGTCCCTTTCTCGCTCAGGATCTCTGGTGCAATCCATTTTGCGACACGGTCATCGCCATCCGACGCGCCTCGTATGGAATCCAGGGTTTGAGTGGCGGTAGCAAGGCCAAAATCCGTGATCCGTGCACGTATCGTGTCATCCACAAGGACATTCGACTTTATACGCGTCAGGATGGTCAAAATGGGGCTTCAAACAACCACATACCCCTTTGAGATCACCGTGGACTACGTTACAGGAGTGGAGAAAGTAAAGGCCAGCAGCGACATCAAATAACTGGCGGGGAGAGTAAGCAGGGTTCAAGCACAATAGCAGGAACACCCACAAGACGAAGTCGGTCTACACTGGGGTGCTTCCTGATGTACTCGACCAGGTCCCCATTGGGCATCCATTCTGAGATAAGCTGGAGGGGGGTGGAAGTGATACCCAGGAAGGGGACAATGTTTCGGTGTACTAAGCGTTTCCACACCACGACCTCCTGGTAGAGGACCTACGTATCTCGTCAGCAACAACTGACTGGAAAAGCGATGAGATAACGCACTTTTGTAGTTTCCGTCGGTCCGTTCTCGGGGTACATGCGAACACGTTTGACGCAAACCTTCAATCCACTATTCTTGAGAGTTCCACTGTACACATCGCCAGAACTTCCCGAGGCGATCGGTTGACCAGAGGTGATCAGAAGGGAGGGCGAAAGGATATACGATGTTGGCAGCGTCATTCTGGCGCCACATATGTATCTGAGCTCATACAGACACTTGCGTAACGCAGGACTCTCAGGATCGAGGACATCGAGAGTCTACAATGGCTTGTATGGGGAGCGAACAAGTGAGACAGGGTGACGTACCTGGTTCAGATAGTCGACAAACCCCACCAAATCATCACCCTGAAGTTCTGGCACCCATTGCTTATACTCCTCCCCATAGAGTATGTCGCTTACTTGCTCGTGAAACTTGGAAGAAGACTTGTCGAGACCGCGAAGTTGTTTCAGGGGTTCGCCTGAGGACGTTGTACTCACGTCTCTTCTCAATGCGTTTCCGCCACCAAGAGTATTCCGGAGGTCGGTACGAGACCCAGAACGGCTGCAATCTGCATAGGATAGCGGATCCTGCAAAATTGCCTTGGAACTAGTGTGCGGACTTGCATCCCGGCTGTCATCCACCCCCGCGTCGCTATCATGGTTCTCCGAAGAGACGGTGTCACTGCTGTAATCCGTCTTCTGGGAATAAATTTGTAGAGTGTGGCGGGGAGATGAGGGAACCGTGTTGCGGGGCGAGGTGGGATCCGACGATATGGAAGGCGGGCCTCTACACTCGAGAAAACAGTGAGGTCACTGAATGCATGACCATCGAATGGAGAGTACTCACGAGCAACACAGAGAATCTAGCACCTCCGAAACTTCTGGGCGTAAGTGAAGATCCGGATGCCAACAGCGTTGGATCAATGCCCACAACTCGTCTGTGAGAATTGGATAGGTCGGTCGAGACGGGCGATCGCCAATCATTATTGCCGCCACAGCCGCTGGAATTGTGCGACCAATGAACGGAACTGCGCATGTAAACACCTGTGGTGAGACAGAATAACGGTGAACTAAAGTTCAACAAGAATAACCCATTCGCGATGTACCTCGATCATGACCATCGCGAAGGAGAAAACATCTGCTTCTTTGCTAAATGACGCATCCTCGCTCATGATCTCTGGCGCGGTCCACCGCGTGGCATAACCATTCCTCCCCGAAGTTTTTAGAATGGAATCCAGGTTTTGGGCGATATCGACAAGACCAAAATCCGTGATTCGTGCACAGATCGTGGCATCCACAAGGACATTTGACTTTACATACGTCAGTATGGTCATAAAACGGGACTTGAGACGGTCACGTACTCCCTTGAGGCCGCCGTGGACTATGTTGTGGGAGTGAAGAAAGTGAAGACCTGCAGCAGTGTCAGATAGCTGGTGCGGGGAGTAAGTAGGGATCAAGCACAACGGTAGGGACACCCACGAGGCAAAGTCGGTCTGCACTAGGATACTTCTTGATGTACTCGATCAGGTCCCCGTTGGGCATCCATTCTGAGATAAGCTGGAGGGGAGCGGAAGTGATACCCAGGAAGGGGACAATGTTTCGGTGTTCCAAGCGTTTCCACACTACCACTTCCTGGTATATGGCCTACGTGTATCGTCAGCAACTACGGACCGGAAAAGTGACGAAATAACGCACTTTCGTCATTTTCGTTGGACCCTCCTTGGAATACACACGGACGCGTTTGACGCAAACCTTTGAACCGTCGAGGGTCCCTTCATACACATCACCAGAACCTCCCGAGGCGACAGGCCGAGGACTGATATCCAAATGTCGGGACAAAAGCGTGTATGACGTTGGCAAGATCATTCTGGCGTCGCATATGTGCCTGAGCTCGCGTAGACATCTCCGGTAAACAGAGCTAGTAGGATCGAGAGTATCGAGAGTCTATGATGGCTTGAGCGGGGAGTGAGGAAGTAAGACATGACGACACACCTTGTCTAGATCGTTGACAATTCCCGCCACATCATCGTCCCGGGTGTTTGGTACCCATTGCTTGTACTCCCCTTCAGAAAGTATGTCGCTGATTTGATCGTGAAAGTTGGGGGAGGGCCTGCCGGGGCGGCGGAGCTGTTTCAAAGGATCGCGTGAGGACATGTGAAACACTCTTGGCTGGAGTAGTGGTAGCGGGAAAGTGGGCAGGTAGGGCGATATATGTACCAGAGGCCGCACCCTATCCACAAGGCAGACACGTAGACGAAAGTAGGATGTACTGGCACAGACCTAATATCCCGGTAATCTGCGCCATGACCAATGTTCATGGGGTACACGTTCAGGACTAAGGGAACATATGGTCCAACGCACTCGACCCTGCGCGCGTAGGGCCGCTGAGGACAACGGGCAGCCTTGAGTGGAATGTTGGGTCGGAGCGCCGGACACTCCCGCGAATTCGGAATTGATCAAACCCGCTTGGTGGCATGGCATACGTGCTCGAGCTCAAATTGTTACTATCAGCGCCCCGTAAGAGTTCGTAAGTTCTTCGACGAGGACACGAAGCTGCACTCGGACAGGATGTAAAGAAAAGGGCCCGTAGCCGTCCAGTTCGACCCAAGACGGTGCATCCGACTCATCCGATGACTGCCGAAGCGAGGACATCTTAACAGCCCCCATTCCGCCCTCAAGGCTCAAGGAGTTCTTCGAGCCGTTGGGAGCCGATAATTCGCGCGTCGACTTTCGTATATCGTAAGGAATCGGATATATATGAGTGAAACCGCATGAGGAAGTACGACAGAGACTTGTACACCTCCCTCGCCTTCGCGAGCCGTCTGGTTGTCGTCTTCGGCATGCAGGCCGGTCTATTCTCTACAGCCAGTTCGGTATCTACTGTTGACGTACAATACAAGCTAGAACCAAACCCGAAACGGATGACCATCGTTTTATGCACAAAACCTCACCTATCCCATGAACATCTCATACCCGAACAGCACCTGGGCCGGTCCACCATCCAATGCTGTCGTTCATATTCAGCCCTTGCTTTGCATCAGCCTCGCATCTTCGCTCGTAGCACCGCCCCTGACAATCCTTGGTAAACAGTGGGACGACCATCATTTCAAAACTCGTCAAGATTCAGCCGCAGGCAAAGGTCCGTGACGCGCCATGAAAACTCCACCGGATTTGAAGGGCGGCACCTCCACCTAGTCATCGAAAGTCTTCCGGTGGTACTCCAACCCACCTCACTGTTGCTAGGCTGGGCTCTTGCGACGTCTCTGGACGCTCAGTCACATCGTTACTAGCTCCCTCCACGTCTTCGGGCATCATCGATGTCATCCTTGGAAGAACACTTTGGCACCTTCGTTCCGGGGGTCGGCGCGTTTGGAAAAGTTTCAGTCATACCACTCACTGCCATATTCACACCCATCTCGACCCCCGAGGGGGTGTTCATGATTGGGGTGCTCGCATGACAGATGTCACATTGATTTAGTGCTCCATTCTTCCGCAGATAGAGACGTAGCCCCCGAAACTCGCATGAGACGTGTCGCCCCACCCTTGATAAGGTCCCTGACTTTTTAGCCGGACTCGAGGCCCTTCTTCTGAACGGTTTCGGTGCACGCTATGCGAGAAATGAAGGAGGGGACCCATCATACCTCCAGGAACACCTCAGGGGTCGGACCAACCTCGCGATCTGGTAGACCATGGTAGAGGCGAACCCGTGCATGGATTATCATCTGTTACGGCAGTTTGAATTCTTCCCCCATCATCGGAGCTTCTGCTCTTCAGCAACTGTACACATGCTGATTTTACTGGGCGATAAGTTGTTTGATACCATTGAGTCGTGGGATATATATTAGGAAGGAAGGTAGCCGTGGGTGTGTCGGTTCAAAAGTTTGGGTATCAGCATGCTCGAGTGTAAATTAGACCGTCCTCAATACATATACCGTTCCTGGCTCACGCAATGAAAACTGAGCCCGCAAGTAAGTCCACGTAGAGTTTTCTAGAAGCAGCCGCAACCGCGTTCTATCCCAACTAGTTATCAAGGAGGTCATAATATGAAGGACCACACGTACTATTTTTGGGCGTCTGCCGCCGAGTCTCGTTCGGAGCATTCTCTTTAGTCACAGGAGTGGCATGGCTACCAGCCTGGGGCTGACTCTCAGGTGTGGAGTCCGATTGTGGAAGCTTTTTCCCTCCCTTGCAAGCGATCTTCGCCACTGGGAGAGAATGAGACTATGAGTATCCACATACGATGGGGCTGACCTCCATCTTTATCCACCTCGAAATTTGGCCCCTTCGTAGCCAATATTGACGAGATGTCACTTGAACCTCCCGGACCTGCCATCTGTCCAAAAATGAAACTTTGAGGTTCTACACCTGCGGATAACCTACCGAAAGGATATCATCAATATCCTGATGGTGCATCAATGCACATTTAACGTTGGGGTTGTTCTGTTGAAAGTATTGAGTGACGTGGCCGTAACAAAAAGAGGGGAATTACCTTGAATATGTATTCCGCAATGGCATCCCAGCTGTCGTAGTTCTTCTGGAGGCAAGGTTCAAAGGAAAGATAGAAAGAGATTGCAGGAGCCGTACATGTTCCGGGTTTTGGACAACACTTGGCCCAGCGCCAGCCCCAGACGTACCGACTTGAGTTGCCTTGTTCTCGCGCATAGTGTAATACCGAATGAAGACGCATTGATTGGATCTGTAAAAGTAGTCTTCTGTGCTACCCGCCCCGGATGAAGAGACACTGGGTTGTTTCGGCCCCTGGTTAATACCAAATGCGAACGAGGCGCGCCATTTCCCCTCAAAGGTAGGGGGAGTATCGGGAGTGAACATTTTAGTGGGGTTAACGGGGTCGGATTCAGAAGCCTCCTTCTCTTTAGAATACGCAACCATCGAAAAATCCCTGGTCATATCGAAACCGGATACAAGAACAGGGTAAATGTCTTTCTTGTATTCCTTGCGTTTGGCGAATGTTACCCATGATTTGTAGTGGGCCTTAATGTACGTTTGTAAATCAGGTTCCGACGTAGGATCTGTGTCTTCCGGGCGCGTTAGGTGCCTCGTCACTAATGCTGCACCGCATTTTCCCTTGAGATCGAATTCGAAATCCGCCCCATTTCCTGGGAGCCTGTATGGAAATCTTTTAAAACGGTGGGAAGACTGTTTAACAGGTGGAGCGTACAGAGTAGTAAATTTCTCGGTATCAGAGGGTTTTCCGAGCTTCAGAATGGTTTTGCTACGAAGGCAACCAGCTCGCCGTGGCGTGTGGGTTACTGGAGTTCCAACGCACAATTCCTTGAATCCATCGGGAATATCGACCCCTGGCTGCCGTTCTCCTAACGGGGAACCTGCAGAAAACAGCAACTCAAACCGCCCTTCGCAGATGAGGCCTACGTCTCCGATTTTGACCGGTGGACATCCATCTGCGGGGGAGGGGTTCCTAGGTATTGCTATGAGACTCCAGGCCCCCGGATGCAATCCGCCGCAGTCGGCAAATGCTACGTTACCATAGGGCGTCCCCGTGACCAAGGGGCTCCAATTCGCTGTGAAAGGAAACCTCAGGCGTCAGGATGTCGGTGTGAGGTACGAAAGAGTGGTTCAAAGGTTTACTCCTTGTATATCTGCCATTCTGGTTTGGATTTGGGTAGCATAGGGAAACTTGGGGGGGGAGTGGTATGGGATGGGCGATGAACAAGCGGATCTGCACCCACTCCTGGTTTACGAGCGGCCTCCTTATCTATCTCCCCTCCTGGGTGCAGAGTTGTGACGGATGCAATGTGTCTGTTCCGAAGCAATATCCGACACGTATCAGTCACATGAAGATTCCGCATGGCAGTAAGACAGTTTGCATCGCGACGCGCAGCCCTTGGTATTTAAAAATAGACACCCGGCTTTTGTGTTCTTGTCGTGTCTTACTCGACCTGGAAACACCTCAGGCAATGATCAGAACCATGCATGTCGCGTCGTGCACCCCGTCTCTCGACTAGAGGGATGTCCAGCCATTCGTGCTGTCGGATGGTAGCCTGCGATCGAATGCGCGATGGTGGATTGAATGTCTAGATTTCGAACGTCGTAGTTTTCCTCCCTCAGTAGTTTCTCGTCGTGACTGGGTCCAACTCCCGACACGTGCCACACAGGGAGTACCGGTGACCAGTTTATGCAGGCAAAATGAGATATTATCATCATCACGGAGCATGGCTAAGGGTCGCTCAGGTGTCCCCTAACCTTGGAGTCGGACACGACTTTATAGTGTACAAACCCGAAAAGCATACCGAGCGACCACTCAGCCTCCTATCTGGACGCGCCGCCACGCCCAAACGACATCTCCATCGCCTCGCCCCCCTCCTCCATAGTGTCCTTTTACATGTTGCATGGTCATGGCAAAGCAGATGGTGGAATCTCTTCAACTGGCAAGACCGAGGGAGTCAGCATCGATATAATCTCCGGATTGCGGCGTATCTATAGTTAGTACTCACCGAGCACTATGTGCCCAGACTTCGTGCTCGTGTCGACTTCCAGGTCTCGTGGTCCTCCGGGTTTCCAATTTCGGCGGCCTGGGCCCACGCGATTACGCCTTCAATCGTGTTCAAACACCGGAACTCTCGAAGGCGCCCGATGGCTACGGTGATCTTCGCAGGGTCGCGAGGAACCCGCAACCATTCGTCGGCCACTCTATCGAGCACCTGTTTGAGGGCGTCTCTACCCTCCTCTTTGGACACAATCTCTTCGCAGGAGGTGAAGTTCGAGGGACGGAGGTGCTTCCGCCACGAATCCGATGATGCAAATCGGATCAGGACGACCGTGGCATTCATGGAGTCGCGATCGGCTGTACCCGTGGAATTCCCATCCTGGATAGGGGGATCCGATGTAAGCTGGAACGGATCGCCGACTGCTTGGAGAAGCTTCTCGAGGTTCTCGTCTGAGACGGTCTGTATCTTTGGGGAGAACCAGCCAGACCCGAATATGTGGAAGATCTTGAGAGCCAGGCCGCGCGATTGGAGGGGGTGGGTTGACAGCAGTGTCCACGTGAGGATGGGTAAAATTGTTACGTCGAAATGAGCAGACCCTGGGCAGGTCGATAGAATGCGGAGGACGATGGATCCTGGATGTGACGAGGGCGGTAGGGAATCCATGATATGGAACCTCTCGCACAACGATAAGAAGCGCACGAGGGGAGCCACCCAAGTGGGCTTCACAAGGGAGGTGGGGCCCAGGTGACCGGAGTCGAGCTGCTTCCCAAGCAGCCGCACCACGTGGCTAGCCATCCGATACCGCTCGTCCTCCGGGTACCCAGAGTCGAGGATTGCGATGATCCACGAGAAGCCCATGTCTCCCGTCCCCATGACTTGAATCGAGTCGAGGTGGACCAACGAGGATAAGACCAAAGCCACGGCGTGCTGGTCGACGTTACTCTTGATGGATGCCAGCAATTGACGATCGAAAAGCTGGATTACTGCCCGCAATGCACCACTACCACTTGGTGAGTAAAGTTAATGGAAGGAGTACAGAAATCACATACTCGTCGTCGGGGATGAACAATGTATTGATACCACCAAATTTGTATCCCAAGGAGATGGCCAGGATGAGCAAACAGTGTATTTTTAGAGTTGGGTGGCTAAGATCACCGTTCGCCATCAATCCCCTGCAGAGTAAATCCACCGCCTCAAGATTGAACACCACGGGAGCACCCGTAACCCGTCTCCACCGCCAGATGGTCTGGAGGATCACCCTGCTCAAGCAGAGCTTATGTGCCGTGGGTAAATGATCGGATGTGTTGTCCCATTCGCGGAAGGATGCGCCATTCGGGGTCTCCAAAGCGATTCTGAGGACACCTACGCCCGGCACGAGCGTTGGTTCGGATTCAGATACAAGATTAGCGAAGTGGCGAGTATCTCTGCTGAGCTCCCGGAGGTCCTCTCTCTCGGGTTCCATGCAGAGTTGGATGCTGAGAACTGATGCCAGGGCCATCCCGATCATATTTGCTCTAACTTGCTAGGAATGACTCGTCCATACGATAGGCACTCGACGAAAAGTTTGAAAAGAAGGCGGGGTGAGAGGATACCGGCGATGTTGGGGTACCAAATTGTATCCACAGCGAGCCGGGCCCCGTAGAAGATTACGTCACTATCGGTGGTGAAGTTGAGCATCCAAGAAATACAGCGCGCATCTGTCCTATGGGCCTCCCAGTCAACGGAGATATTCCCAAAGTACCAAGGTCTTTCCACGGCGACGAGTGGTGGCTGCCCCACCCCTCCTGGTGGGTTCGGAATGCGACCGAAGTTCTGCAGCGCACTTCGAACTCCGGAACGAAGCCGCGTGCGGATTTGTCCAATCCTCCCCACGCAGCGGGAGTAGACCTCACCAAGGGATGTCATACGATACCGTACGGTGCGGGCGAAGGTGGAGTCACCGTGTTTTAGGTATCTTGTAAGGGTTCGGATGAGGATGGAAAATGGAGTCCGGTAGGGACAGTTGTAGTAGGGTGTCGCAACGAGGGTGAAGAAAACGTATATGATGGCCACGGCAAGCGTGAAGGCAATGATGACCCAGGCGACGGTCCGACTGATGGTCCAGAGATATACAGAGAGGGCGGACCCGAACAAGAGCAAGGCGGATTGGAGCATCACTGGAAGGCATTCGATAGCGATGTAGAAGTGCCACTTCTCGAGACCATCCAGCTTCCGCTGCCTGTCCCGACTCTTGTCGACAGCAGAGCCTCCACGGTTCCTGAGATAACGGTTGACCCACCGCTTTCCGAGCATCGCGAGAAATGCAGCAAAGAGTGAGGTCGCGAGACTTGCGTAAAGTAATGATTGGACAACGACAATTTCTCGAGGAGGACCTGTCCAGATGGCGAGGCTGGGGTCTACGTCGGGGAAGAGGGTATTGTTCATGGTGTGGATGAGGATTTTCATGTAAACAGCGGTAACATCGTTTGAGTCTTGTTCGAGTTTTGGTTGGACACTGGCAACGAATGTTGCACTGGCTGCGGAGAACAGACCGGCCTGGGTACATCTAGTTTGGTCTTTGGCGACGATGACGAAAATGGGACGACTCACGAAGATGAGGGTCGTGTTCAAGTCCCCGTCGTACCTGCCCGCATAATCCCGGTCAAAATCGCTTGATTCCTTACGGTATACGGTGAAGAAGTCGGCGCGTGAGTCGTTGGTCCTCAGCGGGTTGAAAAATTCTTTGAGGGCAGAATGGAGGCTGCGGCGTAAGGACCAGGTTAGCGTCGGCGCTCTGACCGTCACCGGATGATGCCGACGCACCATTTCGGGTCGAGCTGGATGGTCACGGGTTCTTGAGTTCCTCCTTGAAGCTGAGGCGGAAGTTGTGCCATCTTTAGTGACAACGATGGTATAAGCCAGGTCAACTGACGTGGTAGGCTTTACGCACCCCCTTATCAAGGCAGTCCTCGAGGATTCGATGATCATTTGGAACGCGCCAACCGTGCCGTATGAACCGTCTCCTTCCATCCAGATTACAAAGTCCTCGCTCCCATCGACCAATACCTCGGATGAATTGCCAAGCTTACGGTTACCAAACGATGTAAAAAGATACGTGACGAAGGGACGAGGGAGGGGCTAAGCAGTCCGGAGCCGTGTTGCATCACCGCTATTCAACGATCAAAATTCACCCCCGGACTCGTTGTTGTCGTGCGGAACCAAAGCTTACGCGTACACTCTGTCCAGGGGACAACCTTCGGTCCTCGTCAAAGAGCTTACGACTCCGAAGTGCCCTCGGTGGCCCTATGTGCATAAGGTCGAGTGGGCTGGACCATATGTTCTCTTGGGCACTCCAAAATGCGCCCCTCACGAGCATCGGTCATGGCGCAGAGTCCGGCACATCTCGTCTGACAGTTCGCTTCGCTTTCGTCAACGCGTCTGCCTTGTGGATCTGGTGAGGCCTCTAGTACATACACCCTCCTACTCGCCCACTCATCCTCTACTCACCACTCTAGTCAAGGGTGTCGTACGCGTCCTCATACAACCTCTTGAATCGACTCCGTCCGAGGGAAGACCGTAGTAGTCCAGCTCAACCCAAAGTGGTGCGTTTGCCCTGTTCAATGACCGCCGAGGCAAGGATATTTTAACCTCGCACTCCAGCCTCCATTCTACCCTCAAATGGTTCCTTAAGCCGTTGATATTGGATAATTAGCCGACCCCTCCCGTGTATCACAAGGAATCCGATGCGTTTGAGTGAGAGTGCACGAGGTGGCGTGACGGGCTTGAGCGCGTCCCTCGCCTTCGTGAGTCGTTCAGTTTTCGTCCCCAGTGCTGACCGCTGAACCCGGGGGTACACAGGCGGGTCCGTTCTCTGCAGCTGGTTCAGCATCCATCGGTGACATCCAATTCAAACTGGAACCGGACCGAAACAGACGGCCATCATCTATACACAAAACCTCATACATCCCACAAACACCTCACTCCTCCGAGGCAAACCCGATACCTAGGCTGGTTCCCCGTTCGACTCTGTCGCCGTTCGGTCTTTGCTTACCACACTCTCGCTACTTTGATTCCTAATAAGGTCTGGCGGACAGTGCGTCAACCACCATCTCAGAAATGTTTGGGATCGAAAACGGCCGGTGACTAGCTAGCGGTGACCGAGAAACCTCACCTCTGTGCTCTCAGAATTGTCCTTTGAGGTCCGCGTTCTAGCGATAGTCACTACGTTTCCAAGATCCAATACAAAATCAAGAAAATTCCCTGCTGGAGCATGGTGAATCGAGGGGGGGGGGGGGGGGGGGG